>ERZ835051.10-NODE-10-length-149420-cov-18.422408_pt1 | contig 149420 bp, 113 predicted proteins | sample MGYA00519575_ERZ835051 | MGnify/ENA primary metagenome ERZ835051 (study PRJEB31850, sample SAMEA3708769) | human gut metagenome | biome: human gut; feature: human-associated habitat; material: faeces | place: China | collected 2014 ... | reverse complement strand
TAGCACGGAACAATCCGTAGGCATCAAAGTCGGGGGCTTTTGACCCCGACATCATGCTATTTGCTCATGGTGGTTACAGTACAGCCTTTACATCCTCGGTCAGCTTCTCTACCTTGGCCTGTGCATCCTCTATGCTGTTACCTTTAACACCCATGTAGAACTTGATCTTGGGCTCGGTTCCGGAAGGACGGGCGCAGCACCATGCATTGTCGGGAAGCTCAAAATACAGGACATTAGACTTGGGAAGTCCGGTAGTGGTCTTCTCGCCGCTCTCCATGTCGATGACTACATCGTTCAGATAGTCACGGAATTTCTCCACTTTCAGGTCACCGAATGCCTTGGGCGGATTCTTACGAAGCTTATCCATGATCTCGGCGATCTGTCTTGCACCGTCGATACCCTTCATGGTAATGGTGTACTGGGTCTCCTTGAAGTAACCGTATTTCTCATACATGGATACCATCATATCCCACAGAGTCATGTTGTGCTTCTTGCAGTAAGCCGCCACTTCACACAGACACATAACTGCTACAACTGCATCCTTATCTCTTGCATGAGTACCTGCCAGACAGCCGTAGCTCTCTTCCAGGCCGAATACATAATTGTTGCTGCCGGTCTGCTCGAAGAACTTGATCTGCTCACCGATGAACTTGAAGCCGGTCAGTACTTCGATCAGCTTTACACCATAAGCTTCGGTGATGGGCTTGGTCATATTGGTGGTAACGATGGTGGTTACCAGTGCGGGATTCTCGGGCATAGTGCCGGTAGCAGTCTTCTCTCTCAGGATATATTCTGCGATCAGCATACCGGACATGTTACCGGTAAATGCCACATACTCGCCGGTCTTGGTATCCTTGGCATACACACCCAGACGGTCTGCATCGGGATCGGTTGCCAGAACGATGTCCGCATCCTTCTCCTTGGCCAGACGCAGTGCGTATGTAAATGCCTTGGGATCCTCAGGGTTCGGGTAATCCAGTGTGGTGAAGTTTGGATCCGGATTCTCCTGTTCGGGAACTACATAGACGTGCTTAAATCCCAGCTCGGACAGGATACGTCTTACCGGCTTGTTACCGGTACCGCATAACGGAGTATATACGATCTTGATGTCATCAGCCATTTCCTGAATAACATCGGGATGAATGATCTGCTTCTTCAGCTCAGCCATGTACTTGTCATCGATCTCTTTACCGATCACCTGATAGAGGCCTGCTTTTTCCGCATCTTCTCTGCTCATGGTCTTCACGGTATGATAATCCTTGATGGCCTGTACTTCGGTGATGATGTCCTTATCGATAGGAGCGGTTACCTGTGCGCCGTCCTCCCAGTATACTTTGTAGCCGTTGTACTCAGGAGGGTTGTGGCTTGCAGTCACTACGATACCTGCGGTACATCCCAGCGTACGAAGGGCAAAGGACAGTTCCGGGGTAGGCCTTAAAGATTCAAAAATGTATGCCTTGATGCCATTGGCTGCCAGACATCTTGCTGCCTCATCGGAAAACTCGGGAGACATGCGGCGGGAGTCAAATGCGATAGCCACACCCTTGCTCTGGGTGCCGCGCTTAATGATATAATTAGCAAGACCCTGAGTTGCCTTACGAACGGTATATACGTTCATGCGGTTGGTTCCTGCACCGATCACGCCACGTAAACCGCCGGTACCGAATTCCAGTTCCTTGTAAAAACGATCTTCCACTTCTGCCTCGTTGTTGCGGATTGCCAGAAGTTCATCCTTGGTCTTCTGGTCAAAATAATCATCATTCAACCAGAAATTCAGTTCGTCCATATAACTCATTTTCCTATCCTCCTGTTTTATCGCTATCTTTATCTTTCTTCAGTAAACGCTCTCCGCCATTATTCTACCATAGATTACCTTTACTGAAAAGAGCAATTTAACGTCCGCTAACCGGATCTCTCAGCGCATAGTCACTGCGATCCAGAGAGAAATTCGGGTTGTAATAGGGGTCTCCTGCTTCCAGCTCTGCCTTCCATTTTTCACGGAAATGCTCGGATTCTTTGTTGTAACGCTCCGCCTTCTCTCCCTGATCATCCAGACCTCTGGAAATAGATTCATAATGATACAGTTCCGCAAAAGGGGTCCATACATTCAGCAGTCCCAGTTTGCGCAGTTTCAGGCAGAAATCCACGTCATTCAGAGAGATCACAAAGCTCTCGTCCAGTCCTCCCACCTGCTCATACAGACTCTTTTTCACCAACAGACATGCTCCGGTCACTGCCGTGGCATTCTGGGTATAACACAGGCGTCCCATGTAGCCGAGGTTCTGTACCGGAATACGATAATGGGTATGTCCTGCGGTGCGATGTGCCCCCAGTCCGATGACTACACCGGCATGCTGGATCGTCTTGTCCGCATAATACAGCTTTGCACCTACGGCACCCACATCTTCCCGCTGTGCATACATCAGCATCTCTTCCATCCAGTTGGCAGTGATCACTTCCGTATCATTGTTCAGCAAAAGGATATAATCTCCGGTGGCATAGGATACTCCCAGATTATTTACAGCAGAATAATTAAAGTCACCATGATAGGTCACCACAGAGATCCGGCCGTCCTCGCTGTGCAGAATCCCGCCGTCATGACCGCAGACGGTATGCAGCTTGCATCTCTCTGCGTAGGAATCATTGCCGGACAATCCCAGCAGCTGGGAATAGTAATCCCGGATTTCCGGTGTGGTGCTGTTGTTCTCCACCACGATGATCTCGTAGTTGCTCCAGGTGCTGTTCTTCTGAATAGAAGTAATACATCTCTTCAGATCTTCCACGTGATCCTTGTTGGCGATCACGATGGAGATCTTCGGATCTCCCAGAATCTGATAGCGGATCCGGAAAATTGTGGCACAGGCTCTGGTACTGGTGATCTGAAAATGTTTGAATCCATGCTTTTTCAGATGATCCGCCACGGCACCCTTTGCCGCCTCGATGGCATAGGGCTTTGCGTCAATACTGGCGGCGGTACTGCCCGCATGGCTTCTCCAGTAATACATCAGTCTGGGCACATGTACGATCTTTTGTGCTCTGTCCGTCAGACGCAGGATCATATCGTGGTCCTGCGCACCGTCAAAAGCCGTACGGAACAGTTCCTCGCCTTCCAGAAGTTTTCTGGAAAAGACGCTGAAATGACAGATATAATTGTTGGCCCGCAGATTATCCGGTGCATAATCCGGCTTAAAATGCATGGTCAGCATTTTATTAATATTGTCCTCCTGGAAGGTGGTCTCATCACAGTACAGATAATCCGCACCCTGTTCATTGATTTCCTTGACATAGGCATACAATACGGAAGGATGCAGAATGTCATCCTGATCAAACAGTCCGATATAGTCTCCGGTGGCCAGCTTGTAACACTCATTGGTGTTGTAGGAAATACCTCCGTTATGGTCCAGGTGCTTATATACAATACGGCCATCTGATTTCGCCGCGTACTCCTTGCAGAGTTCTTCGATGTAAGCATGTTCCGCATCGGAACCGTCCGCCAGACACAGTTCCCAGTTCTGATAGGTCTGGTTCATGACGCAGTCCAGCATCTGTATCTGGAACTCTCTCTTGTTATTCCACAACGGCACGAGAATACTGATCTTCGGCATATAGGGGAATACCGTTTCTTCCTCTTTCTTCCTCTGCTCCGCATCGGGAAAGCTTCCGGTACCGTAGGATTCCATCAGGCTCTTCTGGTGACTCTTGTTACGGATCTTCCGCAGAATATCCTTGGGACCACCGCAATGAGACAGCCGTTCCTTCTGTCTCTGGGCAAAATGGATCACACTTCTGGCAGGTCCTGTAGCCTTCCAGAATTTATTTTTCTTGATTCGGTCCAGTTTGAACTGCAGATCTTCCTTCTCCGATTCCAGTACTACGATCTTGTCCGCCAGATCCGCACATTTTTCATGCTCTCTCTCGTAGGCTTCCTTATAATTGATCTCGGTGTTGCTCTCTGACATATGTCTCCTCCGTGATGCTTTCACCGCATTTTAGCGGATCATGCATCTGTTTTATTCTTTTGCTGCCGGAAGCTCTACGGTCAGATATTTTCCCGTAGTATTCCAAAGTTTCAGCTTGCTGACACGATTCACCACAAGAACAGCGATCGTATAGTTTCCCGCCGGCAGTTGTTCTCCTTCTCTGAGGACACAAAAGCCGCCCAATGCCACATTTTTCTGATCCGGAAGATTTTCCTCCAGTTCCTGTCGGTAGGCAGGCATCAACTGCATGGACCACACACCCTGTCCTTCTGTTTCCCCACAGGGAATCAGCAACAGATGTTTTTCATAGCAGGCATTATCGTCTCCCAGAATTACACTGTATCCCTGGATCCGCTCCGGTCCCGCTGTCTCTACTCTGGCCATCAGGCAGTTATCCCTGCGGATCTTCTGTAATTCCTCTACGCCAGGAAGTCCCCTTTTCCAGAAAGGCTCCTGTAAAACATTCCGATCTGTCAGATATGCCGGAACCACACGGCTGTCCAGTCCCTCCCGGTTCAGCCCCTTCGGGTAAAAAGGATCCTCTCCCCGGAACTGTGGATGCATCTGGTAGAGCAGTTCTCTCTCCTGTACCAGACGCTGCATTTTCTCAGGACTTTCATCGCTTCCCCGGCTGAGAGATTCATGGTGATATGCAAAGCGGTCGTTCCACACCACATTGTAGTATCCCATTTCCAGAAGCCGAAAGCCCAGTTCCACATCATTATAGGCTACCCGCAACACTTCCCGGAATCCTCCGGCCTCCCGGAACACCTCTGTCCGGATCAGGAGACAGGCTCCCGTCACGGCCACACAATCCTGTGTAAAACGGTTCCGTCCAAAATAGTAGCTTCTGTCATCCTCCATAAACTGTAGCTTATGCACCGGTCCCACCGGCAGATTGACAATGCCGTCATGCTGGATCTTCACGGAATCCGGATAATAAAGTTTCAGTCCCACACTGCCCACATAAGGCTGCAAGGCTCTGGACACCATTTTATCCAGCCAGTCATTCTCACATAATTCAATATCATCATTTAAGAACAGCAGCAGCTTGCCATCTGCCAGTTCTGCGCCACGATTACACATGGTGGAAAAATTGAACTCCGCAGGCTCATATACATACCGGATCGGTGTTCCGGCTGTCCGGATTTCTTCCACCAGCTGTTCTGTTTTTTTCCTGTTTTCCTCGTTACTTCCGTTATCTATCAGCAGGATTTCCACCGGAACACTGCCCTCCGGACGTTGCGTCAGCGACCGCAGACATTTTCCCAGTACGGAAGGATTATCTTTGGAAGGAATGATCACAGAGACCCTAAGCTCTCTGGCGAACAGTTCTCTGGCTTCCTCTGCCGCTTTGGCCGCCAGTTCCACGGACAGTTTTGCGGATTCCGCTGCCGTCCGGTACTCTTCCCAGGGGTTCTGCTCATCTTCCGCTTTCTCCCGGCTGGTTTCTGCCGGTCCCTGCAATCCGATTCCAGCAGTACCAAAAGTGCCGTGAAACAGCACTTCTTCCAGATGTCCAATGGTATGACAGCCTCTCTCAAATCCACCGGCCGCCAGAAACAGCCGGTCCATCAGGGGACGGATCTCTTCCGCTTTCGAAAATACTATTTCCCTGCCGGTGCTCTCTCCTTCTGTCACAGCCCCGGGCTCCCCCAGTTTCTGCAACAGTCTGCTCCGCACTGCCACGACGCTTCCCACATAGAAGAAAGCCCGGTAGGTATCCGGAGCCCAGCAAGGCTTGAACCAGGGGATCACACGCTCTCCGTTCTCTGACAGCAGATCTTCATCTCCATAGACGATCTCTGCCTCCGGATGCTTCACAAAATACGCATTGATCCGCTCCACAGCATTTTCCGCCAGCTGTCCTTTCTGCTGCCTGTAGATCACGAATTCCGCAAGACCGGCTCTTTCCCCGATCTCTGTGACCACTGTTTCCGCAATCTTTTTTTCCTGCTCCGCAGCCCATTGCGCGTAGGTCACCCGCAGCTTTGCCAGTTCTGCTTCATACTTTTTATCCTGTTGTCTGACAAGCATCTGCTTTACTGACGTCCGAATGCTCAAGTTTCCTGTCTCCTTAGAAAAATTTTTTCACCGCTCCCGCCATGTCACTTGCCACAGCAAGGGGAATCTGCACGATCTCCATTTTCACAGTCAGGATGTTCTCTGCCTTTCTGTCCAATGCATCCACCCGGATCGTCAGATTCGGATCCTCCGTGGGAAATACCACGCTGGGATGCTCCGCACCGTCTGCGGACTTTAAGATTTTTCCATTGGTGGTAACGATCTTTTTGTCCTGCACAGGAACCGGCTGTCCGTTCATGGTAAGCTCCCGGATTTTACACACGCAGGCGCACATGGCCGGATCCAGCCGTAAATAATGGACATTTCCATCGAAATTCACCGTAAATTCCGCCTGTTTTTCCTCTGCATAGACGTTCTCCGGGAAATAAGAATTTTCTTCGGAAAATCCCTGTCCCTTGTCCTCATAGATCTGTACCCTGAGTTCTCCCTCCGTCTGACGGAACCGTCCGATCCATTCCGTGGGCTTATAAATTTCGCCGCCTAAGAGATTGCGGATCTCACCCATGGACAATTTCTGTCCGGTCACATATTTCTGAAATTCCATCTCCTGCTCTCTGTACTGTCTGGCTTCGTTTTCCGTGATGCCCAGACGATCCAGAATACGATCCAGTTCCAATGCATTACGTCTTTCATCTTCCAGTACATAACAGTATACAGCCCGGAAGGCCAGAGCTCTGGTCTCTATGGGGCGGTCAAAAGTCCATTCATAATCAATCAGTGTCCAGTGGTCACCATCCACCAGAATATTGGCAAAGATCAGATCAAAGTCCGCCACCGGCACATCCTCCCTGTAGCCCACTCTCTCCAGATATTCTGCGAACAGGTTGTGAAATCCCTCCACATCCTGTCTGTCCAGGCATTCGTCCATCAGTTCCGACAGCGGTCTGCCCGGCACGAACTCAAATTCCGCATAAGGTATGCCGTTCTCTTCTCCCAGATGGCAGACATTGACATCCAGACTGCTTCCCGCATACCGTTCCTTCAATTTTTCATAAGCCTCCGGCATATGACGCACATGGGCTTCCGCTTCTTTTGTCAGCGGATATTTTCGGACCGTCTTACAGCCTTCCTTGTCCCGCAGGATCTCGGTGCGGATCCGGAAGCTTTCCGCACGGTCATTGGAATATCTGGCATATTTCAGATCCAGAGGTGCTCCGATCACCGCCATATAGGAATTGGAAAAAACGGAAAACAATCCTTCCTCCACAATTCCGTCAAAAGCACTCTTCTCATCGAACAACAGCATTCTGTCCCGGTCAAAATTCCGCAGATTGTTGGACAGCTCTCCACGTCCTGGAAGATAAGCATCGGAATAGACTGTGGTCATAAATTTATAATCGGGATACGGATAATAAAAACTGCGTTCTCCCACACCGCAGGCATCGAAAATGCGCTCCAGCTTTTTCCTGGAAAACGTGCGTACCACACCGCCCTCCGGATAATTTTCAATGCCGGAAAACCAGCTGCCCAGATGATCTTCCTTGCATCCGGCAAAATATTTCAATCCGTATTTGTTCTCAATGGCAATCACGATCCTGCCGTCCGGTGCCAGATGCTTCTGCAGGATCTTAAGGAAATCCTCGTAAGGCGTCTTGCCGCCTATGTAAGCCTGTCCGTACTCAAAAACACCGATCAGACAGATATAGTCATAGTCTGCGGGAAGTTCCGGTTCCACATCCGTGAAATTGCCCACATGGATCGTCACATTTTCACATTCGCTGTGGCGGTAGGCGTTGATCAGGCTGCGCTTCTTCGAGAGATCCACACAGGTCACTTCCCCGGCTTTTCTTGCCAGTGCACCCGTGATGGCTCCGCATCCACTGCCCACTTCCAGCACTTTCTCTGTTTTCTGTATGGGAAGGAAATCCACGATATTTTCCCGGAGAGCAGACAAATGATACAGGATCGGCCAGCTCTTTCGCTCCGCAATGATCCTGTCATATTCCACCGTACTGTATTTTTTTACAATGTCTAAGATCTCGTCCTCCACACTGCCGTCGCAATAATAATCCTCGCCGGGATATTTATCCAGATTCAGTGTGATCTTCCCGATGGTCTCTGTCATTCCTTACTTCTCCTCCGCATCCCATACTTTTGTTTCGGAATCCATATCATAATATCCTACGGTGTTCTTGTCCGATACCACCGTAATATTCAAGGCATCATACAGTCTGTGATATACCTCGAAGGTATCCTGATTGTAGCCGGTCACTCCCAGAGACAGCAGATACTCACCACCCTGTAAGTTCATCTTCTGGGTAAAAGTCACATTTTTCACCTCTCCCGGCTCCACGCTGTCCAGAAAAGCCTTTTCAATCATGGTATTTGTACCGGTGATCTCCACACCGATGACGTTTTTTACAGAAAATGCAAAAATGGGGGCCGGAATATGATCCATAAAACGAACCCGCATATGGATGGTAAACATACTGCCCTTCAGGATCGCATTGGTGGGGACCCCTCTGTCATCCGTAATGTAAAATTCCTCAATCTGTGCCTGCTTCGTACCGTATTCCAGGGCATTGGGATTCTGCCCCTTGGCCTCCATGGAAGCCTGGGAAGCATCGGTCCCCTTCTCATCTGCTTTTTGGGCAGCTGCTCTCTGCAGGTCTTCATCATCCAGCAGACTGGCAGTCTCTTCTCCCACACTCTCTGGGCCGTCATACTGTCCCACCAATACCCTCTTGTAGGTGTCGATCATAGCCTTGGGACTGCCTTCGCCCAGGATATTTCCCTGATTCAGCAGATATACACGGTCACAATATTTGCTGATACTGCTCAGATCATGACTGACGAACACAATGGTCTTGCCCATCTTCTTGAATTCTTCGAATTTATGATAACATTTTGCCTGGAAAAATACGTCACCGACACTCAGAGCCTCATCCACGATCAGGATCTCCGGCTCGATATTGATGGCCACCGCAAAGGCCAGCCGGACGAACATACCGCTGGAATAAGTCTTCACCGGCTGATAGACGTAATCTCCGATATCCGCAAAACTTAAGATCTCCGGAAGCTTTGCCTCGATCTCCTTCTCGGAAAATCCCATCATCGTCCCGTTCAGATACACATTTTCAATGCCGTTATATTCCATATTGAATCCGGCACCCAGCTCCAGCAGAGCGGAAATACGGCCATTTACCAGCACTCTTCCCGAAGTGGGATTCAATACACCGGTGATGATCTTCAGGATCGTGGATTTACCGGAACCGTTGGTACCGATAATACCCACCGTTTCTCCCTGATAGATCTTCATGTCCACACCCTTCAGGGCATAGTGAAGCTTATGCTTCGTCTTTTTTCCGAAGCCGAAAGCCTCCTTCATCCGATCTGAGGGCTTATCATATAGTTTATAGATCTTCTGGACATTATCGACTTCAATGGCCAGCTTTTTCTTTTCCTGCATCAATTTTAATCCTCGCTTATCAGCGTTACACTGTCTTTGTCATACCATATGGCCAGAGAACGGTTGGCCTCGTTATTTTCATCCTCCGAGAGGTCTCCCATGCACAAAAACCAGGGCTTGTAGTGATAAGGTTGCAGCTGTACATCATCCTCATCTCCCAATAGCTTCTCCACCCGTTCCAGATATTCCTGATGGAAATTATACGCTTCTCCGGTATGCACATAGTAATAGGCCCCATAAGCCGAATAATGTCCTGCCTGATTGGGTGACACCTGAAAGATCATGATAAATTCCAGACCCATAATCGCATAAAACCACCACACTGCGGCTCCGTTCCAGTTCGCCAGCCATCTTGCCGCGCTGCCTGATGCCTTCTTCTGCAGTCTTTGCTGCAGCCAGCCACACCAGTATATTTCGTTCAGGAACAACAGCAATAAATATGTGATCTTCACCGCATTCAGAGTTCTGGACAATCCGGCATGTCCGAGGGAATACAGGCTTGGGGTGTAACCGGTGGCATACAGGCAGAAGGACCACAGAAGTACGACTCCCGGATACCGGAAACGATACTCCGTCTCCTTAAGTGCCTGCCAGATCAGGGGTAACAGCATCACCATTACCATAAGAACAATAGATCCCGTAAACTCTGGAAGATGTTTTACTCCTTCCAGAAAAGATCTGCCGATGGACTCCAGGGGACTGTATCCCCAGCCGACATAGCTGCGGGCTCGCACGGAATTGCCCGGTGCCGCTACATTCAGCCCAAATCCTATAATGTATACCAGCGTAGCAGGCAACAGCCACAGTCCCTTTTTCCGGTGTTCCACTACCACACTTATAAACAGAATCGTCAACAGCGATAAGAGTCCCTGCAATGCCGTGACAAAATTGCTTCCGGCCGTGATCATGGAAAGCAGGATCGAGGCCGTAAATAGCAGCCCGGTAGCAGTTCTTCCTTCTGCTCTCTCCAGGCAGATTGCCACAGACAACATCAACAATCCAAAGCCGTGCATTCCCACGTAATGAACTCCGCCGTTATACCAGTAGAAGCCACTCTGTGCGGAATAAATAAACATAAAGACTGCCACTGTAATCACTGCCTGTGCTGCCAGGCCGGTCCACTTTTCCATGCCCAGTACTTTCCGCAGGATCACATGGGTAAATGTCATGGTACCCGCCAGCAATAGCAGCAGGATGAACACTGGACCGAGGAAATAATACTGTTCTCCCCAGATTGCCGGCATCAATGCCATAAAGAAAATAGAAGAATAGGTTCCCTGCCACGCATACCACTGCGTTCTGGAGCAATCCAGTGCACCGGAGATGGCAGCCCATTTTGACTGTTCCTGCTCCATGGCAGCTCTGGCAAATCTTCCGAAATTGTAATCATCATAATACGGAACCGCATAGACTGTCAGACGAAACAATGGAATCAGCGTCAACAGCAGCAGTCCGCAGCATCCCACGGCCAGCAGGATCTTTCCCGGCTTCCATAACCAAAATTTTCTAAATTTTTCACGAGCACCCTTCAATTACTTTCACCCTTTCTGTTTTCCCCACAACAGTTTTGTAATGCAGCTCCTCCCCACAAGGTTCTTCATCTATAAAAGTTTTGCTATGCTCTGTTTTTTATAATACGATTTCTCCGTTCTTCGAACTCTCGAAATCGTAACAATCATTCGTATTATAGCACGTCTGCGAAATGTACCTTCAATCGTTTGAAAATAACGGCTCCCAACCCGAACAGTACTACCGTTACAATCCAGAAATACATGGTGGAAAAGAAATCCTGGAAAAACCATTCCTTCTCATAAATAGCACTTCGATAACCGTTTACAATATACACCAGCGGATTCAGCTTCAGAATCGTGATCCAATTGCCTGACAGGGAATCCAGATTCCACAAAATAGGAGTGGCCCACATGCCGATCTGCAATCCGATACTGATGATCTGAGACAGATCCCGGAAAAATACTACTACTGCACAAGTCGTATAGCTGAGTGCCAGTACAAAAATGAACAGGCAGAAGCTATAGTATACGATCTGTATCGTATATATGGTAGGATAATACCCGTAAATTGCTGCCACAATCAACAGCAGACACACAAAAAATACATGAATAAAGGTGGCTGCAATAATCTTGATGATAGGCAGGATACTGATCTTAAATACTACTTTTTTCACCAGATAGTTATATTCCAGCAGCGCATTGGTTCCATTGTTTAATGCCTCACTAAAATAGAACCAGGGTACAAGCCCAGCCGTCAGGAACAATACAAAGGGTACTTCCACACCCTCCCGCAGGGGAGTACTCGTATTACCCATGATCTTATCAAAAACAATGTAATACATAGCCACCGTGACCACCGGCTGTGCCATAGCCCATACCGCACCCAGATAAGATCCCGCATATCTTTTTTTGAAATCATTTTTGGCCAGTTTCCAGATCAGATGACGGTTCTGGAACAGTTCCACCGGCAGTCCGGTGAATTTATCATACCAGTGAATAAAAGCAACGCATGCCGCCGCGATCACTACGCAGGAAATGATCTTCTTGGCCAGTTCCTGTCCCGGATCCGCCGCAGGTCCCGGATTCTTATGGAATACAATAAGTACTGCCATGATCACTGCCGTTGTCACAAACAGGGCAATGCCCGCTTTTTTACTTACCTTCATTCTCTTTTTCCTTCACGTACTGTTCCAGTGTGCCCCACTTAGTATCCTTCTCGGAAAGCGTCAGTTCCATACCTTCGGGAATCGGCCATTTTACACCGATATCCGGTGTATTGTAAGCAATACCGCCCTCATCATCGGGATGATAGAAATCCGTACATTTATAGCAGAATTCCGCATAATCCGACAGTACCAGAAAACCATGTGCAAAATTCTTCGGGATAAAGAACTGCTTCTTGTTCTCTTCAGACAAAAGCACTCCGTACCACTGGCCGAAAGTCCTGGAACCTTCCCGCAGATCCACTGCCACGTCATAGACTTCTCCGCGGATCACGCGCACCAGCTTGTCCTGAGGAAAATGTTTCTGGAAATGCAGTCCACGCAATACACCCTTCTTGGAAGCGGACTGATTGTCCTGTACGAACACCTCAGGAATTCCCGCAGCCTTGAAATCGTTATAATTGTAAGTCTCCATAAAATATCCTCTGGCATCTCCGAATACCGTAGGAGTAATGATCTTTAATCCTTCAATTTCACAGGTTTCTACTGTTATTTTACCCATTTATTTCGTCCTCACTCTTTATTTTTATTGACTATTCGTAGGTGATATTCATGTCCACACGACCTTCGATGCCGTCCACTTTTCCCTTGGAGGTATACTGCCAGGTCTTATAATATCCCTGATATAACGGAACACTGCGATACTCTGCCAGCCAGATATGATAGTTTTCCAGTCTTGCTGTCTGCAGATTATTGTTGTACCAGTTACGGCTGGCATAGACACCCGCCGTGTATCCGGCATTTTCTATGGTCCTGCAGAACGCTTCACATACCAGTGTTCTGGTCTCCGCATCCAGACTGTCCGCACGGCCGTTACCGCCCGCACCTTCGGTATCGATAAATACCGGATAGTTCAGCCGGTAATCCCGGATCAGTTCGATCACCGCGGAAGCCTCTTCCACAGCTTCCTTCTCATCCACAGCCTGGGTGAAAAAGTATACGCCCACCGGAATTCCTGCGGCCTGTGCACCCTTCATGTTCGTCACGAACATGGGATCTTCCACCAGGCTTCCGGTTACCGAACCGCGGTATCCGGCACGGATAATGGCAAACTGCACTCCTGCATTTTCCACCTTATCCCAGTCGATCTCCTTGTTCCATTTGGAGACATCGATACCGACCTTTGCATTACCGGACGTGGTCTGCAGCTTCTGGATCTCTGTCTTGTCCGCATCTGCCAGAGCACCTGCCACGGCGCTGTCCTCGGCTTCTGCATCCACTTCATCCTCCGTCTTGATCAACAGGGAAATATCGTCAATGGCCAGATACTCCACTTTATCCTTGACGTGAACTCTTGTCTCACTGACCGGAACCTTATATCCCTCAATGGGAAGGAGCTCAATATAATAGTCTCCGGAATCCAGATCTCCAATGTAAATGATACCATCCTGATCCAGATCCTTGTAATCTCCCAATCCGTCCAGTCGTACGTAGAAGCTCTCCCCGGTCACCGGACTTCCTTCGTTGTCCACGATCTGGATCCGCAGATCCTTTTCTATGGAGGTGGCTACCAGAGATAGACGGTTGCTGTTATCCTTTGCAGCTTCCAGAATTGGATTTACTTCCTGATCAAAAAACGTATTATCTTTTAAAAATGCCTTCAGATCATTGCCGATCTGACCATCCGGTGAGACCGTCTCTTCTGCCTGATCGCCATTTTCCGCCGGAGATGCACTGTCACCCGCTCCGGCATTCTGAGTGCCGGATGCCGACGGTCCGGAAGCTGCCGTAAACTGTTCCCTGTTGACATACATGACCAGCAGTGCCACCAGCAGGATCACCGCCATGGAGGCCAGAATCGCCATTTTCCGCAGCTTAGAGTCCATTTGCTACCTCTACCAGATATTTTCCGTAGTTCGTCTTAAGCAGCGGCTCTGCCAGAGCAAGCAGCTGCTCTTTGTCAATGAATCCTCGCTTGAAAGCGATCTCTTCAATACAGGAAATGTACAGACCCTGTCTCTTCTGGAAAGCCGCCACAAAATCTGCCGCATCCAGAAGGGCATCATGATTGCCGGTATCCAGCCATGCAAAGCCTCTTCCCAGTGTCTCTACCTGTAAACTGCCTCTGTTCAGGTACTCGTTGTTGATGCTGGTGATCTCAATCTCTCCTCTTGCAGAGGGCTTTACATTCTTTGCGATCTCCACTACAGCATTGTCATAGAAATACAGTCCGGGAACCGCATAATTGCTCTTGGGATGCTCCGGCTTCTCCTCGATGGAAAGTGCCTTGCCGTTCTCATCAAATTCCACTACACCGTATTCTCTGGGATCACGCACATAATAGCCGAAAATAGTTGCGCCCTTTTCTCTGGCGGCTACTCTGCGCAATACTGCGGAAAAGCTCTGTCCGTAGAAAATATTATCTCCCAGTACCAGTGCCACTCTGTCATTACCGATGAAATCCGCACCGATGATAAAGGCATCTGCCAGCCCGCGGGGCTGATCCTGCACCGCATATTCCAGGCGCATGCCCAGCTGGCTGCCGTCTCCCAGCAATTCCTGAAATACCGGAAGGTCTCTTGGGGTGGAGATGATCAATACCTCTCTGATATCTGCCAGCATCAGTGTTGACAGGGGATAATAGATCATGGGTTTATCGTACACCGGCATGATCTGCTTGGAAATCGCTTTTGTCAGGGGATACAGTCTGGTTCCAGAACCTCCCGCCAGTATAATTCCTTTCATTTCGTCCTCCGATCCGCCCTTTTCGGGCTTCTTTTTACTTGTTTTTTAACACACCGAATGGGAACGACGTTCATCGTTCCCATTTAACAGGTATTCTTTACTTTTCTTCGTACATCTCATTGTAGTACTTCTGGTAATCACCGCTGGTCACATTATTCATCCAGTCTTCATGCTCGAAGTACCAGGCGATGGTCTTGCGGATGCCTTCCTTGAACATGGTCTCGGGATACCAGCCGATCTCTGCCTTGATCTTGTCCGGTGCAATGGCATATCTTCTGTCATGTCCCTTACGATCCTCCACGTAAGTGATCAGATCGTTGTTAATATGTGCCTTGCGGGGATCGGAATCCGGAAGCATCTCCTGCAGAGTCTCAATGATAATGTGGATGATCTCGATATTCTGCTTCTCATTATGTCCGCCCACATTGTAGGTTTCGAACAGTCTTCCCTGTTCCTGTACCATATCGATAGCCTTAGCATGGTCTTCCACATACAGCCAGTCACGGACATTCTTACCGTCACCGTAGACCGGAAGCTTTTTGCCATGCAATGCATTATTGATGATCAGAGGGATCAGCTTCTCAGGGAACTGGAAAGGACCGTAATTGTTGGAGCAGTTGGTAATGTTGGCAGGGAAATGATAGGTATCCATATATGCCTTCACCAGCATGTCCGAGCTTGCCTTACTTGCGGAGTAAGGGCTGTGGGGATCATACGGAGTGGTCTCATAGAAGAATGCATTGTCATCATCGGGAAGAGATCCGTAGACCTCATCTGTAGATACATGCAGGAACTTCTTGCCTTCTTTGAAGCTGCCATCGGGAAGCTCCCAGGCTGCCTTGGCACAGTTCAGCATCACTGCAGTACCCAGGACATTGGTCTGTACGAAGATCTCCGGGTTGCGGATACTTCTGTCTACATGGCTTTCTGCCGCAAAATGTACCACACGGTCGATATCATTCTCTGCGAAAATTTTGCTGATGGCATCCTTGTCACAGATATTAGCCTTGACAAAGGTGTAGTTCTCACGCTTCTCCACGTCCTTGAGATTCTCAAGATTGCCTGCATAGGTCAGTGCATCCACGTTGATGATACGGATTTCATTATCGTATTTTTTAAACATGTAATGAATATAGTTGGAACCGATAAAACCGGCCCCTCCTGTTACCAGATAAGTTCTCATTTTTTCTCCGTTCTGCGCACAGCGCACATTTTTTGTTATAGATAGGGATATTTTACCATAAAACAAGCAGGATATCAACACGGCTCCTCCGCACTTCGTGCTCTCGGATCCGTGACACACATTCGCATTCCGGACTATCGTCATTCTTAGCGCCGGGTATTAACACGGCTCCTCCGCACTTCGTGCTCTCGGACCCGTGACACACATTCGCATTCCGGACTATCGTCCTACATGCTCATGTGTGTTTGATTTGCTAATAAAGTCCCAGCCTCGCCTGCAAGCAGTCGGTCTGGGCTTTATTGCAAATCTTAATATCCCAGGTAGCTGAGGTTCAGATCCACATTGCCGCTGATGCCGCTGACTTTTCCTGTGGATTTGTATTGCCACAGATCATAGCGTCCGGTGTAGGTGGGTGCTGCTGCATACTGGGCCAGCCAGATCTTGTAGCCACTCAGTGCACTTGCATCCATCTTCTGGCTGAGCCAAGTCTTGTTGGCATACACACCTGCGGTGTATCCTGCATTCTGAATGGTATTGCAGAATGCCTTACATACTGCCGTTCTGGTAGCGGAATCGATCTTATCACCTCTTCCGCCGCTTCCTTCCACATCCAGGAATACCGGATAGGAAATCTTGTAACCACTGATACGGTCCAGTACCATGGAGGCTTCCTGTACTGCCTCGACCTCATCCACTGCCTGGGTAAAGAAGTATACACCCACTTTCAGTCCTGCTGCCGTAGCTCCCTTGATGTTGGTCTTGAAGGTAGGGTCATCGATCAGTGCTCCCTGAGAGGAACCGCGATAACCCACACGGATGATCACGTAGCTGACACCGGAATTCTTCACGGCGTTCCAGTCAATTTTTCCATTCCACTTGGACACATCGATTCCCATGGTGCCGGAACCAACTACCAGAGATCCGTCACTGGCAAAATTGTATTTTGCGCCCTGAATGACCTGTTCTCCGGTAACCTTGTTGCCATCCGCTGTAAAGAAATAAAGCTTTCCGTCCAGTGTCTGCCATCCGGTGTATTTCACATCACCTTTGATAAAGAACTTAGAGGCAGTAAAGTAATCCGCATAGACTGCTTCACGATAGCTGTCACCATCCTGTACATACAGCTGTACACCGCTCTTGTCTTTCAGCTTGGTAGTTTTATCTTCTCTCGCATTGGAAGCCTTTACTGTTACTGTGCACTTGGCTTCCACCTTGTTGCTGCCTTCTGTATACGTTACCGTTACCGTAGCACTTCCCGCTTTCACACCGGTGATAGTAATGGTCTTGCCGCTTACAGCCACAGTTGCTATACCGGTATCGCTGGAAGCCGCACTTACGGTTCCACTTCCGCTGACTTTTGCGGTAACTGTATCCGTTGCCTTCTGATAAGTCGTCACTGCCGTTTTATCCAGAGTAATTGTCGCCGCCGGAGTCGCTGTAGGGGTTGCCGTAGGAGTCGCTGTAGGAGTTGCCGTAGGGGCCGCTGTAGGGGTTGCCGTAGGGGCCGCTGTCGGGGTTGCTGTTGCCGCCGGGGTTGCTGTTGCCGTCGGGGTTACTGTCGGAGTCGCTGTGGGCTCTGCAGTCGGGGATACTGTCGGTTCTTTTGTAGGTTCTGCTGTGGGCTCTGTTGTAGGTTCTGCTGTCGGTTCCGCTGTAGGAGACACTTCTGCCATCCGCAGGAACTTACCGCTGTAAGCCACCGTTACGGTCTCCGGATCGGTAATGGTATCCTTGGATACTTCTTTATAAGTATTGGCAGTCGCGGTACTTGCCACCCACTGCACAGTATCCTGCAGTGTTGACTCTACAGTAGTATCCTTGATCTGTGTATCCTCTTTTGCAGCATTGATCTCAGATTCTTTCTTGATCTCATTGGAGACATCGACCTTTTTATAGGCGATATCTTTCTTTACTTCTACTTTCTGTGCTGCTGTCGGCAGAACATAGTCCTTGTATTTATCATCCGTCAGTGCGTTTACCGCTACGGAGTAATTCCCCGGCGTAATACCCTTTTTATAGATAATACCGTCCATATCGTCATCAGTCCAGGTCTCGGTCTTGCCGTTGGGATCTGTGATGGTTACGCTGAAGGGTACGTTGGAGATCAGCTTGCCGGTCTTTTTATTGTTAAATTTGATCTTCAGATCCTTCTGTACAGAGACCAGCTCCAGTTCTACCGTACCGCCGTTGGTGTACTCTGCCTCTTCATATTCCTTCTGTTCTTCCGGATCTTCTTCTACCGCATTGGCTGCCGCGATCTTTGCCATCTGTGCGTCTGCCACTGCCAGAAGTCCCTGCTCACCGATCATCTGGATGCCGTCCAGCTGTGTTCCCACGCTGACGAACTCCGATACCTGTCCATCCACTGCCCGGGCACTGGCATAGACACTTCCGGTCACGATAGCCAGAATCAGTACCGCCACTCCGGTAGCTGCCATGATCCGGTCCATGGTACTCAGGTTCAGGAATTTTGTCCAGATTACAGCGATTCCGCCCTGCTTTTTGCCCCCGGTCTTTCTCCTGCCCGTGGGAGCCGGCTCTTCCTCGTAATCCTCGTCGGCATAATACTCTTCATCGTCACTCTCTTCGATGTACTCCACGTCATCGGCATAGTACTCCTCACCGTCTTCTTCTCCGGTGTACTCTTCTTCATCGGCATAGTACTCCTCACCGTCTTCTTCTCCGGTGTGCTCTTCCTCATCGGCGTAGTACTCCTCACCGTCTTCTTCTCCGGTGTACTCTTCCTCATCAGCGTAGTACTCCTCACCGTCTTCTTCTCCGGTGTACTCTTCCTCATCAGCATAGTACTCTTCGCCGTCTTCTTCTCCGGTGTACTCTTCCTCATCGGCATAGTACTCTTCTCCGGTGTGTTCTTCCTCATCGGCATAGTACTCTTCGCCGTCAGTCTCTTCCGGATACTCTTCTTCGTCGGCATAGTATTCCTCGCCGTCGTTTTCTCCGGTATATTCTTCCTCGTCCCAATCGTAACCATCCTGTACGTCTTCTTCCCAGTTACGGTCCGGACGTTTTGTATGGTTAAATAATTTTTTCATCTGATCTATCCCTTCTGCTCATAATTCTCGGTGTAACAATTCCGTAACATTATAGCATTGTATTTTCCCCACATCAAGGCATTCATCCATTTCTTCAGAATTTCTTAAATCTTTCTAATATTATGGACTTTCTTTTCGTATAATAGTAAAATCAATATAACTCTTTTTACCACTACATTATTGAATTACCTGAAACGGAGAGAATACATGAAACGAAACAATAACAACCATAATATCCACGCATCTTCTGTGAATGACATGCCGGATATTGAGATTGTAGATCTGGAAAACGACACAATGCAAGACACAGATTCTGGTAATTTCCATTCCGGGAATACTCGTTCCGGTTCTGTGCACAATTTCCATACCGATTCCGATGACGACATAGAAGACCTTTACGTAGATGCCGATGAAGAAATCCCTGAGGGCGAAGAGTCTGCGGCCCCTGCCGGTATCCGGCGCTTTCTGAATTTTCACGTACTGTTTGCTCTCGTGCTTCTTATTGTTGTCGGCGTGGTAGGATACCGCGTCACACACTGGGGACAGAGGATCAGCCAGTCCGACATCTTCAAGGACGGACAGGGTTCCTACGACGACAGTTGGGATTCCATCCTTCCCCTGACCGACGAAAACGGTCAGATGATCATTAATGATGCTTCCAATATCGTTGTCTTCGGAAATGCTCCCTTCGCAGATGACAGGGACTCTTCCGACAATCTGGCCAATCTGATCGCCAAAGAGACCGATACCACCGTTTATAACTGTTCCATCAGCGGAAGTTACCTTGCTGCACAGCAGTTAAACTACGACCCCACCGTTGCCCCCATGGATGCTTACTGTCTCTACTGGCTGGTGAACCTGGCCGTTGGGGTTCCTCTGGATGGCTACTACACCGATGCAGCCAATGCTCTGGGCAACAAGACACCGGCCGAAGCAGAGGAAGTAATCAACACACTGAAAACTCTGGATTTCAACACGATCGACACCGTTGCCATTATGTATGATGCTACCGATTATCTGTCCGGCAATGCCATGTACAGTGATGAGAATCCCACGGATCCCACGCAGTTTACCGGCAATCTGGAGGCCAGCATTGAAGTATTGCAGAACTATTACCCCCAGATCCGCATTATCGTTATGTCTCCGACCTATGCATATGCTGTGGATGAGAACGGCGACTATGTAAGCTCCGATATGTATATTTACAACGGCCGTGATGTCTTATCCACTTATGTGATCAAGGAATGTTACTCTGCCAATATCCACAGCGTATCCTTCATGGATAACCTGTACGGCAGCATTACCGAAGATAATGCCGATGAATATCTTGTCGACAATCTGCACCTGAATGTAAAAGGACGTAAGCTCATCGCCAAACGTTTTGAATACTTCCTGAATTACTATTCCAAGGATTATGCATCCCAGGAAAAATAATTCCGGTCAAAAAAGGCTCCCGAAGCAGCCAGTTACTTTGCTGCTCCGGGAGCCACTTGTTTTTCCCTGAAATCTCATTCCTTCATAAAGTAATACAGATCCACTGTGGAATCTTTGTAGATCACATATCCGTGCATTCTTCCGAATTCTTCAAATTCCTGATCCTGCATCTTCCCCACCAGTTTTTTATCTTCCGACAGGATCACATAGGCACAGGCCTCTTCTCTGGCCAGTTCTGCCAGCTCCTGTGCATCAATGACCTCCTGCTCCATAACATCATAAAGATCATTCTGCACCGTCCACTTGCTCACCATAATGTCCCGGCCGTAGGGCATACAAATCACATTGGAATACTGTCTCACATACTGCAGCAGTTCTCCCGGGAATGCCGCCATGACTTCTCTGCCCGGAACCTCAATGGTATCACAGATATCCACAACGCTCTGGGGTACATGATACGCATTTTCCGCCTTCTGAAAATTGGGATTCCTGTAGATCAGACTGCCGGATATCGTAAACAGCACAATAGCCAACGTTATCCCCACATATCTTTTTCTACCGGCGAGTTTTCCACAAAGCTGCACCGTACCGAAAGCAATCACCGGTGTCACAGGCAACAACCACAGGATCCGGTAATAGATTTCCCCATCCGCCATCTGAGAGACGATCTTCGCCACCAGCGGATTAAAAAAGACAAGCAGCAATACTAACGGCACATAAAGAAACATCACCCGGATATATTTTCTTTTCTCTGTGAGCCACAGATACAGCAGACTCACCAGGAACCACAGAACGATCAGTCCGGTCCCCATATATTCCTGAAACAGCTTTAAAGCATCCATTCTTCTCCTCCGGTCCTATCATCCCAACAGCAAATACATTCCGGCATACACAATGCAGGGAATACAACAGCCGATCAATGGCAGTATGAGTTTCCATTTTCTGTAACTGACCGCGCCACAGAGCCCGGCCGTTCCCACCAGCATGCATGCCAGCAATGCTCCCATGGTACTGGCCAGACAGCAGGCCGTCATCACAGATCCCAACAGCACCCAGAAACCGACAGTGATCTTCTGTTCTTCCTGTATTTTTCGAAGCAGTGTCAGCAGCAGGAAAAATATCATGGGGATCAGGATACTTCCCAATGCAGCCTTCCCCTGTCTGCTCCTGGCAATCATAAAATTCTCTACAGTATAATAAGAATAATCTCCGAAAAGCACCAGCATTTCCGTACAGAGTAAAAATGCAGGCAACGCCCATTTCTTCCGGTATGCGCCCTCTCCTGCGAATAATACCCTGCTTCCCAGAAGATAGAATACTCCGTAAGTCATGGAGATCAGAGCGACCGGCACCAGAGTCTTCGCCACGATCACCGTAGTGATGCCGGTCATCTGGGCCAGCCATGCGATCCAGATGGGAAAAGGTGCCAGCCCGTGTCTCACATCCAGTTCCGTATGCATTCCCGTATAAGGGATCTTCTGATACATCCTGCCGGATTCCTCTGCCGCTGCGGAGATTGCCACATAATAGGCATCGTCACCATCACCGTAGACCATCAGCACTGCCAATACCAGCTGCACCAGCAAAAGCACACCAGCCAGCACCCACAAAATAATCTCTGCTTTCTCCGGCTTTGCTTCCCGGACTGCCCGCAGAGTACGGGACTGCCGGAAATACCGGACCGTTGCCGCTGCCAGCAGCGCCAGGATGTAGCCACAATAAGCTACGGTCACCATCCACATACGGCCTTCCAACAGGATCACCGGCACACAGATCACCTGAAATCCCGCCCATAGCAGCATCTGACCGCTAATCCACAGAAATACCGGATTTCTACAGGGTTTATCCACATTTAAAAAACAATTTCCCACCCATGCCGGTATCGCTACCAGCAGAACGGCAAGCCACAGCAAACGAACTGCGATCATGTTTCAACCTCATTTCTGTTTTCTTATCATTTCATTCCTTATCTGGAAAACATATATATCATATCTCCGTGCACGCCTTCCGAAAGCAGAAGTTCCTCCGACGTATAACCATACTTATCCCGGAGCACAGACACTGTTGCTTCTTTATCCACACCCGGTTTGATCAATACGATCACCCGGTCCAGTGCCTCCACGGATTCCGTATCCTTACGTTCCTTCAGTTCCTCTGCCGTTACCAGCAAAGTTTTGGTATAATGCATAAATTCCGGCAGGTTCTCATAATAGCCCACTCCCGCATAAACGCAGATGCATGGGAACTCCTCATATTCTTCCGCCAATGCTTCCTGTCTGGCATATCCCTGATAGAGGTATTCCCCATCATAGGCCGCAAGCCGCAGCCCCTGTACCACCACGAGCAACAGCACCAGCATGCCTCCCACGATCTGTTCTTTCCATCCGGAGATCTCTGTCAGTTTTTTTCCAAGGAGACACAATAGCAAAGCAAGCAGCAATGCCACAAACGGAAACAAAGGCATAATATAGCGGTCCACCAGATACGGTGACATGCGGGATGCCAGCAGAAAATATCCGGCCACCGGCACCATCAGCATCCAGGCCGCATCTCTTCCGGAATTTTCACCTTTCTGTTCCTGTTTCCCGGCCCGGAAGCTCAGATACAGCTTTCCCAGAAGCAGGATTGCGCCGGCGGCACATCCGCCGGTCAGAAGAGGCGCTCCCACTGTCCGATCCGCCAGAATTCTGCCAAATGCAGCCAGTCTCTGTCCGTAACCGGCAAATCCGGAGGCCAGATTGCCGAGAGCTTCCGTCCCTCTTCCGCTGGAGAACACATCCGAAATTGCAAAAGGGAACAATACCAGTCCGATCATTGCAGCCATCACCATGGACCGGATATAGCACCATAATTCTTTGTTCCTGTGCCGGTACAGCAGGATCACTGCGGTAACCGCCGCCAGCAGAAGGCAGTAAAACAGGAAAAAATACTGTGTCAGGAAACCCAGCACCGTAATAGCGATAAGGCCCTTGTTTTTCTTGTCAAATCCGTTATTCTTCCATTTTTCCACATGGACGGAAAACAGGGCGGCACACAGACAGGAAAGCAGCCCATACATACGGATCAGCAGCACCGTAGCCAGTGCTCCGGTACTCATTCCATAGAGAAGCACCGCCAGGATCCCCAGCTGTCTTCCCTTTCCTTCCAGGGAAAACACATCTGCCAGCTGTCTCCCCAGCCGCAGTAAAAGCCACAATGTAATTCCCAGACAGACCAGATTGATGCTGCATCCAAGCCACGGTGACAATGTTCCCCGAAAGACAGAACTCATGGTATGCAGCAGCATAAAATGTACCGGCGGATGATTGTCATCTTTTACATTAAAATAAACCGACAGGTAATCAAAGGCATCTTTCTGATCCACCGTAACATAATCCTGAAACTGCCGGTCCGTGATCCAGACCGGTTCCTCATAGACATCTGCTTTATAAGACAACAGCTTACTGTTTCCCCGGTTCCTAAGCACATCTGTTACTGTATTTTTCAGATTCTCCAGAGCCTCTCCCGCACTGTCCCCCTCGATCTCCTCGTTCACGAATTTGGCCAGACGCCCTTCCGGCTGGGTAGGTACGATCCAGGGATTATACCTGGCATTTGCCAGTTCAAAGCTCAGAAGTTCGTCCATGTGATAGCCTTCCTTCCGGCTGACTCCCACACCCATCAATACCAGGCACAATATAACTGCCAGCAGTTCCGGCAGGATTTTTTTCCATTTATCCCGTTTTTCCTGTCCAATCATAGGAATCTTCCCATCTCCGTTATTATTCATTATCCATTACCCGATAGAGATAAATGTGGTAATAGCTGTTCTCTGTCTCAAAGGCCTCCGGCCTCATCAGTTCCAGACCGGTATCCTCACTGTGATCGATATAGGCTGCCGACAACAGATAGCTTCCGCCCAGCTGTCTCAGACTTTCCGCATCGATCGTATAGTCCTGAAAATAAAAGCCGCCTTTTTCGATCGTATAATAGCCGGGGCATTCTGCGCTGAACAAATAGCAACGATTCCCCCAATGGTCAAAGCTGTCTTCCAGATATTCACTCTTGTCCAGCTCCGGTGCAATGATCTCCCGGAAACGGTGCTTGTACTCCAGAGAATAGTTATTTGAATAGCCGTCCAGACAGTAAAATCCATGATACAATGCCGCAGCGGGATCGATCCCCAGACTTACGACCCGGTAATCCTGTGGTTCTTCCCCGGTATTCTCCCGCAGGTACTCCTGTACCTGATCCAGCACATCCACGGCATAATAATCCCGGAAGCTCATGGCTGCATAATTCCGGTTCACCAGTTTTTGCAGATTGGGCTTCAGATTGCTCTCCAGCAAAATCTTCCCGGCTGTTGCCACGGTAAGAAGCATTGCGGCCATTACGATGATCCCCGGGATCACACCGTTCCTGCGTCCGTTCCCTGTTTTCTCCGCTCCTGTGTCTCTTTCCGGGAGCTGTTCCGTCAGCAATAACAGGCTGCACCCCAGAATAAAATACCACAGGCAGGGACTCAGCCACAGGACTCTGTTGGCCTGAAAGCCCTTCAGAGCACCCAGACTGGAACGGATAGCGATTCCGATACTGCTGTCCCACAGTGCGGCCACTGCCGCAAAGCCTGCAATAACGGCCAGTGACAGGCCCACGGCTTTCCATAACCGTTTTTCTCCGCCCTCAGGTACATTCTTTTTATCCGCTATGTCCTTCTTCGTTGCCCGATTTAGGAAAAAGAAAACAACTGTTGTCATCAACAGCACCACGAGGATCAGTCCATGATAATCCACACTGTGTTGTCCTCCCTGCAGGAGGTTTGTTTTCAACTGACTGAAAAAGTCCACCGGGCTGAGCAGATATTCCGATTTGTGAGAAATCTCTTCTCCCCGTCCTCCTGACAGCTGAAGCAGTAACGAACCGTTCTCGACGATATACGTAAGCAGCAAAATCCCCCAGGCTGCAGCCTGTCCGGCGGAGAACTGTTTCCTTTTGTCCACCAGTGTGACGATCTCCCATACCGCCCAGATTCCCAGCACAGCAAAACCGGATAACACCAGGGAAGAATTACATCCGAAAAGCAGTACATAAAAATAACAGAGAATCCTGAAATTCTTCGGTCTGTCCTTTTCCCCCAGCCGCAGTACACAATACATTAACAGCGGCAATCCATACTGGGACAGCCCGTACACCGGCAAAAACGGCAGATACGCATACATGCATCCGGTCAGCATGGCTATGAAACCGACAAGTCCTTTTCTTCTCCGCAGTGTTTCCGATGTTTCTCCGGCCCATCCAAGCAGGCAGAACATTCCCAGATATCCGGCAAAACTGCCAGCCACCTGCATACAGGCCAGTGCCAGTTCCGCAGGCAGCCACCGGTATAACAGCACACAGGCGGGGGCCGGCATGGTAAGCGCTGTTTTTGCTGCACCGTTCATGAATTCCGGCAATACACCGCTGCCATCCCACAGATGTCTTGCCTGCAGAAGATAGGCGATCACTTCACCATCCAGCTGATCGTGATACACGAACACAGAGTCCTTCCCTAATACAAGATACGGAACTCCCATAAAAAATACTGCCAACGCTCCCAGAAAGAACCAGACTTTTTCAGATTTCTGCGTTTTCACTTTTGTTGTCATCTTCGTCATGGTTCCTCCTTCCCGCGTTTCTGCTGTCACAATTCTATTATTTCTCCGGGTTGTCTTCTGTATCTCCGGCGCTTATGGTCCTATCGGTCCAGAGGATCATTCCCACAAGCCACAGAGAACCCGGCAGCAATCCGTTCTTGTAATCCAGGCATCCGGCATCCCGCATGGTATACCACAGGATCATGCCTGCCGCAGTGATCACACAGACTCCTGCGATCTTCCAGAACAGGCTTCTGTCCGGTACTGTTTTTTCTTTTTTCTGTCGGAGCATGGCAATGATCCCGCATATCATGCCGCTCACGACCATGACAGCGATTCCCGACAGGAACCACCAGCTGCTGTATTTTAACAAAAGCTCTGTCAGCCTTGGATCTCCCGTCATCATAATGTCTACATTTCTGCCGGAGAAGGAGTCATATCCCCTGCCGTCCAACAGCAGCTGCAACAGTACTGTAGGTATGGCATATCCGAGGCAATCCCAGGCAATCTGATGGATATTGTCGGAAGTATACGTCTTCAGATGATACCCGGCATACTCTCTGAATATCTTCTGTGCTTCCGCCTTGCCGAAACGATCCTCCAGCGTCTTTTGTATGCCGGACTCCATGGTTCCCGCATAATACCCGGCATTCCTCATCTCTTTCCAGGTCATCCAGGTACGCAGCTGTTCCGGCCATTCATCGTATTCTTCTTCCTCTCTCATATGCGTCCAGCTGAACCGGCGCATCATGGCGGCGCTCACCGTATTCTCCGCCTTCCCGTAGCTGCCCGGTGTCTGCCACATGGGCACCAGCGTGAATAAAATTCCCGCCATTGCCAGAAGGAGCAAAAGTTCCCGGCCTACTCTCTTTTTCTCCGTCTTTCTGCTCCGCAGCTGCCACAGATGTATCAGCCACAGAACAATAAGCGGTACCAGCCCCAGATACAGATTCTCCACCACACACAATGTACTGAGCGCCCACCAGATTCCGGCTTCGAACAGACCATGTAACGGTCTGGCCGGCGCTGTCGTCTCACCATCCTCCGCCACAGCATCCTGCCGCAGGATCCGGATCACCGCCGACAGTTCCAGCAGTAAAAAGGAATATCCCGGAGAATTCGGCAATACGGCCAGATGACTTTGCATGGCACAGGGAAAGGTCAGAAGCGCCAGGCTTCCCCAGCACAAAAATATCTTTTTCCCTGTCACTCCGCATGCCCGTAAAAATACTACACCGGCATAAAATGCAATCAGGATCTGTACCGTATATACAAAAAAAGTATAAGGGATAGAACTTATGGATTCTATCCCTTTTGCGAACATCAGAAAAAGAGGATATCCGATCCCCATGTAATCATCACATACAAGTGTCTCTGCCGCCTTCAGCCATGTGTAACTATCGCCGAATTCCGGAAAGATCCCGAAGGATCTGGCACTCCAGCAGATTCCCAGAAGAATCTGCACGGAGATACCCAGGAACAGAAATCTGCCTGCAATCTGCGCAGACGATCTGTTAATTTTCTGCATGCTACTGCTCCTCTAATTCAAAGAAATCTTTTACCAGGCCACAGATGAAATCCACCTGATCCAGTGTCAGCCCATAGTACATGGGAAGTCTTGCCAGGCGCTCGCTCTCTCTGGTAGTATAACGGTCCTCGCCGTGGAACCGGCCGAACTTCTGTCCTGCGGGAGAAGTATGCAGCGGGATATAATGGAATACCGTAAGCACACCGTTCTCCTTCATATAGCTGATAAATCTTGTTCTCTGTTCCAGATCTCTTGCCTTGATGTAGAACATATGCGCATTATGCACACAGCCTTCCGGTACGGTGGGCAGGTCGATCTTTCCCGCTTCCTTTAAGGGAAGCAGCTGCTCATAATAACGGTTCCAGCAGGCAAGTCTTGCCTCATTGATCTCATCGGCGATCTCCAGCTGTGCATAGAGATAAGCCGCATTCATATCACTGGGAAGATAGGAAGATCCGTAATTTACCCAGGTATATTTATCAATCTGGCCCCGGAAGAACTTGCTGCGGTTGGTTCCCTTTTCCCGGATGATCTCCGCCTCTTCCACATCCTTTTTGTCACGGATCAGAAGGGCACCACCTTCACCCATGCTGTAGTTCTTGGTCTCATGGAAGCTGTAGGCACCGAAGTCACCGATGGTTCCCAGTGCTTTTCCCTTGTAAGATGCCAGTACACCCTGTGCGGCATCCTCTACTACCTTTAAGTTATGTCTTTTTGCGATGTCCATAATGGTGTCCATCTCGCAGGCCACACCGGCATAATGCACCGGAACGATGGCTTTGGTCTTCTCCGTGATGGCATCCTCGATCAAAGTCTCATCAATATTCATGGTATCCGGACGGATATCCACAAATACGGGAATGGCACCGCGAAGTACGAAAGCATCCGCTGTGGATACAAAGGTATAAGAAGGCATGATCACCTCGTCCCCGGGCTGAATGTTACACAGAAGTGCTGCCAGTTCTGTCGCATGGGTGCAGGAGGTCGTCAGCAGGCATTTGCCGGCTCCGGTCCTCTCCTCGATCCAGGCATTACATTTTTTCGTATATTCTCCATCTCCGCAGATCTTCTGATTTTTTACACATTCCTGAATGTAATCTGCGGCTTTATCCACATAAGGCGGTACGTTAAACTTAATATCAATCTCTCTCATAACACATCCTCTTTTCTACTGTCTTTTAGCTTTCTCTATGTTCCCGCTTCCAGCTTCCTACGGCTGTCCCAGGCACATTTTCCGTCACATGACTGATAATATATTTCGGTCTTCCCTTGACTTCTTCATAGATTCTGGCAATATAATGGCCAATCACGCCAAGGCTTAACATAATAAATCCGCCAATAATGAGGATCAGCAGGATCACCGTGGTAAAACCTTCCACCGCCGTTCCCATCAGATAGCGCACCAGGGTCTGAATCGCCAGGATCACACTGAACAGGATGGATACCCCGCCCATGATCGTCACCAGCTGCAATGGCAGTGTGCTGAAGGAAGTGGCATTGGTAATGGCATATTTCATCAGACTCCAGAAGGACCACTTGCTCTGTCCGTATTTCCGCTCCTGTACTTCATATTCCACAGTCTCCGTACGGAACCCTGCCCAGAAGGTCAACGCCCGGAAAAAGGTATTGCGTTCCGGCAGTTCCAACAGGACCTGTACTACTTTTCTGTCCAGAAGTTTGAAATCGGAAGAAGCATTCATGTCCATCTTGATCAGTTTGCTCATGATCTTGTAAAAAAGTCCGGCAGACAACTTATATCCCAGACTCTCCTTACCGCGGTCGGCCTTGATACCTTCCACGATCTCGGCACCCTGCTGCCATTTTTCCCACATCTGTGGAATCACCTCAGGCGGATGCTGCAGATCACAGTCCATAACGATCACCGCATCCCCCGTAGTCAGCTCCAGGCCTGCAAAAATTCCAGCTTCCTTTCCGAAATTCCGGGAAAACTCCGCTCCCCGTACTCTCGGATTCCTGGCCGATTCTTCCTTAATGCGTTCAAAGGTTCCGTCCTTCGAACCATCACTGATAAATACCAGCTCATAATCGATCCCGTGCTGTTCCAGCAGTTCCCCCAGTACTTTTGCGGTATTGGCAATATTCTGTTCTTCGTTATATGCCGGTAAAACAATCGATAATAATGACATCCTCTAATCCCTTCCGCAGTTCTCGGTCTTGACATACAGGATTCCATCCACAACCCTGGTGGAATTCGCTCCCGGAAAAGTATCCATGTCAATGTATTCCTGCGTCATATAAATCTCACCCACGGTATCCGGATCCAGGAAATTCAGGGTTGCGCCCAGATAGTTCTGCATAAATGCCTGATAATCCGCTCCCTTATAGATCAGATAGTCTCCGCTGAGACCGATCATACCGTCCGTGACTTTTCCGGTAATATCCGTAGTGGGGAATTCATCATACCCGATGACACCCACCAATGCAATGGGAATTCCCTGATAGTACCCTTCCGTCTGCTCAATCCTGTCCAGCAGACGTACACAGTACGCATAGGTCTTCTCGTATTTTTTCTCCAGATTGGAATATCCGATATTATCCGATACTCCATAATTGAATACCAGGATTCCGGCCGCCAGTAATGCCACCCACCGGATCCCGATATCTGTTTTCCCGTCCTCCGACGCATATCTGTCCACAAATGCCAGCATCAGGATCAGATATAATACCCACTGATACCGCATCAGCAAATGATAGGTCAGATTCGGAGAAATCACCAGAATCACATTGGTCAAAAGCGGAAGTCCCGCCGCCAACAGAATTATTATAACGAAAAATGCCGGATTCTTCCACCATTTTCTTCGCAGCATGCTTCTCACCAGCAGATAAGCCACCAGAAGCACCAGTGCCGCACAGGCCGTAAAAGAGAAAATATTGTTCACCAGCACATTTCCATGTACCGTAAATGCCAGAAAATCAACATACATTCCCCGGATCGTTGCAAACAGCCCCAGACCGGAACCTCCCTGCTCCATGGAATTGATCCCCTGATAGGTATCCAGCACCTTTCCCTGTAATTTCAACAGAATCTGCAGGATCACATAATACAATGCGGCTCCGGCAACTCCCATGCCCAGGTAACGAAGTACATAGAACGCTTTCGGCTTCCAGCCCTTCTCTTCCATAAAAAAGAGCAGGATCACATATACGCACAGCAGAATGGCAAAGGGCAGATATGCCTGATAAATTCCCATGCTGAATGCCAGACATACCGCACCGGCCAGCCAGCCTTTTTTGTATTTTTTCGTAAAAAGCACTGCCAGAATTGCGAGGAACAGTGCCATCATATAACCATCCATGGTAAACACATAGGCAAAAGTGGATGCCAGTGCCGGAAAAGAAACCAGCAATCCGCTCACTGCCGTGATTACCGGCGGGTCTGTAAGTTCCAACAGTTCCGTCAATACCACCGCCGCCAGCGCCAGCCAGAGCAGACCGATCAGACCAATGATCCACGGAATGGTAAAATACGAAGAAAAACCGCATGCCACAGACAAAAACCATCGTCCGGAAGTGATCATATTCTGATCAAAATACATACTGCTCAGGCCGTCATGATTCGGAATATCCGAAAGCATCACCGGCAGATGGATCAGAATCCCCAGTACAAACGCTGAGAGAAAGGCGATCTTCCATGTATTTTTTATTTTTGTTCTGCTAGATTGAAAAAAATCCCACGGGGTCTTCATCCGTCTGTCACTCCTTCATTCAGTCATTTTCAACCTTTCTCAGGTATTCTGCGATCGTCTGTGCGATCTTCTCTCTGCCGTCCTCATTGGGATGCAGGCCGTCATCGGTATAGAGATACAGATCATCCCAGGTGTCATGTGGATAATAGTCATGATAGATGTCTATGACTTCTACATTCAAAGCCTCACACAGCCCGATCTCCGCATTGACATAATCCTCCAGCACACCACCGCCCAGATCATATTCCTCACAGGTCAGTTCCGGATCCGTATACCAGGTATAGGGCGGGGTGATGAAGATAATGCGCAGATCCGGATAGGCTTCCCGCAGTTCCTTCACAATACTGCGGATAGCTCCACAGTAGGTATATTCATCATACGGGTCTGCTGTGGATTCGATGGGAGTGCCGGAGTGATAATCATTCAGTCCGGAACCGATAAACAGGATCTTCACCTGATCAAAATCGATCTGTCCCAGATCTCCCAAAGTATCCTCAAAATAATCCGTGGCTGCTTCTCGGATGTGTACGGTCCTCTGGACACCGAAATCTTTCACCACAAAGGAACGTACCAGTCCGGCCGCAGAAATGGAATCCTTGGTATATCCCAGTCTTCTCTCCGCATCCGCTCTGCCAAGGACCGTTCCTCCCAGTCCACCGTTGTAGCATTTTAAGCCCGTCTTCTCCTGAAGCTTTGCCGCGATGGATGTCTCATCCCGGCACAGACCATATACACTGTCTCCCAGAAACACCACATCGTAAGGAATCCTCTGATATTCACGGTCTCCCGGGAAAAACAGTACCAAAAGCAGCACGAACAAAGCAGCCGCTGTCACACTATATAAAATTTTCCTCTTCCGGCTACTGTTTTTCTTCATAAACCTCAGATATTATCCTTCTATTCTTCCACTCCCGCCGTCCGCAGGATCTCTGCGATCCGGGCAGCCCCCTGCCCGTCGATCAGGGTTCTCTCCGCTTCATAGGTTCTCTGCCGCAATTCCCTGTTCTCACAGGCATTCCGGCACCAACTGCCGATAGCTTTTCTTGTCTCTTCCGGGGCGTGATGCCATTTGCCGGCATATCCGGCTTTTTTCTGCTCTCCCAGCCATTCTGTCAGCCCTTCCTGATTCTCTGCATAGGAAAAACAGACAAAGGGAACTCCCAGCACCGACAGCTCATAGATCGTCGTTCCACCGGCGGTCACCGCCAGCTGGCAGGTCCTCATCAGCCCCGCCATATCTTTCACATCGCTGTGCAGAGTCACGTTGTTGTGCTCCGAAGCATATTGCTCCAGTCTATTCCGGTTCGGATTAAATTTTCCGATCACCAGATGATATCTTACCGGTGCTTCCGCCAGACTGTGTTCACACAGTTCCCGCAGGATCTGTCCGGCGATGTTATCTTTGTCTCCGCCACCGGTGGTGATCAGGATATCCGTTACATCATCCTGCAAAATATACTGTGCTGCCGCCTCACAGAACTGCTGCCGCACCGGCACATAAGCCGCTCCGAGATACTGTCCGGTACTGCTGCCATACAGTTCCCGATACTTTTCCCGGGAAGCAAACAGATTGTAATTGATCACACCGTCCACCGGAAATGCATGCTGCTGCATATCATCCAGCAGATACACCCTGCCAAACCGGTGCAATGCCTGCAAATAAGCATCCGTCACCGCATAGCTGTCCACCAGAAAAACATGCCCGCTTCCCCGGATCAGTCCTTCCAGCGCCGAAAGCTCTCCTTCCAGGTCGGCAGGATCCGTCCCAAGGATCTTCACCGGCATGTTCCAGCTCTGCAACAGTTCCGCAGATGCCTGCTCCGCGCACAAAAAGCAGAGTTCTTCCGGATGCTCTATTCTTTTTTGTAATTCCTGTGCCACCGTGAGGCAACGCATCAAATGCCCTGCCCCCGTAACAGCACTGCCGTCCGCACGAAAATAATACATTTCCGCTCCTTACTGCTGTTCCTTCTCTGTGAAATCCACAAGAGACCAGTCCATAGGGGTTCCCAGCCTGGCATCTCTGGTGATCCGTTTGCCCAACAGTTCCTCATAATATCTGGTATGCAGTCCGCAGGAAGGTCTCACAGACCGCAGATTCTCCGGAGTAAACACATCCCCGGCCTTCATATCCTGTGCCACGAACAGGGAACGGGAATGTTCTCTGCTCTTTTTCTGCTTCGGTGTCAGATCGTAGGTCACCTTTCCTACTGCTTTCTCGATCATGCGGATGTGATCCACCATCTCTTTGAATTCTTCCGGTTCCATGGAGAATGCCGCATCCGCACCGCCGTCTGCTCTGCGCAGTGTCAGATGTTTCTCCACCACCTTGGCTCCCAGCGCCACGCCGGCACCGGCCACGGCACAGCCCATGGTATGATCAGAAAGACCTACCACACAGTCAAAGACTTCCTTCATGGAAGGAATCGTCTTCAGATTAATATCCTCATAGGGTGCCGGATAAGCGGAGGTACATTTCAACAGGATCACATTCTCGTTGCCCTCTTCCTTACAGGTACGCAGTGCCAGCTCGATATCCGCCAGATAGGCAATTCCGGTAGACATGATAATCGGCTTGCCGGTACGGGCGATCTTGCGGATGAAAGGAATGTCGTTAATCTCGAAGGATGCCACCTTGTATACCGGTACCTCCATCTCTTCCAGAAAATCAATGCTGGTCAGATCAAAGGGAGAAGAAAAGAATACCAGTCCCATCTCCTCTGCGATCTTTTTCAGCTTTGGCTGCCACTCCCAGGGAGTATAGGCGGTCTCATACAACTTGTGCAGTGTGGTTCCGTCCCAGATGGTTCCCTGTGTGATCTGGAAGCAGGGATCATCACAGTCCAGTGTGATGGTATCCGGGGTGTAAGTCTGTATTTTAATGGCATCCGCACCGGCATCCTTTGCCGCCTGCATGATAGCCACTGCTCTGTCAAAATCCATCAGATGATTCGCAGACATCTCTGCAATTACAAAAGTGGGAGAATCTTCACTGATTTTATGATTCCCGATCATGATCTCTTTGTTCATAATAGTGCCTCCTTAAGGAAATACAATATGTTCGTACTTCTTGCTGTCCCGGATCCCTTTCCAGTGTTCCGCTGTCATGCGCATATATGTCACGTCATAAGCAGCTCCGTTTTTCACCACGTGGGCTTTTTTCTCTTCCACGACTTCACAGCCGCAGATCTTATGGAGCTGGATGACTCCCTGATTCAGGGTGAATACATCACTGTATACCGCATTTTTCCCAAGATCCAGAAACGCATGGTCATACATACTCATCTCCAGCGCCAGTGCCGTCTGGATGCTGCGCAGTTTTTTCTCGCCCACGTAATAGGCCCATCCCAGATCTCCTGTGGGATTCGTCAGCCCTGTGTAATTGATGACGCCGGCTGCTGTGCCGTCGATCTCAATGATCCAGTAGCTCACATCCGGATCCTGCTGCACTTTGGCAAACCATTTCTTCTGCCCTTCCAGAGTCAGCTTCGGATCCGTATTCATATAGTGGGTAATCTCCGGATCCATGCGCCAGCGCATGATCTGTTCCAGGTCTCCCTCTGTCACTTTTCTTAATGTAACACTCATTCGCAGCCCGCCTTTTCCAACAGTTCACGCATTCCTTTTAAATCAATGGCTTCGTCTAAGGGAATGCTGACACCAAGCTCTTCCTCCAACTGTCCGATGATCATGACATGCGCCAGGGAATCCCACTGCTCCACATCTTCGATCATGGTATCCTCGGTGATGGTTCCCGCCGGAACCTTTAATACATCTTCAATCAGCTTTATGATCTTCTCTTTCATATGGTTATCCTCTGCTTATCCTCATTTTTTCTAACATTTACCACTGTCCGGTCTTCCGTCCGGCAGCCGTCACCCAGCCCCAGGTCAATCGTATAAAGTCTCCTTCAGCCAGTAGGCCCTCTCCGGTCTCTCTGCCAGTGTGATCTCATAGCAGGTACCGCCCTCCTGTGTACTTTCCGTCCTGTGGTAACCCAGCTTTTCATACAGAGCTTCCACCGGCTTATTCTTGGCTGTCGGGATATATCTGCTGCGGAGTCCGGTATATCCTTCCTCCTGCATCTGCTCCTCGATACGGTCGATCACCGCATTCTCGATATTCCGTCCCATGACACGGCAGCTCATGACCAGATCCGTGATCTCCGGCAGTTCTCCGTCAGTATCCACGATGGCTGCTGCCACGATTCCGTTGTCTCCAAACGCATCCGTCACCTGATACAGAAATACTCTCTTTCCGGCATCTTCCACGATCTGCTGCATCTGCTCTCTGGTGTAGCGTCTGGTGGTCAGGTTGAACTGGTTCGTTTTATTCAAAAGCTGTGTCAGCCGGTCCAGATGTTCCTTTGGATCCACCGGGATCAGACAGATCTCCAGCTTTTTCACATAGTCTTCAAAGCTCACCGCCTGCTCTGCCATGGCATTTCTGCCGGCATTGGCCCGGTACTGTGCGGTCTTCTCCCGGTCCTCTTTCGTGATCACTGCCCGGGCAAAATATTCTTCATAAATCTTTGCCATGCAGGGCGCCAGTTCCTCCGGTCTTGCCGGGAAATCGGGCACAGTCACCTCCGGCAGCATCTGCCGTACCATTTCCCGTTCCGCTTCGCTGTCATCAAAAAAGACAAAGGAATCCGTTCCCAGATTCAGTTCTTCCGCCATCTTACGGATATTGTCCGGCTTCGGGTCCCAGTTGATCCTGCGGGCTGCGAAATCTTCCGGCCCAAGCAGCATATGGGGATGATGTTCCAAGATCTCCATGGCATCCTCTTCATTATTTTTGGATGCTATGGCTAACAGCACACCCTGTTCCTGCATCAGCTTTATGACCCGTTGCAGATTTTTATAAGCCAGACCACTGTGGTCTTCCGACAAAAGCACCGGTGTGTGATCTGTCTCTCCGGCCAGACCGCCCCACAGGGTATTGTCCAGATCCAGGACCAGCACCTTTTTAGGGGTGCGTTCCTCCAGTTCCGCCTGCTGTAATATTTTTTCCGCCAGAAGAGACTGGGTCTCCATCCCCAGCAATACTTTTCCCATATACCACATTTTCAGGGAAAACGCCTTCTCCTCGCCCTGATGCTCTATGATCCAGCGATAAGGAAATATCCGCACATTGGAATGTTTCTCCGTCAGCTGCTGCAGTGCAGCACTCCACAAACTCTCCAGCTGCTGTTTGCGTTCCGGATCCGCCAGCACAGCCAGTTCCACCGCCCACAGATATGCATCGGAGACATAGAACACACCATGCTCCGGCAGACAGCCTTCCAGCGTCTGAAACCAGTTTCCGATCCGCTCTTTTGCTGTCTGCGGATCATAGTCATGTTCCAGCAGTTCTGCCAGATCCATGATCAGAAAGGTAATGTCTGGCTGAAACGCATGATAAGAGGAAGCCGGGTTCAGCAAAGCTCCCAGTTCATTTCCATAGCCTTCCGCATCGTAGACTTCCGCCTGTTTCTGTAACATACGGATCACCATATTCATATTTACATTGGACAATACTGCCAGTCTGCCTGTTGCCATAGTCTCAGATTCCTCCGGGATTATTTTTCCTCCGTCATCAGACGGTATTTCATCTCTGCGATCTTCCAGTCTGTCAGATTATCGATATCCTGCACTTCCAGTTCCGATACGATCAGGGGCAGAATATTTCCCACCATCAGCTTCTTATTCACTGCAAAGCGGTCCGTACGGAAGACATAGAACTGTCCCACATCATGATAATGGGGCTGCAGGTCCTGGGATCTGCTGTCCAGATATTCGGGATATTTAAATACCAACCGTTCCCGCTCCACTACCATGGCCCGCTGAGGCGGGTAGGAAAAGCTGACCACCGGAATCAGGGTGTCCGCATCGCTTGCTTCCAGCTGTTCTACCGCTGCTTTCAGTTTTTCCGCTGTCACAAAAGGCGCTGTGGGATAGATGCAGCATGCCACATCAAAATGCATGTCACGCTTCTCATATTCCGCCAACACTTCCGCCAGCACATCATTGGTGGTGGCAAAGTCTCCGGAAGTCGCCTCACTGCGGAAAAACGGCACCTCTGCACCGTACTTTTTCGCAATCTCCGCAATCTCCGTATCGTCCGTGGATACCATCACATGGTCAAAAAGTCTGCTGGACAATACCGCCTCGATGGAATATGCCAGAATCGGTTTTCCACAAAAATCTCTGATATTTTTCTTCGGGATCCGCTTGCTCCCACCTCTGGCGGTGATAATCGCTAATCTGCTCATTTTCCTAACCTCATCTTTCTCATGCCCCATGGCCGCCCTTCAGGCCCGTAGCTTCCATACAAACTGCCGGATCCTGTAATAGAGATAGAACCGCAGATCGCTCTTTTTCTGCATTGCGATGAATTTGCGTTCCTCCGGCCCGGTATATTCCAGATAATATTTGTTCCTGTCGAACTCCGGAAAATGTCGTTCTGTCCCCTCCCGTAGTTCTTTTACAAAAGACAGCTTCGGCTTCTCCACTCCCGACAGATAGGAGAATAAAGTGATCACATAATACAGCTCCGTAAAACGGTATTCGATCTGCTCCCGGTATTCCGCAAGGAACCCTCTGTTCTCGCATTCCGTGTACAAAAGTTCTGCTGCTTTCATACGATCACGGCATTTTTCCTCCGTGATGTGATGTACCGTGGACACCGCATGCTGGTAATAATAATACAGCGGTTCCTCCACTCTCTCAAAACGTCGAAAGTACAGGCTCCACAAGGGGCCTGCACAGTTGTCTTCGTAGAAAATATGCTCCGGAAAATCCAGATGATTCTCCCGGATCACACTATGTTTGTAAATTTTCAGCACCATACTGCCGGGACGCATGAACAGTCTCTCATGCTTTTCCTTCGTCAGATCCCCGGTCTGATCCGGTGTATTGTTGACGATGACCTTCCCGACCTCAAAGGTATGATGATCCACCAGACTGTAATCGCAGCCCACCAGATCCGCTCCGGTTGCTTCCGCTTTTTTCAGAAGCTTCTCGTAATAGTCCGGTGACACCCAGTCATCACTGTCGATGAAACCGATCCATTCCCCCTGCGCCACCCGCAGTCCGGCATTTTTGGCACCGCCCTGTCTTAAGTTCACAGGGTTCGGAATGACACAGACCAGCTCCGGATAACGCTTCTGATAATCCAGCAGGATCTCCAGAGAATCGTCTGTAGAAGCATCATCCACGCAGAGGATCTCATAATCGTACAGTCCCCGGATGGTCTGTCCCACCAGGCTGTCCAGACAATAATTCAGTTTTCCCTCCGTCGCCATATTATAGACGGGCACGATGATGCTCAGTTTTTTACTCATAGGCATTACAGATTTCCCCGTTCTATTTTTGCTCTGCCGTCTTCTACCCGATAGACAATGTCACATTTTTCAATGGTCTGCAATCTGTGGGCGATAATGATCAAGGTCTTGCGGCCGTGCAGTCGGTTGATAGACTCCATGATGGCTGCTTCCGTATCATTATCCAGTGCGGAAGTGGCCTCATCCAGGATCAGTACCTCCGGATCATTATACAGCGCTCTGGCGATACCGATACGCTGTCTCTGTCCTCCGGAGAGGCGGATACCCCGCTCGCCGATGCCAGTCTCCAGACCTTCCGGCAGAGTCTTGATAAATTCATCCAGCTGTGCCTCTTTCAATACTTCCCACAGTCTGTCCTCATCAATCTTGTCCTCCGGCACACCGAAGGCTACATTTTTACGGATGGTGTCATCCAGCATGAAGATCATCTGGGGGATGTAGCCGATATTCTTCAGCCATTTCCGGTAATTGCCCGGCTCCTTTACATCCACGCTGTCTGCATAGATATGTCCCGTACTGGGCTCCAGCAGTCCCAACAGAATATCCACCACGGTACTCTTGCCCGCGCCGGAAGTACCCACGATACCTACCGATGCACCCACCGGGATCTTCAGATCCGCATGGTCGAAGATCAGACGCTCCGTATTGGGATAGGCATAAGTAATATCTTTCATCTCGATGCTTTCTTTTACATCCAGCTTTTCATCCTCATCGGTAGCAAAGGACATGTCGATATTCTGTCCGTTGATCTCATCCTGTAAATTATCGCTGACACCCATGAAGAAAGGTTCAAAATAGGCGATGGAATTGATCTGGTTGTTGATACGGTTCACGCAGGGCAACAGTACCAGTGCCGCTGCCGCCAGAGTTCCGAACACTGTCAGCATATTTTCTGTAGGCACACCGGTGGCCACCAGGAAAATCATGTATCCTACCATAGTGGCAACGCAGGCTGTCTCGATCAGCAGCTTCGGCACCTGATTGTACAGGCTGTAACGCTGTACGGCATCCACGTAGCCTTTTCCACATTTGCGGTACTCGGATACGAAATACTGCTCCTTGCCGGAAATCTTTACTTCCTTGATACCCTGTACCGTCTGGGAGATCCATTTGAACAGACTGCTGTAATAGTCCTGATTGTCCTTACCGGCCTTGTACATGATGGGCTTCAGCACTCTCTTGATCAGCCACATCAACAGAAGCAATACCACCGCCATCAGAATCGTCATGGTACCGCTGGAAATAAAGCAGTAGCTGATGACAAACAGGGAAACCACGCTGTCGGATAACAGCTGTAACAGTGCCAGGATCAGTGCATACATATTGTTGACATCGGAAGTGATACTGCGCTGTACCACAGCGGTATCCGCATTCAGATAAAATTCATAACCTCTGCGCAGGTAATTACGCATCATGCGCTCGGAAGTGCGGAACTGGTTCGTATAGACAAAGGATAAAGTCAGCTTCTGCTGTACATAAGTAAACAGGTTCTTCACCACAAATACCAGAATCAGCAGCACCATGACAATAATGGAGAACGTACGATAGCTCTCCACACCCATGATCTCATAGCAGGCTTCCGCCACCCGGCTGTGTTGTACCGCTTCGGGATCAATGACGATCTGCATGACCTCCACCAGCATTCCCACACCGGCAGTCTGCAAAAAGGCACTGATCACCATGAGGATAATGAGTCCCACCATGGTTCTTTTCTGTTTTTTGTCCAGCAGGACACGTAATTTCTTGATGATCTGTATCATTGACGGTCTCCAAACTTATATCTGTTCATTCTGTCTGTGGATCAGTGGATCCTCATAGGCATCCATAAAATCAGGTCCGAGGCGTACCGCTTCATCCGCAAAAGGAAGCCCCTTTACCTCCGTAAATATGGTTACCACCTTTTTAAAACGCAGATTCGGGAAAAAATTCAGCATCTCCATGGGCATGGATGCATCGAACTGGGGATATTCCGCAAAAAGCTTCTGGTAATCCAGCAGGTCTCTGGGATGGGGCTTTAAAAATATGGTGCCCTCTTTTTCATACATTTTGATAATATCCCGGAAGATCTGTTCTCTCACATCCAGTGCGCATACCGGATCCGTGAGGATCAATATTTTATCTCCCACCTTATTGCTCTCTTCGATCTGGTGTTCCAGTTCGTCTTTATTTCTCACGAATGCCTGCAGGAGCAGCTGCTTATCCTCCGCTGTCAGCCGGTCTTCCAGCGGCTTTCTGGGAAGTTCGATATATCGGGGACAGGGATAGCGGATGGCGGAAATGTCATTTACTTCCATATCCATGCAGTATTTTCCGTAGCCGTTCTGAACAAAGATCAGGTTCAGATACATGGACAGGAATGCCTTGATCTTAAAATGTCCACGGTTGTCATATCGCGCCGCGTCAAAATTCTTGAGACAGTTCAGGCCGTCTTCCACGGCATGATAGCGGATATGGTTCTGATTCAGGTAGTAGCCGATGGGATCGGAATCGCAGTAGACATAAATGTCCTTGTAAGTCCGAAGATCTACCGGCACATAAGAAGCCTCGAGTCTGGCGTACTCCTTCGTAAAGCGGATCCGGTTCTTCAGATTCCCCAGAAAGCTTCCGGTGTCCTCCCGGTATTTTTCCAGTTCCGGGAAGAAATCTTCACGCTTCTCATCGAATTCCAGTACCTCTTCGAACAGTCCCGTGCTCTCCACCCGGGATTTCAGGTTCTCGAAATTATTGGACATTTTGGACAGCACTAAAGTAGCAGCCCCTGCTTTCTTCGCAGGATCTGCCTCCGCCCTTAATTTCAGTTCTTTTAAAAAAGTCACATATACATGATAGTATGTGTGACAGATATAGATTCTGTCTTTCATATATAATCTCTATTATTGCTTATTTCCATATAGTTTTGTAACTATTCACTCCCCATCCGCAAAATCGCTGCTATGCGGATTCTATGAATAGTTACACTATAGCACACTTTTCTCTTCCAGTAAAAAATCTTATGAAATTTTAAGAAAGTTGGGGTAACAGTTCAGCCATAGGATGACAGAATTGGTGCCTGGGTGCTTGCACACAAGGCAACGATTCTGTCATTCTATGAGCAGAACGCAAGGTCAATGAAATAAAAGATGAGCTGCGATGCGGCGCCGGCTGCGAAGCAGACGCTTTTATGAATTGGCCTTGCGCTGAACTGTTGCAACGGCTGAACCTTTACAATCTATACACCCAGATCCCCCAGTAAGAGTCTTCTGTTTCAAAGTATCCCACAAGTTCCATACTCATCCTGTCGGCATCGCCGATCTCAGCTCCGGAGAACAGGTACTCACATCCCAGTTCCCGCAATGCCTCCATGTCAAATTCCAGGCCTTCATAGACCAGTGTGTTTCCCTTTTGCAGGCGCATGTAATTGCCGGTAATGCTGTTGAACAGATAGCAGCGGTTCCCCCATGTATCAAAGTATACCCGCACTTCTTCGTTTTTCTCGATCTCCGGCGCAATAACTTCCCGGAATCTGTGCTTGTACTCCAGAGGATAATTGTTGGAATATCCGTCCACCGTATAAAAACCATGCATCAGTGCCGGTGCCGGACTGATCCCCAGATGCGCCACACGATAGGTGCTCTTGTCCCGGCCAATCGCATCATCGATCTCCTGCATCAGATCCTCTGAAAACCAGCTTTCCCAGGAGATATATCCCGTGATTCCGGATCCGTTATTGATCTGGTTCACATTGAGATACATTCCGGAATTCACTTTCAACAGCTGAAGCGTCGGCAACAGACACACTGCCAGGATCACCAGTTTTCCCGGCAGCATCCTGCTGTCGGTATGCGGCACTTTCGTTCTCCACAATACCGCTGCCGCCAGTGCGAACTCCAGATACCAGTCCGCAGGATACAGCCAATAGAACCGGTGGATCTGAAAATAGTGTAAAAATCCCGTGACGCTGTTTTTGAAATCAACGACCACCGTCATATGACAAAATGCATAAAACAATGCGATGCCGATCAGGAATAAAAAGTTGATAACAGCCGCCTTGTATATCATTCTGTCCGTTTCTTCCTTTTTGCAAAATGCTCCCAGAAGCAGGAATATGACAATCGGCAGGATCAGATATTTATGTAAGGACGGTGCGTGTTGTGCGCTGTTCCGGAAGAGGCTCCAAAAAGTCTCAAAAAAGGGAGTCGCGGAAGACACCATTTCTTCCCGGTGGCTGACATAACTGCTGTCTCCCACCAGAATCTCCAGGATCAGTGACCAGTTGACAATGACATAAGTCACCAGCAATTCTGCAAATCCCAGAACCGGCCATTTATTCTTTCTTTTCTGAAAGAAGGCAACAAGGAGTGCCAAAAGCCACAATCCCAGCACCACATAACCGGTATACACCAGGTGGCTGGTCAGGCCGAACAGTAACGTACACATCAATGCGGGAAGGATTCTTTTCCGTTTCCACAGGCACAGAAAGGCATATGCCACCAAAGGAATGCCGAATTCTGAAAGACCGTAGACCGGATATAAGGGCAGCACACAGAAACATGCCCCGGCTATCACCGCCAGAATACTGCTCTCCGTGCTCTCCTTTACCAACAGATACATTCCCAGAAACGCCAGCACAAAGCAGATCATGTATTGTGTAAGAAACGCCACCCTGGCAGAAAACAGACAATACAGCGGCAGGAATAGAATGGCCGACGGCTGCATACCGCTGGCATTGACCCCTCCCAGCATCTCCGGATATACCGTACTGCCGTCCCATAAATGTCTGGCGGGAAGCATATAATTCATAATGCTTTCATCCAGCTGGTCGTTGATCTCAAAGATGCAGCCATCCCCCAGAATAAAATAGGGGGAAAAAAATACAACCACGATCAAAATTCCGGTCCACCAGAGAGGGATCCTGTCCAGCCACAGGAGGAACCGGTTGATCTGTTTGCCTATTGCAGGTTTTTCATCAGAAGTGAACAATAATATAGTCCCCCTTATCTACAATATATCCCTCCTGCGGATATTCCGGCAGATCCAGAGACTCTTCTTCCGCTGCCGCATAGAGGCTGATGTCCTCCAGAGCCACCAGCTGATGCCCGTGCATTTCAAAAAATTTCACCAGCTCCGCATCGGAATCAAAGGCATAGCGTCCCCAGTCGATAACAGACAGTGCCGGTGTCTGTGCCACCCACACTCCTCTGGATCCACGATTGTATTTATCCAGCAGATCCGGGTCCACCAGATCCGCCAATCGTTTCATCTTATAATAAACAGGGCTGCTGTAGCTCACATAGGCACCCTGAACTATGCTATAGGGAATATCATAATTTCCCGTGAAGATCACCGGTTTTGAAGTATCAAAGTCCCGTTCCAGATCCATTGCAATCTGATCCACGGTCTTCACTGCCGCATCATATTTTTTCTTGTCAATATAGAACCATCTGGTCATATCCATACACTGGTTCCAGAGGATCACCGCCAGCACCAGAACTGCAAGTGCCCTCACACCAGCAGAGATTTTTCTGCCAGCCGTATTCTTCGCTTTTGGGGACATAGTTCCCGTCAGCTGCCAGATCCCATACACAAAAAGCAGCGCTCCGTATCCACAGAAGACCGGCAGGAACTGTGCCGAACGGTACAATGTGGCTTTTCCTTCAATGAACAGAAGAGAAAATGCTGCCAAATAAGCGGCAGGCAACAACAGAAGTGCCCACAGATCTCTGCCGCGGATCACCCGCACCAGCGTCACCACAAGGATCACAGCCGCTGATAATATAAAAATCCGGATCGGCAGATAAGCATAGGCAAATACCCCATACAGCACAAAGGTCCTCTTGAGGATCATGGCAAGCTCCCCGAAAGCCCCCGGCTGCAGCATCCAGCCCAGCATTTCCGTCACGGAACGCTGTACCGCCTCTCCCCGCAGATATTCCAGGTGAAATGCTTTCGTCACTACCACGATCATCACACTACGCAGCACAATGGCCACAAGCGCCGCCACCGCACCGGCCACCAGTGTGGCAAATATGTCCTTCTCCTGACGTCCCCGTGCGATCCGCTCCGTCAGCAGCAAGAGCATCAGCCCCGCCAGCCACAGGATCATAAAGGACTCGTAACATCCCATGGCGATCCACAAAAAGACTGCCGCCGTCAGGATCTCTGCCACTGCCAGGCATCCCAGTTTCTGCCGGATACCGGATCCTTTTTGCATTTTCCGGGTACTGCTCTGCCATTCCCTGACACAGCACAGGCTGATGCCACAGCACAGATAGCCGATGGCGATACCGTTATGCAGGAAATAAGTAAAGACTTCACTGATCAGGGGACTGGAGAGAAAGACGGCACCGAAGAAAGCATAGCCTGCCGTCGGAACCTTCTCTCCCAATACAGAATAAAACAATGCAGACCAGACGACCGCTGCCAGCACCAGTATCACAACTGCCGCAAAATCCGTCACGAAGGGAACAAACTCTGCCAGCGATACCACCTTATTCAGCAAAAACAGAACCCACCGCCCCACAATGGCGATCAGTCCTTCTTCAAAATAATATAAGGATGGCGTATCATCGATGCCGATGGTTGCATTTGTCACCTTATAGCCGTAGGCACACACCGCTGTCAGTAACAGGATCCCCATATACAGGCGGTTCTGCTGGAAGTGTTTCCCGTAGCTCTTCCATTTCTGCATCACTTTTTCCATGCTTTTCATCCATTCCTTTTTCTTATTCGTCCATTACTGTGCTACTCTTCCTCCAGCTTCTCCAGTCGAAAGATTGCAAAATCATAATACATATAATGAAATTCCAATACCTGTTCATAGCTGTACTCATCTTCCATTTCATTGGGGTAGCCCCCCTGGAAGCAGATATACCACAGATTATCATAAGCGTCCAGCTGACTGTAACTGCTCAGTGCTTCCGTATTCACAAAAGGAAGACTGTACAGCTTATATGCGATCGTGTAGTAATGCAGTTCAGGATGATACACATTCAAAAAGATCGTATGCGTATACGGTCCGATGATCGCATCATTCTCCGTCATGTATTCCTCCACGAAATTCTCGTAGGTTTCCAGACCGTCATCATATTCCAGCCTGATCTCGGAGGTATACTGTAACAGGAAGCAGAGACCTGCCGTTCCCAGAAGGCCTGCAGCCCATATTTTCCTGCTTTTGCCTTTTGTGTTCTCCGTGATCTGTGCAAATCCCACGGCATACCACAGCATGACAAAGCCCATGCCCGGGAATGCATAACGGCCCATAAAACAGTTATTGACCGTAGCGGAGATCACGCCTCCCACGATACCCGTCAGGGCAAATGTGCCAAACGCGATGGCCGGTGCAATGTTATGATTGTGTCTCACCCAGTCCACGGCTCCGTAACTGAGTACCAGACATAATGCCATTCCCAACAGTACGACAATGCCGATGGGAGTCTCCACCGCTGAGAACCATTCCTTACAATAATCCATCACGGAATACAGCGTTGCCAGTTCCGCAGTGGAACCGTCATCGTAGCGCATCCGCAGGACAAATTGCCGGATTGTCACCGCCAGCCAGGGAGAAAACACCAGCGCCACCGTAAATCCGGAGATAAAATACCCCTTGATCAGCTCCTTCTTATGGCAGATCAGGATCACCGCGAAAAACAGCAGATAGAATAAGAACGTCTGGATCAATGCAAAGGTATGACAATATACCGTGCCGATACTGGCGATGCAGAATACGATCCATTTTTTCCGGGCCGGCTCTCTGAAAATGTCATAGGCAGACAGTCCCGTCAACGTCAGAAAGAACAGGGCCACCGCATACATTCTCACATTTCCCGCCTGTACACTGAAGATCGGCATCAGCAGGGAAAACAGCATAAAATACACCGAAATCTTACGATCAAACAATTTTGCCACATAATATTTTCCCAGCAGCATATATCCCAGCATGAACAGCACGGACATCAGCTTCAGTGCCCAGAAATGGGTTCCTCCGCCGCACAGATGATAGAAGATTTTTAACAACACATAGTAAAACGGTGAGTGATCATCCGTGGCTGTAATATAGATCAGCCGCTTCCAGGGCAGGGATACCATGGATGCCGAATAAGCCTCATCATACCAGAGGCTGTTGGTAATGCAGAAGGCTCCCCAGAGAAGCAGTGCCGCCACCGGCAGTCCATGCCACAGCAGTGCCCACATATTGTTCTCTGTGAAATTATGCTGTTTTCTTCTCTGTGTCTCCATTACGTCCATAGTTTCTTCCCGTTCTGTCTTTTTTTATTTCACATATCAGATTTCAGATCTTTTATCAGTATCTCCGGTACAGCACCATATCCGCATCCCTGCCGAGCTCTTCATACCCTGCCGTCCGGCACATTTCATCGATGGCTCCACCGCTCACCGTTGCCAGATAACGACTCTGCAGCTCTGTCAGATGCTCCGTAATATATTCCCGTTCACAGCAGCTGATGCCAAAGCCCTTCGGTGCACTGTACAAAAGCTGCCATTTCAGATTCTGATGGCCCTCCGGGGTCTCATCTCCGAAGGTCCAGATCACTACATTCTCATAATTCGGCACCTGTTCTGTGTCCATGGCCAGTTTTTCCGAGAAGATTTCCCGCCAGTACTCCACCTGTGCCTGCCGTTCCTCTGTCACATAGGGAATCTGATAGTCATAAGGCTCCACTGCTTTGAAGCTGTACAGATACAGGAAAGCCGCTCCCAGAAGCACCGCTTTCTTATAATATCTGGTCTCCAGCATACTGACGATGAAAATGCCTGCTGCGATAAAGGTCAGGAAATGTTTGCTGCCTTCCACCATTTTGTACATGAGCAAATGTGCGAACAGCATGGCGATGAGGCTCAGGGCAAAATGCACTTCAATAACCAGCTGGTTGTGCAGTTCCCGTTTTCTGTCCTCTGTCAGTGTGTATGGTCCGAACAACGCCTCCCGTACCTTCTTATCCTCTGGCTCCATCGCGATCCGTTCCACCCGCTTCGCCCGGCGCAGTGTGCGGATGTCCAGAAAACTCTGCACCAACAGGATCAGCAGCACCAACAGATAACCGTCAAAAAAGGCTCCGGAAGCCAGACCATTCCGTCCCCCTTCGATACAATGTCTGTAGAATTCCAGTCCTTTCCAGTAAAGTGTTCCGAAAAGGTTGCGGAAGCCCGCGCCGATCCCATCAGTGAAAAAGGTAGTGATCCAGTCCGTATAAAACAGCGGTGTAAAATATTCCGCTCCCAGATAATGTTTGATCAGGGCATAGGTAATTCCCGTTGCCGCCACTATCAGAATCGAGCCGATCCACCCTGCCTTTTTATTACGGCAGATCCAGAAATAGCAGGCCAGAGCCAGAAACAGCAGCATATAAGGCCGCATCAGGGTCAGCAGTACCGAGATCACGAGCATGGCGATCAGTTTCCCGCGGCTCTCCTTTTTCAGATAGCTCATGGCCAGTCCGTAGAACAGGATCAGCAAGCTGAAGCAGATCACCTCCGGCATACCGGACAGCATATATCTGACAAACAGAGAATACAGACTGAACAATACCGTCAGGATCCCCAGCTGTTTCCAGGTGGGCTTCACCAGCCAGACAAATACGAACATGGTGATCGTCAGCAGCACGATATTGCAGATCACCGGAGACAGCAGATTCCAGCCGAACAACAGTCCCCACAGGATCCAGGGGAATACCAGCACCGGACTCCATGCTGCAAAGGACAGCCGCAGCGCATGACTTTCGTTAAAGCCGAAATATCCCCGGGGGAAACCGTAATTCACGATTCCCTCCACCTGCTTGAAATAGAATAATTCGTCGTTCCATTCCGAAGACGGAAGATACACCTGTCCGATGCTTCTTCCTTCCGCTGCCGTCCGTACCAGACAGCAGAGCAGGGGAAGCAGTGCCATCAGTACCGCTTTCAGCAGTGTCATATAACGTTTGTCCTGTTTCCACCAATCCACAAAACGTTCTTTCTTCATCCGTTTTCCTGTTACCCTTCTGTTTTATTTCGATTTACCGGTCTTCCTCACCCAGATGGATCTTTTCCCGGATCACATACTGGGGAGAATTATTCATGCTGATGTAAATACGTCCCACATATTCCCCGATCAGTCCCAGCATGATCATGATCATGCCGCCGAAAAATACCACGGCTGCCATCAGGGCACTAAAGCCCATGGGCACATTAGGATTCACCAGACGCTTGATAATGGTATAGATTCCATAGAGGAAGCCCATACCGGCACATCCCACACCCAGTGTAGTGGCAATCCGCAGCGGTTTCACCGAGAATGCGGTAAATCCGTTGAACCATAAGCCCAGCAGCTTTTTCAATGTATATCCGGAACTGCCTTCCTCTCTTTCCCTGTGACACACCGCCACATTGGTAATGTTTTTGGTGGCCCGGAGCACCAGTCCAATGACATAGGGGTAGGAATTCTCATAGCGGATCATATCCTCCACCACGAATCTCTTCACTGCAAAATAGCTGGAAATATACAGATCCGCCGGTTTATCCAGCATCATCCGGGTCATCAGCTCATTGACCTTGCTTCCCATATTCCGGAATGCGGAATGCTGTTTATGTTCGTATCTGGCGTAAACGGCATCGAAACCCTCTTCCAGCTTGCCCAGCAGCTTGTCCACTTCATCCGCCGGTGTCTGTCCGTCATCATCCAGACACACCACGTAATCGCCGTCGGAATGACGAAGTCCCGCCATCAGTGCGGCATGCTGTCCGAAATTCCGGGCAAAGCCGATTCCCTTGATATTGTCATATTTATCACACAGATCCCTTATGGTTCCCATGGTATTGTCCGGGGAAGCATCGTTCACCAGAAAAATATCGTATTCATACTGCGTGAGTTCCTGCATTTTTTCCCGGATCTCCTTCACCACATGGGGTAAGGTATGTTCCGAGCGATAACAGGGGATTACAAAACTTACTTTTTTCATAATTGTGTTCTATTCCTCGTTTTCCTGATCATTTCCGGAATTCACTGCCGCCATCCAGACGATGTCCCGGTAGTCGCCTTCAATACACACATCGTCCCGCAGCAGGCCCTCTCTGCGAAATCCCGCTTTTTCATAGCTGCGGACCGCCTGCCCGTTCTCCGACAGAGCCCGCAGATACACTCTGTGCAGCTGTTCTTCCTCGAAGCAGTACCGGAGCATCAGCTTTGCCGCTGCCGTACCGACACCTCTGCCTCTGGCATCGGCCTCTCCGATGAAAATACCGTATTCCGCCTTGTTATGATGTCTGTCAATATCCCGGATATAGACGGATCCCAGTGGCTTGTCGTTTGCCAGATCACAGATGATCATCTGCACCACATCGCCGGTCTCCACATGGGTCCGGATCCAGTTCTCATGGGACTCTCTGGTAAAAAGAGCCTGATAGATAAAATTTTTCCGCACGGCATCACTGTTGCGCCATGCCACGATCCGGTCGGTATCCTCACGGGTCATCAGCCGTAAATAGATTCCTGCTCCGGTATCCCGGTAAACTCCGGGAATCCGTTCCGGCGCTATCCGCTTTTTTATTTCTGTCCGCATGGTATCCTGCATAATATTCACTCCTTATGCCTGTCTGTAGGCATTGCACAGATCGATCACTCTGGCGATCTCATCCTCCCGCATCTCCGGGAACAGCGGCAGGGTCACGCAGTGTGCGGCCAGATATTCCGCATTGGGACAGTCTCCCGGCTGATAGCCCAGATTGGCATAAGCCTTCTGTAAATGGCAGGGTACCGGATAATGCATGTTACATTCCACATCATTTTCTGCCATATACCGGATAAAGTCCTCATGATCCGGCAGCGTGATGACAAACAGATGGAAAACCGGAGTGGTGTTCTCCGGATGTCTCTGCATGGTGATCAACGGATTTGTGATCTCCTTCAGATAACGATGTCCGATCTCCTGCCGTCTCTTCGTCCACTCCGGCAGATATTTCAGGCTGACACTCAACACTGCCCCCTGCAGACCTTCCAGCCGGTAGTTGTAACCGATCTCATCATGATAATACCGCACATCACAGCCTTGATTCTTCAGACGGTCGATATGCTTATAATATTTTTCTTCCTGACAGGTAACACTGCCGCCCTCACCAAAGGCGTAGAGGTTCTTGCCCGGGTAGAAGCTGAAGCAGGCCAGGTCTCCCAGCGTTCCCACATTTCTGTCCTCAAACTTTGCTCCGTGAGCCTGGGCACAATCCTCCGCCACAAACAGTCCGTGACGGTCTGCGATCTTGCGGACTCCCTCATAGTCAAAAGGCTGACCGTAGAGGTGAACACCGATAATGCCTTTCGTCTTTTCCGTGATCTTAGCCTCCAGTACGGAAGGATCGATCTCCCAGGTATCCGGCGTACAGTCTGCGAACACCGGTGTGGCTCCTGTATAGCTTACCCCCCATGCAGTTGCTATATAAGTATTGGCCGGAACGATCACTTCATCCCCGGGGCCTACGCCCAATGCCAGCATTGCCAGATGCAAAGCGGAGGTACCGTTGTTGACACCACTGGCAAATTTGCTTCCCACATAGGCGGCAAACTCTTTGTCAAAGGCATCTGCATATTTTCCGCCGGAAAAAGCGGTCTCTTTACATACGTTCTCAATGGCTTTCCGGTAGGCTTCCGCATGCGCCTCCACATCTCTTGTCAGATCGATTCTTTTAATATGTGCCATGGTATTATCCTTCTTTCTTCCGTTTCCGGGGCAAAAGCCCTCAACCTTGATGCCTACGGATTGTTCCGTGCTACGCACTTATGAGCGAGTTCATGTGGACTTAGACCTTTTTCCCCTGGCATCTTATATATGCTTCTTAATATAAAACTCGTTAAACAATCTTGCAATCTGTACCAGATAATTACAGATCGTCTTAAATACCTTAACGGTAGTATTGTAATCTTCCTGCCACTCCACCGGGTAATCCAGGATCTTCACGCCCCGCTTCTCCGCCCGTAACAGGAATTCGATCATATAGAACCAGCCGTTATCCTGACTGCAGCCCTCAATCAGGGAAAGAGCAGTCTGTCTGCGTACAAAGGTAAAGCCGCAGATGGCATCCGTGGACTTCATCCGCAGGAACAGTTTCAACAGAATCAACAGTCCCTGGGACGTGATCCTGCGATACCATTTTCTTCCCTTTGTATCGGATTCTCTGGCGAAACGGCTGCCGTTAATGTATTCGATCTGAGGCTGTGTTTCAAAAAGATGGATTGCCTCTCCCAGATGTTTGATATTGGTAGACAGGTCAATGTCCATATATCCCACCACGTCACCGTGGCTCAATTCCACACCTCTGCGGAAAGCCGCACCGACACCGCGGACATTGATTCTCTCATATCTTACTGTTTCATATTTCTGACAGAGCATCTCCGCGATCTGCGGGGTCTCGTCCTCGGAACCGTTATCCACAATAATGATCTCATAATCTTCAAATGCGATCTTACGCAGATACTCCACCGTCCGTGTCACACCGCTTTCCAGCCGCAGACGCTCATTTAATACCGGAAAAATTATCGTAAACATCATTTTGTCAGTTTTTCCACTCCTTCTATTACATAACGCTGTCTCTTAAAGCTCATATTCAGAATGACGGACAGGTATTTGAAGATCAATGTCAGCATCACCGACATCATGAAAAATCCAAAAGAAATCAGAGTCATCAGGCTCATCCAGCCTTCCACCGGGCGTACCGTGCTGAAGATGGAATAAACGATCCACCCGAACATGATCACCATGACTGCAAACAGAATACTACTGATCAGCATGGAAAATTTCTCCAGTACATCCGTGAAAATGATCAGCGTATCCAGAGCCAGACTGCTGCGGGTATTCCGCTCTTCCCGGTTCCTGGTTCCCTTTGCCATCTCTTTATTGTCATAGACTATGGTCTCCGCCCGCAGTCCGCAGTTCATATACATGGCCTTGCGGTAAGGAATATACGCATTCATCTGGTTCACACGGTTCACTGCCCGTCTGGAAATAATGCGGAAACGTTCCTGACGCAGCTTATGGGTATTACGGCTTCCCAAATTGTACACCGCATAGAAAAGTCTGGAGGTAAATGCTACATCCCGCTTCGGTGCCGCAGCCACAACGTCATAGCCTTCCAATGCCTTATGATAGATATCCATGATCAGGGACGGTTCAAAATCCAGCAGACAACGGTCGAATTCAAAGAGAAAATCTCCAACAGCCAGATCTCTTCCGGCGTTCATGGCCATTTCCACCCCCTGATAAAAGCTCAGATTGATCAGGCTCACCACATGGCGGGTATTGCTTTCTTCCAGATACCGGTGGATCTCCTCAATGGTATCATCCATGCAGCAGTCATTCACACAGACAATCTCATATTTTTCAAAATTCTGTTCCATGGCCCTGCAGACAGTCTTCAGGAACTCTCTGATATTTTTTCCATCGTTGTGCAGATACAGCACGCAGGATACGAAATTTTTCTCTTTATTCTGTATTGCTTCTTTCTCCATAATGTTTCCTTTTTCTTCGCAATTAATCTAAAAACGGATCCAGATCATATACGGTATTGATCTTGCCCGATAATACACTGATAAAAACAGGATCTTCGGAAAGAGTCCGGATTACTGTGGGTCTCGAATCGTCGATCTCCGAAGCCTTCAGAATGGGCTTCATGGAAAACAAAGATTTCTCATAGCTGAACGCATACTCTTCCCGCATATATTTCCGTGCCAGTGTGGACATATACTCCCAGGCGCTCTCCGGTCTGCCGGGGCAATCGTTACAGTTCCCCAGAAAACCTCCCTGACAGCAGTTGCCATTCTCTCCCACACAGGGAAACTGTGGTGTCGCATCATAGCTGGTCTTATGAGGAGTAAAGGTTACCGAAGTCAGGGAATGATAACCGGTCTTTCCAAACGGCATAATGGAGAAAAAGGGGCCATCCATTACCGTAAAACCGATATTCCGGATCTTATCGCTGGCTTTGCAGAGAATGATCTCGCACAGTTCATATTTCAGTCCGAAATCCTGAGTCTCTGCGCCCTTTACTTTCCTCAGGATCTGATTCACAGAAGCATAGGTGGCATTCAGGACAAAGGGAGCCCGGTAGACCTCCTGTTTTCCTTCGTGAAGTGCCGTCACCTCATAACAGTCCGTCTGCTTTTCGATCTCCGTGATCTTCCGTCCGAAATGCAGCTTTATGCCGGGATATTTTGCAATCTCCTCCATGAGGTAATCCCGCAAAATATGGGCATCGTACGTATATTCCTCCGTCAGGAACGCTCCGTCACACAAGCCCGGCTGAAAATACTCTTCCACCGGAAGAGGTTTGCAGGGGATCCCCGCATCCTTGCAGAATTTGCGGAACTCAGTTGCGTCTGTCCAGGAAAAATGACTGGAAGTCGCGTAGATCTGCTCAAACTTCGTATGAATACAGAAGGAATAGTCCTCCACAAAACGCTTGAAATACCCCGCTGATTTCATAGCGGTGGACAGAGATCTGGGATAATGGTAGCCCATGTGAACTCTGGCCTGATTGATATATGTGGCTCTGGTAAAAGGAGCCTGTTCGATCTCCAGTACCTCTACCTGTTGTCCTTTTTTTCCACAGTACAGGGCCGCGTACAAGCCATACAGTCCCGCACCGATGATCAGTTTATCCATTTTTCCTCCTGCCGGTGACAAGCGCCAGTACATAAGGCAGCGCCAGCATCACCGGATATACATATCGCATCTGTACGGTGGGCCCGAACAACATGGTCCCGTAATAGCCTGCCACAATGGCAAGGGGCAGACAGAACCGCTTCCTGTCTACGATCACCAGCACTGCTGCCAGGGCCAGATACAGCCACAGATAGCTTCCCGGCACGAAGAGATATTTCAATACCGGAGTCCGCAAATAACTGTTGTTCTCCGCCCAGCTCTCCAGCTGTTCAAAGAGCCACGGCCATTTGCTGTCCTTGTAGATCCCTCTGTCATTCAGCGTGTCTTCTTCCCATCTGGTCTGCACATAGCTTAATCCTGCTCTGCCCTCCACACGGTTCACATCCGCATGGGTCGTATCAAACGGAGACAGGAACCCGGCATTGGTAGCCAGTGCCGCATTGATCATATCTCCCGGATACTGCGTCAGCAGGTGCAGATATACCCGGATAAATTCACCGGAACGGTAGCGTGCCACATAAGTGTTGGTATGTCTTTTGACAGGATCCGCAATTCCGGGATCATAATCCCGATACGCCTCATCCAGAATAAAATCATTGATCAGTGCTTTGTCCGCCGCATCCATGGTATTGTCATCCTCCGCAAGGACGCTGACTCCCCCGTGATAGATCATACAGCGGGATAACTGCTGGATCGGCATGCTCAGCATCTCCCGGCGGTCTCCCTGTTCCGCATGCGTGACGGAAAATACCGCAGACAGCACAAAAAGCCCTACGCAGAAAGCTGCTCCGCATACCACCAGCAGTCTCCCCCAGAGCTTCCTCGCTTTTTTTCCGAAACAAAAGGTCAGGAATGTAAAAGCCAACAATACGATCATTGCATATTTTCCGTTGTTACGGAATAAGATCATCCCCACGGTTCCCAGGGCAAACAGCAGATCCCGGATCCCGGGCCGCCAGGCATTGCGGTCTTCCCACAGCAGATCTGCGAGACTGACCAGCTGCAACAGCAAAAATGCACTGAATACCGTGTCCTTGGTCATGCTGACACTCATATACCAGTGAAACGGGAAAAACATCCCCAGTAACTGAATGGCCAGCTGCCACCCTGCGGCAGTTTTCCGGTGATGCAGTACCAGCATTCCATAAGCCATGCTTCCCGAAAGCAGCAGCATCTGTACTGCCGTATAGAATGCCATTCCGGCATTCACACTGCCGAAGATATGACTTCCCAGCCACAGCATCCCCTGTAGAAACAGAGTATGCACAATGGGGTGATGATCGAAATAATAATGTTCCATGATCTGTCCCGTCTGCACCGGTGCATCATAGGCACAGATTCCGGGATAATATGCCAGATATACCGGCAGCCAGGCCAACAGCAGAAACAACAGACTTCCGAAAAATATCTGCACACCGGAGCGGCGCTGCAGCCAGGCGGAAAGGCGGGCATACCATGCAGCCTGCTTTTTCCCGGTGTCTTCGGCGGTCTGTGCCCGGTTCCAAAGTCGATGCACCACCCAGGTTCCAAGAAATCCCAGAAGGCACCCCAGCACTACCGTCCACAGCAAAGTACTTCCGATGTAGTCTGCCGTCCACAGGATGTTTCCCGCAGATGCCAGATCTTTTTCTGTTTTTGCAAAAAATACAAACAGACATCCCAGAACACTCAGCAATACAACGCCTTTGCGTCTGGGAAGAATTTTCTTTTCCTGCATATTACAACCCTTTACGCACCTGATGCTCCCCATGGACGCGATTCAGGCGATATTCAAAATCTTTCCGGTCCTTGGCCGCCATGACTTCCAGCATCATACCGGCAAAAAACGACTGGATCCCCGCCAGCAGGATAAAGCCACAGGCGATCAGTGTCGGGAATCTGGGCACCAGACCGGTATTCAGATATTCCAGGAAGACCGGTACGAACAGGATCACGGAAACAGCGATCAATAACAGGGCCAGCATACCGAAAAAGTGCAGCGGCTTGTAATTTTTGTACAGCTGCATCATTTTACGGATCACACGGAAGCCATCGCTGTAGGTATTCAGCTTGGACTCACTGCCCTGGGGACGATCGCGGTATTCCACCACTACGTTTTCCACCTGCATGTTGTAGTTCACCGCGTGGATCGTCATCTCTGTCTCGATCTCGAATCCCTTGGAAAATACCGGGAACGTCTTTACAAATTCATAGCTGAAAGCGCGATAACCAGTCATGATATCCTTAATGTTGGCATGAAACAGGCTGTTGATCCCCGCCCGCATCAGACTGTTGCCGAAATTGTGGAACGGGCGCTTGTTCTCCGTAAAATAAGTAGAGGAAAGCCGGTCTCCCACCACCATATCCGCCTGGTGCTGCAATACCCTGTCTACCATCTCCTGTGCGCAATCCAGCGGATATGTGTCATCTCCGTCGATCATCAGGTAACATTCCGCATCGATCTCACGGAACATCCGGCGTATTACATTTCCCTTTCCCTGTGCATATTCATAGCGTACGATTGCTCCTGCCTCCGTAGCCAGCTCCACAGTGCGGTCGGTGGAATTGTTATCATATACATAGGTCACTGCCTGGGGCAGGAACTTTTTCACATCCGACACCACCTTGGCGATGGTCTTTTCCTCGTTATAGCAGGGAATCAATACCGCAATTTTATCCATTTTCCATTCCTCGTATTTCATTTTATCATTCAGAGCATCACATAAATTTGCAAAACCGCCTGATAAATCGGGCTTTCCTTTTGCATATATAAAACTATTGTACCACGCTTATTGATTTACAGCCACTGTTTTTTTATGCTATAATCAAGCGTGAAAATGCAGCGCTCAAAAGTTCCGGAAGACTTCCTGTCTCTCGCCGGTGCTTGCTGGCAAGAAAGGACTTTTCCCATGCAAAAGTTTTATCGTCTGTCTGTAAATATCGTAAAGATCCTGACACTGCTGCTGGCAGTTTTTCTGTTTATTGGCAGCTTTCTCACTACCTGTTATGCCGAAAACATGGAGACCCAGCAGGTGCTTCTGCGCTTTGACAATCCCTTGTGGAATCTGCTGGAGCTTGCCGGATACGGGCTTTTATTTGCCTGTTGTCTGTCTCTGTCCGGCAAGGCCGGTGTGAAATTCCGCCGCGGGCTGCTTGTTTTTACTCTGGGGCTGATCCTGCTTCTGGGTGGGATGCTCATCGTCTTCGGCCGCACAGTTCCTGCTGCGGACGCCTTATCTGTATACAATGCTGCCGCTGAATGGATCCTTGGAAATAAAGATATTATCCACCCCACCTTCTCTTATCTGTCCTATTATCCACAGCAGATCGGCCTGATGGCCTTTCTGGAGCTGCTGCTCCGCCTGTGGAATCTCACCGGGCTGAGCGTTCCCGCCTGGCATTTTGTCAAGCTGGTCTATGTCTGCCTGCTGTGCGTGGCCGTTCTGTTCCAGTACCGTTCCCTGCGCTATCTGTGGCCGGATGATTGGGAACCGGTCTCCTGCTGTTATCTGATTCTGGTATGCTGTAACCTGCCTATGATCCTGTACAGTTCCTTCGTCTATGGCGAGATCCCTTCCTTCGCAATGCTTTCTGTGGGACTATTTCTTCTGTTAAAGCTGTTGGCAGACTGTATTCCGGCACATTCCGTGGAGACCACTTCCCCGGACGACACCCGCGTCGTGGGTACTTCCCACGCATTATCCGCAGTTACGGTCTTTACCGCCCTTGGCAGTATCCTGTTCCTTACTTTAAGTGTGATGCTGCGCAAGAACTCCCTGATCCTCATTATTGCTGTGCTGCTGGTGCTGTTCTTCGAAGCGCTGCGTCCGGGACGCAGCGGCAGGGCGTGCATCGGCCTGATGGCTATGGCAGTCTGTCTTACCATTACCTCCGTGGGAGTCCTGCCGCTGTTGCAGAAGTGCTACGAGAAAAAAGCCGGCAATACCTTAAGTTCCGGTGTCACCGCCATGTCCTATTTTGCCATGGGGATGCAGGAATCTTCCCGGGGATGCGGCTGGTACAACGGCTTCAATATCGATACCTATGATGCTGCCGGGATGAATTCCGACGCAGCCAATGCAATCAGCCGGGCGGCGATCAACGAGCGTATAGCCTATTTCCGGGAGCATCCCGGCTATGCCGTGAACTTCTATCTCCACAAGCATCTGTCTCAATGGGCAGACGGTACTTATGCCAGCCGGCAGGCCACTCTGGCCACCTACGGTGGGCGAAGCGACTTTTTGAAGGAAGTCTATGAAGGTTCTCTTGCCTCTGCTTATATCGAATGGGGCAATGCCTGGCAGAATGTGTTGTATCTGGGCATGCTGTTGTTCTGTATTGCTACAGTCAGGAAGCGCCGTCCCGGCAATGGCTCCGCGAATGCCGCAGCCAACGACGATTTCCGTTTCCGCAACCTCTGCCTCTACACCTATACGGGACTGATCGCCGTGCTGGGCGGTTTCCTGTTCCACACGATCTGGGAAGCCAATTCCCGCTATATTTTCGTGTACAGCCTGCTGCTGATGCCTTACTGTGCCGCCGGGATCCATGATGGACTCGTGCGTCTGGCAGCATGGCGCAGCAACAGAACGCTGACACGTCACTCAAATTCATAAAAGCAAAAAACTCCCGTGAATCGAATAAAATAACATTCCATTCGGTTCACGGGAGTTCTCGTTTGTATTTTAAACCTCAAAATTCACAAATAAAATACAAAAATATGTTTTTTCAAGCCCAAAAAAATTATTATTTTCGTTAATAAAATATTTTGAACAAATTTCGTACAAAAAATCCTATCTTACCATACTTTTTGTACGAGAATGCTTATAAACGGCTTATTTACGAAAATCCTACGGAAACAGTATTTTCTAATAATACATGGCCCCCTGTAAAAAGCCCCAGAAGTAATACAGGCCACACACCAGATGCCACAGATAGGCCAGCCATTGTATCGCAGCCAGTCCCTTTTTCTTCTTCGTATCCGCCTTTCCGGTAGCCCGCAGCAATACCAACAGTGCTCCCACAAATGCAAAAAAGATACCGTACATATATCCCCAGGAAAAGTTAAAATCCATCTCCCGGAATCCCTTCTCGTACAGGCAAAACGCCATCAGAAAACTCATACCGTAAATCTGCCAGGAGAAGCGGTAAATGCTGTCTCTGCACAACTCCTTATAGTTCAACAGAAGCACCAGGATCGGGAAACCGACAGCCAGACCGATAGCCAGCGGAAGATTACCGCAATACTGCAGCCACACATGTCCCAGCGTAAAACCGATGCCGCCTTCCTGTCCCTCCTGCGGGACGAACACACCGCGGAACTGGTACAACAGATCCGCAAAAGTAGGAAGGAAGCATACTCCCAGCCAAATGGTGGGCATGAAGTTCCGGAATTTGCTGTGGAACATTCTCCACAGCATCAGAATTCCCGCGGCCCCCACCAGTACGATCGTAAAGCTCGGCTTCGCCATCGTTGCCAGTAACAGATAAACAGAAAAGAGGATATAATCTCTTCCATACTCCTTGTGGGCATTGTCCTGTTCATACAGAGGCATCAGCTCTGCATACTTGAAAAATGCCAGGATTGCAAAGGGTCGTGCCGCCATATAAGTAGCGTTATGGAAAGGATTTGCCGTAAATACTCCCAGATACTTGTACTTGATCCCCGGCAGATAGATTCCCATTGGCGGATATACCATGGATACGAAAAACAGGGATACCGCTACCGTTCCTGTGAGTACGCCGGGAAGCCAGGCTTTCCCGGGCATGGCTTTACGCAACTCCGCCCCCACGTGCCTGTCCAGCATTATTTTCAGGGCGATCATCGCTGCGCTGTTCAGCAACATCGCTGCCAGCGCCATGGCCAGTTCCGTTCCGGTGGGCAGACTGCCTGTGACCAGATGGATCACTGCCGCCAGCTTGAAGAGGATCGGATAGGGAAAGCTGTAACCGCTGTCCAGTCCCTGCATTTCCAGAATGTATGCCTTCATATCGGAATGATACAATCCCGTCCCCAACATACTTTCCACGCACTGCCGGTAAAACAGCCAGAGAGTAACCGCCGAAGCAATCCCCACCAGTACGGCAAACACAACGATCTCTATGAAATTTTCGACATTATTTCTTTTTCCCGTACTGTTTTCTGCTGTTTTCTGTCTCATGCCGCCTTTTCCCGCTATCCGTCCAGGTTTCACAGTCGGATCCTATTTCAGCTTCGTGTAATATGCTACCACTTTTTTCACCGCATGGATCACATCTTCCACGTCTTCGTCGGTCAATCCGTAGTACAGAGGAATACTCATGACTTCGTTGTAGTATTTCTCCGCATTCGGGCACAGCCCTTTTTCATAACCCAGTTTTTCATAATAAGAGTGCCAGTATACCGGCAGATAATGTACCTGTGGGCAGGTATTCTCTGCATACAGCGCGTCAAAGAACTGCCGTCTGTCGCAGTTCAGATTCTCCAGATTCAGATGCAGTACATACAGATGCCAGGTCGTGTCAGACTCCGGGATCTCCTTCTGCAGGATCAGTTCCGGCATGTCTGCGAAGGCCTCGTTGTAGCGTTTGCGGATCTGTTTTCTGCGTTCAGAGAACCGTGGCAGCTTCTTCAGCTGACTCAACAGCAATGCAGCCTGAAATTCAGTCATTCGATAGTTAAAGCCCAATTCCACCTGCTCGTTATACCAGCGTGCGTCGGTAGGATGTACCATCTCTTCCGGATCTCTGGTAATGCCATGCGTACGCAGACGCAGCAAATGGCGATACAGCTTTTCATCATTGGTAGTAATAGCACCACCTTCTCCCGCAGTCACCGTTTTCACCGGATGAAAACTAAAGCAGGTCATATCCGCCAGACTTCCCACCGGCTTTCCCTTATAGGTTGTCCCAATGGCATGCGCCGCATCCTCGATCAGGAGCAGGTTATGCTCCTTGCAGATCTCTCTGATCTCATCCAGTTCCACAGCCTGTCCGGTGAAATCCACTGCGACAACCGCCTTGGTCCTTGGGGTGATCAGCTTCCGAATGGATGCCGGATCAATATTATAAGTCTCCGGGTTAATATCCGCAAAGACCGGCTTTGCACCGGAATATAATACACAGTTGGAAGAAGCTGCAAATGTAATGGAGCTTACGATAACCTCATCCCCTTCGCCAAAACCCGCTGCCAGAGCCGCCAGATGCAGGGCTGCAGTTCCGTTGCATACTGCCACTGCATATTTTGCATGTGTGATCTCACACAAGTGCTTCTCCAGATCGCTGACCTGCGGTCCGCTGGTGATCACATCTGCAGTCAATACTTTGGTCACCGCCTCGACATCTTCCTGATCAATATACTGTCGTCCGTAGAATATAGGCTTCTCACGGACCGGTTTCCCTCCAAAAACAGCTAATTCTTCCATAAAGCTCCTCCTGTCTGATCCTTTTCGGCATCTATGTTTAAAAATACTTCCATTTGTCAACTCAACTTACTAATTTTATCATACTGAAGGAAGAAAAACAACAATGGTGTTGGCATCCATCGCTTTGCTGCGGTATAATAAAACCGTTATAAATCCATACTTACTGTTCACAGAAAGGATCTCTTCGCCTTATGAGTTCAAATACGAAAAAGAAAATAAAATCATGGAAACTCTTTTCCGGTATCGTTATTGTAGTTCTGCTGCTTGCCGTAACAGCCGCCGGAATTCTCTATGTGAAAATATATGAACCCGGAAAACGTTCCGCCGATCTTGGGCGCCTGCAGCAGGAATCCTATCAGGGGGTCTTCTGCTCCATGTATGCGCCGGAAGCTTTCCCGGAAGACATTTACTCTACCTATATGGGTTACGATGCTGTCAGCTGTTCCCATCGCCTGACTTCCTTTTCCGATATCTCCGATTATCTGGAAACTGCTTTTTCCTCCGGAAATGAGGTCACTCACGTATTGCTCATTTTGGATCCCTTACGGCTGTGGAACAGCAATTTCCATAATAACAGTCGATTTTATGCCTCTTTCGATGAGGATCTTTTGGCATATGTCGATTCTTATTCCGGTGTTGAATTTACCATAGTATTCTCCTGTCCTTCTCTGAAATACTGGCAGGCCCACAGCAGTGACACCGAAACCTACGAAAATCTGGTGCAGGTTCTGGCAGCTCCCCTGTCTGTCCGGGAAAATGTCTCTCTGTTCTTCCCCGGCGGAGAAGAATGGCTGATCTCCAATCCTGATGCCTATGACACTCCTCTGGAATTAAACGCTGTCGCTGCCCGCTCCGTCATGCTGCTGGTATTGAGCGGCACCTTGCAATACCATGGTATAGATGCCGATAACTCCAGTCTGACACAGTTTGATACCCTGGTGCAGGCAGCCATTAATGCCCCTGCTTCCTACTCCGATCTGTCCGATTATGACATCGTCTTTTTCGGTGACAGCGTATTCGGAAACTATCAGGATTTTGCCTCCATCCCCGGCGTTATCAGTGCCTTGACGAAAGCCTCCGTTCACAACCGTGCCATCGGAGGTTCCTCCGCCACACAATTGACCCCCGATGACAAATCCTTCCCCAGTGCCGTACAGCGCTTTTTATCGGAAGATACTTCCGAAATCTCCGGGGAGAAAAAACTTTGTTTCGTAATCAATTACGGATTGAATGACTATTTTACGGGATATACTGTGGAGCAATACCGTGACGGTCTGCAAGCAGGGGTGCAATCTCTGCAGGATGCTTACCCGGATGCTGAAATTCTGATCGCTTCCTCGAATTTCATTACAGCGTTCGACAACGGTACCGCTTTCAACAATGATCTGGATGAAACTCTGAACGATTATGTGACCGGTGCCGAAGAAACCGCGGCGGCCATGAACGTTTTCTTTCTCAATACCAACGAGGCACTGCAATGGAATCCCCAAAATGCTGCCTGCTATCTGGTGGATGCCGTTCATCCCAACGAAGAGGGACGTTTCCTGTTTGGCACAGCAATTATAAAGGCTTTAGAGGAGGATATTTTTTCTTATCCTGTACACTGATATCTTTTCCCAGCTGTACTTCGATCACCTGGAGCTCCGTGTCTGCCAGAAGCATATGCCGGCATCCCGCCGGCATCCGCAGCACATCACCGGCCTTTACTCTGCGTTCCTCACCATCTATCACTGCCCGGCCTTCTCCGTAGATCACCGTCCATACCTCATCCCGGAATTCATGGCTGTGATAATTCATCTTATGTCCGGGATTCAATGTCACTTTGATCGTCAGACTTTCCTTTTCCACATCCATGATCCGGAAGCTACCCCAGGATTTTTCTGCGAACATGACCTGCTGGGTAAAACTGCTCACATATGATTTGATATAGCTGGACTGCTCTTTGTCCGATACCAGAATCCCCTCGGGGCTGGCCGCCACGACAATATCCTGCAATCCCATGCACAGCACCGGCATATCCAGCTCATTCACCACATGGACATTCCGGCAGGTCTCATTGAGCACTGCCTCCCCGACGCATGCACTGTCCATGGCTTCCGTCAGGGTGTTCCAGGTACCCAGATCCTTCCAGGTTCCGGCAAAACGCATGACCTCGATCTCAGGTTCCTTCTCCACTACCGCATAGTCGAAACTGATCTTCTGTAGGGTTTCATATTTTCCCAGCAAATCTTCATAATCGGTAAACTCTATAAGTTCATGAGCTTTCTGCAACACGTAATTCAGGCGGAAGGCAAACACTCCGCCGTTCCACAGCGCTCCCTGTCTGATATATTCCGCTGCCTGCTCCTTGTCCGGTTTCTCCTTAAACATTTCCACCGGGCTGATATTTTCCGCTGTTTTCGGAATGATATAGCCATATTTTTCGCTGGGATACGTCGGTTCCATACCCATCAGCACCAGATGGGCCGCACTCTGTGTCGCACGCTCCTCCAGCCGCTGCAAGGCTTCGAAATAATCCTTTTCCACGTACGGATCCACCGGACATACGATCACCGGCTCTTCTCCCGTCACTCCCTGCACATCCTGCAGATATGCCACCGCCAGTGCAATCGCCGGGAAGGTGTCTCTTCTGCAGGGCTCCATGCTGATACCGACATTTTCTCCCAGCTGGTTGTGGATGGAAGAGATCTGTGCCTTGGATGTGGCAATCGTGATCTTTGCCTCCGGATCCGCCTCCCGGATCTGCCGGTACACCCGCTGCACCATGGACTCCAGGCCGCCGTCTTCCGTATGGAATATTTTGATAAACTGCTTGGAACGGATCTCGTTGGACAGGGGCCAAAGCCGCTGTCCGGAACCGCCCGATAAAAGTATGATATTCATATGCGTCCTCTCTCAATTCTGTACGGTAAGCAGCAGATAATCTCCTACCGTATCCACTACATCATAGGAAAAATCAATGTATTGCAGATCTCCCTGATACAATACCAGCAGGCCGTCTCCCACCATCTCCACCAGTTCTGCTGCCTGTTGCTCTGGATAGATGTAGTGATACCGGTCCGCATAAGCCGGAAGCTCTCTTCCGTTGGAGACATTACTCTTCCCCTGATAATACTGTGCGTCTATCTTACAGACATACTGGGTCAGGATCTCCGTGGCATCCCGGTTGAACTGCCAGCCCAGATTGCCGGTGATGTACAGACTTTCGTATTCCTCCAGAGAATCCGCTTCCGCCACCGCCTCCATGAAATCTTTGTTATAGTACTCTCTGCTTTCTTCCGCATAGGTAGTAAAATAAGTCCCGAAGAACAGAATACTGCTGATTCCATAGGCAGCTGCGACCACCGGCCACAGCTTTTTCCATTTTTGAACCGCCAGACCGATTCCGTAGGCACATAACAGGATGATCGGATAGAAAATAATATTCACACGGTTAATGTTGACTTCGTAAGTGATCAGGCCGACCCAGATCCCGGTGACCAGGAAGCCCCATAATGCCAGCATCTGTGTCTGTTTTTCAATATTTTTCTCCCGGAAGAGCTGTATGGTAAATACAATGATCCCCACAAAGACAAACGGAATCGACACATGATACAACGGGCCAAAAGCCGGAATCGAATTGAAGAAAATATCCGGCAGCTGCAGGAATACATGGCTGAACAGAGCCCAGGCATTTTTCCCCAGCTGTGCAAAGGAAAAGTTCAAAAGCAGAATATCTGCGCTTCTCACACTGTCCGGAAAATACGGCATGGTAAAAAGCGGAGTACTTATGGTTCTGTCAAAGTGTACCGCATTGATTCCCAGAACTATGACTTCCGGCAGGGCCACTACCGTAAAGATCAGTGCGCACAGCAATCCTTCCCGGAATTTCAGCCGGCGCTTCCACAGGCACCATATGAAGAATACAAAAAGAAATGCAGTTACGGAATAGGCAGCGATACCGTAACAGTAAAATGTCAGTCCGAAAAAGACCATGGACAAGTATAAATAGCGTCGTTTTTCCAATCCAAGAAGCAGTAAATAAAATCCCAGCAGGAAAATATGCGGGAAGAGATTGCAATCCAGCGACCAGCGGCTCTGCATAAACTGCCAGGGATTCACAGCGGTCAGCAGCATTGCCACCAGGGCGATCCGTTCAGAGAATAATTTCCTGCCCACAAGATATACCAATGCCACCGCGCCAGAGGAGATCAGTACCATCGGCAGACGCACCGTTACCGTGTTGAATCCGAACAGTTTGATAAAGGGGACCATGCAATAGGCAAGGAGAACGCTCATCTGACTGTATCTCCAGGCAGTAAAATGAACCGGCAGAAAAGTACCATATCTGTCGGTTCCGTATTTTGATAATGCCCAGGCATCCACCGCTCCCATGGCCTCGTCCTGGTTGATACCGTCCGGCACTGTGGCAAAACGGATGCAACGCAGGATCACGGCAAGCGCTAGGATGCTCCAGAAGAAAATTTTTCTGTTTTTACTGTTCCAAAGACCGGTGGAAGTATCCTGTGTCATAGTATTCATAATCGTACGATACCTTTCGATGTTCTCTTTCAGGCCTCCTGCGTCATTTTTTCCGCCGCATATGGCCTGTCACTATCACATCATACCACAGAATGCTGCGTTTGTCCCTATTCTTCCTGATACTGATTCAGCATTTTCAGGTAAGTCCGTAAAGCCATTTTCCTGTCCTCCGGCAGATTACGATACATTTTCAGGATATTTTCTTCATCCTCAGTCTGTGTCTGCGACACTTCCCGTTCTCCAAAGAAATCACTGACCGAAATACCAAGTTGGTTGCAAAGTATCATCAGGGTATCTACTCTCGGTACCGTTGTAGCCGCCTGAAAACAACTGACCGTAGAGGAAGATAGCCCGGATTTCTGAGCGATCTTATAAGGCGTTGTGCCTCTTTCAGCACAGATCTGTTTGAATTTTTCCGCAAGCTCTTTGCATTTTTCTTTGGTATTGTACATATAGTTTTACCGCCTTTGCCATTTATTTATGTCTCTATATAATACATGACAAAAGTCGACAGAATCTTACATACTTTTTGATTTATACTCCTTCGTTTTAACCGCTGTGTTCCTTCGGTATTTCGAAATGTAATTTTCTTGAAATTGTATGATTTTATAATATACTTATTTATATATAGTGCGGATGGATTATAAGGGATAATTAGAAGTTATCTGTTGATTGCGTTTTTTGGATAATAGATACTACATGATTATGTTTAATACAATGTGATAAGGTACAGAAGATGTTAAATTGGAATTTTAAAGACACAATCTCATATCAAGGAGAAACAACAACACAGGATTCAAGAAAATTTGAGTTTTTAGTTGAAGTATATTTGAAAAAAAGATTTCCCTTGGAAAATTGGAGACTGACTAAAGCCACACGGGATGGTAATAGAGATCTTGAAAGTTTTTGTGAATTTAGTGGAACATCCATGTGGGCGGAGGTTAAATATACTATACATACGGATGAAAACATATCTTCTAGGAAATATGACTCTACATTAGTGTCTTCTATGTTTGAAAAAAATCTGATTAAAATTTTTTTCATATCCAGTACATCTATGGGAAATAATTTAATAGAGCGAATAAAAAAATTTTACTATTTATCAACAGTTAAAAAAATTGCATTTGTTGATGGATATGCCTTAGCGTACTGGTTAAAGAAAAACCCTGATGTAGAAACATTCTTTTTCAATACTCCTGTAAACTATACGCCTCCAACAGCACCTAACGTTCAGCTTCAATGTATTCGCATACTTTACGAAAGCGACTCATATACAATAGATAGTGTTTTAGAAGATGAAGTAGTATATCCGTTATATTTATCAAATAACTATATTTTGGAGGGAGAATTCACTGCATATGGTTTTGATACTACTCCGCTTTTTCTCTATTGTAACAATGAATTATTGTATAAGGAAACCGTTCCTCCGGAAATAACAACATTTTCTTTAAACTTAGGTGAGCTAGAAGAAGAATTTGATATTAACAAAGAATTTTCTCTTGACATATATTACAAATTGCACAATAAACGCATTGATTGTGGAAATTATAAATTGCGTTTTGCATCGCTGGGAAGAATATTTTCGAATCAGTCACAGGTTTATATTTCCGTTCAGAACGGAATCAAATCAGCGAATAATAAAATGTATAATATATATGGCCCACATGGTTCAGGAAAAAGTTGGTTACTTAATAATCTGAAAAATGATACGTTAAAAGGAATTACACCAGACAAAAAAATTATATATATTAATTTTACTGGTCAAATGACTGATGGTGCAGATATTTGCCGATTAATTTTTACATTGGTCTTCAATTTTTATAGTCTGAGTATTAGTGCCACTGCGTTTACGCATTATTGCCGCGAAAACAGCATTGCAAATTCTTTTTTTAATAGTAAAAACATTGAATTACTAATTCAGGCATTACAAGATGAGGATTACTTAACAATTCAAAAAACATTGTGTGGTTCTATTTTTTCAAAAACCAAAAAAATCTTCGAAGCTTGCAATGCCTTTGCTTATGAACGAATTTATTTTATAGATAATGTTAATTTGCTTAATGAAACCAATTATTCCATTTTTAAAGAAATATTAAATGCTTTCAACCCTCGGAAGAACATTTCTTTTGTTATAGCCGGAAGAGAGCCACTTGATTTTTCAAATATGGAAAACATACCTTTAGAGTATATTGAAGATGCCGAAATTCTTGGCATAATAAATGAATGTATTCCCTTTACCGTTAATAATTTGAACGAGATTGTCCCCAATAAACATTATCTAAAATACCCGGGATTGTTACATTCTTTTGCGCAGGAAATTGGTAGTTTTCATAGTTCTAGAGAAATAAAGCAATTTTATATCGACTCTTTTTATAACAATGCAGTTCGATACATTAAAGGCACCTTTGTTTTTGATGATGTACTGTTGTTGCTAATCTGTATCATGAAAGACGGAGTACCCTATGTTGTTTTGCAGGAACTGGCCTTTAATAAAATAAAGTATCTGCTTGGCAAGAAATATATCATACATAACGGGGACTATGTTTATCCCAATTTTGAAATTTGGAACAAATATATCCCCCAAAAAGTTATTGAGGATTATAAGGAAAAAATTGTTCCCTGTTTACAAAACTTTATGGTACGAGATAAAGATCGCAAAGAATTGTACCAGTGTGCCTTAATAGAGTATTATCCTCAATATTATAATTTATATTTTGATTCAATTTATGAATACATTGATGTATGTTTTAAAAATAATAAATATAGCAAGGTTCTTTCTTTGTGCGAATCTCTTAAAAAGGGATCCGTATATTATGGAGGGCCTGCAGAAAAAATAGAGAATGTAAAATATTTTTTAGCTTTCAGCTATATGCATTGCGATATAAGCCAAAAAGCTCTTGGTATTTTTTATGAAATCACATCAAACTATAAATTAAAAGCGAAAGATAATTTATATTTTAAGGCAGAAGCGCAGATTATCGATGCAAAATATTGGAGCTTTCAAGAGTTTAAAACACTCCCGGCCTATATAAATGAGTTTAGAAAAAGTTGGAGTATTATTGAACCAAAGAATCCACAATTAGAAGCACGATCATTTTTAACTGCAACAAATCGCATGATGGTGACTTATCTTGCATTAGATAAAATAAGACTTGCAAATAAGTGGCTGCAGAAAAATGTAAGATTAGCTATTAAATATGAGTCTGATGAACATTTAGGATATACTTATATGGATTATGCAAAGGGTATTTATCATCTTAATCTTTCATTAGCTTTAAAATATTTAGAACTTGCAGATTTACATTTTCAAATGCCATCTGAGCACAGAAGGCATTTAGACTGTCAATGCGAAATACAATATGTCAAATTTCTACTCGGAACCGGCAGTATTGAACAATTGCAGTTATCTCAAGAAGCGTTATTTGAAAACCAATATTGGATTCAATACTATAAATGTCATTTGAAGCTTTCAGTTTGTTATATTTTAATGGGCAAAAGGGAAGAAGCATTACAGCATTTGTTAGAGGCAGAGGCCCCCGCTATTATGAAAAATGATGAACGGATCAAATATCTTTGTTGCATGATAGGTACTTTTCTGTATAGTGATCCGATACCATATGAAAATTTAGCCTTAGCAGGAACCTCTTATCATAAAATAATTAGAAATACGCATCTTAATTTTAAACAATCCAACGCTGTAATTTATAACGCAAAAGAGACCTCTCCATCATATAACTTAGATCCCAGAGTATGGTAATTTTCACTTTTTCAAATAAATCTGAGGGTATATAACATTACCATGAAGGTCTAAAATTATATCATGCACCATAAAAGATTTTCTGTAACTAAAAATCCGATGGTTATTTATAATATCTTTAAAGCTGTCTACCACAAAAAGAAGATTTGACTTACTTTGTAAAAAGGATGCCGGAACAGAATCTTCTAAGGATATCGAATTTTTAACCATAGATTTTTCAATATTATAATGTCCAATAAAGTTGAATGGAAGCTCCTTAAGAAGAATTGACCATATATTATCTCTTATTGAGCTTCCGTTTATCAATAAATAATGGTATTTGTAGTCTTCTTCTTGTAACTGCTCGTGATATATATCCGGGATATCTATTTTAATTTTGTCTCCCCAGCAATGCCAAAAATAACCGGTCTGATATGATTCATCTCGAAATCTGCGATTTCGCCCAGAGCCTTTTACATGGTAAGCCTTTGCTTCTGGATAATACATGCATTTATATCCTTTGCAATGTATTTTCAAAGAATATTCTAATCCTTCCCATGCATTGTAAAATAATTCGTTAAAACCATTTTCTTCAACAAAAAGGGAACGCCTAGTGATATAAAATCCTGAACCTAACGCTTGCCGTTCAGCCATTCTATGTACTATAGGGGCTTGTTGATCCAATCCATCAAATGCATGTGAAGTTTTATAAAAACCAAATATATGACCAGCACTTTGCACAAGATTAGTTTGAGGATATAAAATTAGTCCTTGCGCAACTCCAATTTCTGGTGATTTATCCATGAAGTTTATCATTTTGTACAGTGAATCATCAATAGGAAATGTATCTGAGTTTAAAAAAATCAAATATGGGGAGAAGGATAAAAATGCGCCAATATTGTTAGCTTTGGAATATCCAATATTTTCATTATTATAAATAACAGATATGTTTGGGTACATATTTTTGAGTTTATCTAAAAATTGAATTGTTTTTCTATCAGTTTCTCCATCAACCACAGCAAACACGTCTATATCTCCATTTATAATACCAAGCAGGTTACCAAAAAAATTTTCTGTTAATGCATATTCATTACTTAATGAGACAATTATACTAGCTTTATACATAACCACTCGCATCTCCTATCGTATGCACTGGCAAATAACTATATATTTTTTGCCATTTTTCCGGATCACATTCAACAGATAACTTCTAATTATCGTTCACTTATCTTTCAATTCACCCCTTTGTTTTCTTGCAAACATCCGATATAATAATTCACATTGCCTATCAAAAAATAACAAAGGAGTTTCTGTAATGAACAATTTAGACGCACAAATTATCGATTACCTGACACACTGTGAGTTTCAAAAAAGACTAAATTCTAAGACTTTGAAAGCCTATAAGATTGATCTTAGACAATTTTCAGAGTTTATTCACATTTCTGATGTAGCTGACGTCTCATCTTCCGTTTTGGAAACTTACATCAGTAAGCTTCATCAACTCTATAAGCCTAAAACCGTAAAGCGGAAAATTGCATCAGTTAAAGCGTTCTTTCATTATTTGGAATATAAAGAAATTATTACTATAAATCCTTTCAACAAAATTCAAATTAAATTCCGTGAACCAACCATTTTACCCAAAACAATCCCCCTCCCAATTGTGGAATCAATGCTATCAACTATCTACGCATATCGCATTCAGGCTTCCACTACCTATCAACGCCAAAATGCTTTACGTGATGCGGCTATCATTGAATTACTTTTTGCCACCGGGATACGAATTTCCGAACTATGTTCCTTAAAAACAAGCGATGTCAATCTGGTGGACCGATCTATTTTAATTTATGGGAAAGGAAGCAAGGAGCGGCGCATGCAAATAGGTAATGATGATGTCTTACATATTCTGACTGAATATCGCAACAGTTTTCACGATAAGAATAATCCCTGTAGTTTTTTCTTCATTAACCAAAATCAAACTCCCGTCTCAGATCAGGCAATTCGGCGGATGATTAATAAATATGTATCTTTAGCAGCAATTGACCTTCATATTACTCCACATATGTTTCGCCACACCTTTGCCACAAGCCTTTTGGAGGCCGATGTCGATATTCGTTATATTCAAGAAATGCTAGGACATAGTTCTATTAATATTACTGAAATCTATACTCATGTCGCATTATCCAAACAAAGGGATATTCTTACCTCTAAACATCCCAGAAAAAATTTTCAAGTATAACGAAATCGCAAAAAACAATCGCCGGCACATTCTCCTCAATGCCGGCGATTCCTCTATTCTGTTGTAACTGACTGATAATCAGATATTATCAGTCGGTTTTTAGTATTCCAAACAGCCCAAAGGAGGATTTAATTATGAAAGTGAGCGTTATCGTTACAACCCATAACACAGAAAGGTATCTATTAAAATGTATGGATTCCATTTTTAACCAAACCTTATCAGACATTGAAATTATTATTGCAGATGATGCATCTACAGACAGTACTCCTCAAATAGCAACTGAACTTGCCAAAACGCACGAAAATGTTTTGTTTTTGCCGCTTTCTACCAACCTTGGGCCTGGAGGAGCCCGAAATAAAGCGCTCCAACAGGCATCTGGAGAGTACATATCATTTATTGACAGTGATGATTGGATGGACCTAAATTATCTGGAAGTAATGTATAATAAAGCGCAACAATTAAATGCCGATATTGTTACATGTAGTTTGATGCGAGAATACGATTATATTACTACTTCTCCCGTATATAAGTGCAAATACGATCAAGATTATGTGCTTTCTGGAGAGATTGCATTTCGTATTATGACAAACGAGTATAATTATGGTATAAAGTTCTTGCCGTCAGCTTTAAATAAAATATATCGAAAAACTTTTTTGACGGATAATTTATTAACATTTCCAGAGCATATTTTTTTTGAAGATCAACCTTTTTCATATAGTTGCACGCTGGCTGCAAATAGAGTGGTTTGTGTCCCTCAAGTTGTGTATCACCACTATAAACGTTCGGGATCCATTGTACAGTCATTTAATCAAAAGAATATAGACGATATGATGACTGCATACAAAATGATTAAGGAATACCTGCAGAAAAATAACATTTATAAAAAATTTCGATTTAACTATTATTCATCATTACAGCATTTTTATAATTTAATTGTTCGACAAATATTTGAGTTTGTCCCTGACGAAAAATCTAAAAAAGAATATCTCAAATATTCTTTCATTCGTCTGAAGGAGGTTATAGACATAGACGAATATATTGATTTTTTATCTTCTGAAGAACTGCGAAAGCATATTCAACCGAATATCACTGATACTACTATATATTAAAAGCAACTCTATATCCGCATGCTATTACACTTAATATAGCATGCGGATATCTATATAATATTTCCCTTCCCGAAGATGCCCGCCTAAATAAAACTCTAAATCATCTAATGAAAATTCATATTGATTTATATATTTTATGTTGTGACTAATAACAGGAAGGTACGTTGACCTTTCAGCGAATAATGTCACTTCTTTTTCCAGTTCATTTATTGCTGCCATTTTTTGATGCTTATGCAAATATACTAATGCCGAATATGCTGCTTCAAAAGCAAGTTGACGCACTTTCAATGGTCGCTGCGTTTTCATATATTCCAGCCTATACTTCTCACACAGTGGTAAATCTGCTTTGGTTAATGCTAGAAGAGAGGTAGCAAAAATGTGTCTATTATAATCATGAACAAAGTTTTCTTTTAATAGATTATTTGCGACAATGACTTCGCTGATATCTACTTTATCATTAATACAATCGAGAAATATAACAGCAAAATTATACATATATTTTGTCTTGGCATCGCAATCCGGTCTATTCTGTACCAGACTGTTATATTCTCTAAGTATTTTTTGCGCTGTATCAAAATCATTTGTAAGATTACATAAAATCAAGCGATACGTGGAAAAAGGAATATCTTTTGAAAACAAAAAATCTTTTGCCGGAATTTTATCCAAACAATTAATTCCATTTTCACTGTCAATAAACATTTTTACTGTGTTTACAGCGTATTTTATCGATGGAAGATCCCAGCCGAACAGAACTTTCCAATTATTTTGAACAGCTGTTGCCATTCTGTTAAAGCAATCTATTTTTTGCAAAGCTTCTTGATACTTATTGCTTTCATAGAGTGAATTGATTATTTCCCACAATGCAATATATCGAATTATTATTACTGTTGTGTCTGATACCGAAGCTGCCTCTGTATATAAACGTTGAAACAGATCATATCCAGAATAAGTTGTTCCGGCATTTGCATTTGCATAAGCAAAATATGCAAAAAACATAAAATAATTTTGAGTACAAACACCGTTTTTGAACTGCCTTTTTACAGTGTCTTCCAGAAAAATGTTTTCCAAAATATAATAAATTGAATAATATTTCTGCTCAGCAAATAACTCCTCCATTTTGCTTAATGCTTCCTCTACGGTATTGTTTTCCTGGCTTTTTAGTTCAAGTTGTAATTTCATATGGTAAACATCTTCAAAGGGAATATGTATACCATTATATGGTTTTAAAGAAAAATGACTAATAAATATATCTCTATAGTAATCATGCCAACTCACAAAAAAATCATCATCATTTTTTCTGATTAATTCGGCATCTAATAGTAAATTAAGGGTTTCAGCAGATTGTGGAATATCATTTATTAACTTACGATGTATTCCTGATAAGGTATAATAAATACAGGAACATAATGCTTCCGCATCAGCATTTCTGCTAAACGTATTTTTGAATTTAGAAATTATTTCATTTTTGAGAAGCTCACATCGCATAAATGAGTGATATGCTAGCTTAAAATCGTCGATATTTTTTATAGCATCGTTCAGTGTAGACAAATATTTCAAAAAATATACCACTTCTATTACCGATCCAAAAAGTGTTGTTATGCCAGCAGCATCAACATCAATATTTTTATTGCCAAGAAGTGTACATATATCATTACTGGTGACGTTCACTTCAATACTATCAAAAAATTGTTTTTTACCATTTCTATATTTTTCCATAGAAATTTTTTGATGTGAAGTTATAATGCAAAAAACAGGGTATTCCCGACTTATTAGTAACTTAAGCATTTCCTTTAAAATATTTCCGTATTCACGTGGTACTTTATGAATATCATCCAAAAGTATAATGCGATTATTAATACATATGTTGCTGAGAAAAATATCTTTTAACAGTTCAGGATTTTGAACATATTTTATAAAATCTTCTATTTCGGTTGAGAAAAAAACAAAATTCCAAAAAATATCTTTGATTTTAGGAAAATTTTTTCGTAATTCATTTACATAATCCGAATCTAAATCCTCAAAATATAAATACGGGAAAAACAATTGAAAAATAATTTTTTTAATAACCTTTATGTCATCTATTTTATCGCCTGAAAAAGTATAAGTGCTACATAATATATGCTGTTTTTCTTTCATTAACTTATTTTTAAATAACTGTAGGACATAAGATTTTCCAATTCCGGAACTTCCATATATTGATATTAACGAAAATTTACAATCCGGATTATGGGTATGATTTGTCAGATCCTTACATAATTTATCAACCAACTTATTTTGTGATGGAATGTCAAAAAATATATTTTCTGAATTTATAATTTTTATTGCAGTTGCCGGAATAATTTGTATTTCAAAATCTTCTGTACTAGATTCGTTTTCTAATAAATAAGCAATGGATATGGGCTGTAGCGTCTTATATTCGCCAGGTGAATCCAATTTTGAAATAGGCTCATATTCCAAATTTTCCGGTATACAGGCATAAAAAACATAATCATTAATTCCCTTTTTTAAATGAATTTTTTTCGAATCCTCTGATAGTAGTTGGATATTAATACAGCTATTCAATGTGGCGTCAAAATCCTTGTATACAGAAATGGAAAAGTGAATTTCATATATTCCACCAACGTATACAGAAGATAGCGGTTCTTGAAAAAAATTATTTCCAATAGAGTAAAAAGAAAGTTCTTCAATATGGTTGAAATATGGTTTTTCTAATTGATTATACATATCAAGAGTACATTTAAATTTAGATCCAAAAAAAGAAAACGGCTTGTCTAAAAGCCAGTTTTCCAAATGACTTTTTGTATAGAATTTCACCTCGCTACAACTATTGGAGAATATCAAAGCTTTTCGAATATCCGCAATTGTTTTTGATGCTATCTCTAAATTTGTAACAAAAATGATTTTTGAAATATTGCGTGACAAAATTGCGCTAACAATAGTTGCATCCAAGCGATATCTGCTTATTATGCTATTTTCCTGAGTTGCCTCAGCAGAATATTTAGCCTCCATCCACCAGACATCCACATTATTTGCATATCCAACAAATACAGCAAAATCCGGCTTTGGAGTGTCTGAAACTTCTCTGGCCAGAATTGCATCATGATTTCCGTCTCGCGTCTCCTTTGTTGGTTTCCATGAGCATCCATTTTGTGGTTCATTTTCTTCTACAAATTCAAGAGCCAATTTTTCAAATCCCCTAAAACCATCTACTATTGTTTCCCAATTAATATTCATTCTATGCAACCACCTCTATTTTTATAAATAATTGTAAAATTAAATGATAATATCTGATTATCTATCACGTTTCATTCTTCTTTGCTATTCGCTTTACATCTGTATCAAACTCATCATTTGTTATTAATGACTTTGTATACCTTTCATCAAACAGATCTATCAAGTGTTCTACGTCTTTATAAGTGTTTAGCTGTATTTTTCCATTTATAATCGTAAATGTTTCACGCCATCTTTCCGTTTTTTGAATTTTCTTTATTAACTCCTTTGATTTCAGTTTCACAACATTGTACTGCTTAATTCGAAGCATTTTTTTGGCGTATGTCTTTGATGGACGACTTACATATTCCTGTAATTTAAAATTGTTTTCCACAAGACCCGTTTTGGTTATATCTTCCACAACTTTCATGGCTTCTGAACGAATATACTGTTCAAAGCCAAAGTGCCTCTGCATCAGCTTTATATCCCTGGTCAGTATATTCTCTCCCACCACCAGTAAATTTACTTTTTGAGTTATCGTAAAAATTCTATCCGTAAATTCCTCGAACTTGTCCATATCTTCTGTAGATATCGCCTTGACCAAAAAATTTTCTTTTTTCTTGTTCGGAATCAATATAGGCTGAACACTTTGATATGCCCATATACACCTGCTCTCTCTTTTAAACCGAAAGAGTATTGCATCCACATTGTCAAAGTCATTTACTCCAAAATAATTTTCCTTCGGCTCAACAGCTTTCAAATATTCAAAAGGGGCATATTGTTCGTTCTGTGGCAGCACATATATTCTGTGTTGATCATCCGCCACATAATCTACACTTACATATTGTGATGCTTCAACTCCATAATCTCTTTTCACAACCTCAGCAATTGTTTTCTGAATTTTGTCTTTGAAATTATCTTGATTGTTTTTACTTTTTTCATAGAACGCAAAGCGCTTTAGTGTCTTTTCATCACCTTTTATAAGTGCATATACTTCGAATCCATATTCTTCATCGCAAAACATAGTTTCTATTTCCGTTACTATGTTTTGCATTGTACATTCTTCTCTTACATCTTCCATTTACTGTTCCTTTCTGTTCTTGTTGTACATAAGGCACACATCATCCGAAATATATTTCCATTTTACTACCTTATTTTCGTCCAGTTCCTCACGGCATATAGCAATATATGTTTTGGGATTTGGTACATTCGCTATGTCAGAAGTAAATTTCACCCTGTAAAGCTTGTATTGCAATAAAATCAATACAGGATTCTGGTAATATAAATCCGTTTTGACCATAAGTTCTGCAACAAACCACATCACCAGTATATATGAGATAAACTCATTAACTGTACTTACTTTATCCACCAACAGCGAAAGTATAAACGTCATAAAAAAGCTGATACCGGAGTCTTGTATCTTGTCTTCTATCACAATTTTATCCCCATCATCATTAAATGCTGTAAAACGCGCCTGCCGAAATTGCCAGAACGTAATGAATCCACTGATTGCAAACCAAAGTGCAATAATACCAATTAAAATCTGCCAAATATCGTCCCTCAGTCCTGTCTCTTGAATCGTCTCAATGATATTGCATTTATGTAGTATGCTATCCAGCAAACAATATATTTTCCAAAGCGTTTCCTTCGTTACGCTTTTGATTACTATAAGAATCGACAATGGCAAAAATGACTGTACAATTAATTTTCTTTTCAATTTTTTATTCTCAGTCATCTATTCTCCCGCTATATTCCTCAAGCATTTTCACATATGTACCTAATTGCTTTCTCTTCTCTCCTGATAAACTTCTATATACTTTTACCAGTTCTTCTTCCTCCTTGGCATACTGTTCCATAACCTCCCGTTCTTCCAAAAAGTCCGTCATAGAAATCCCAAGTTGATTACAAATAATCAGTAATGTATCAATTCTTGGTTTTGAATTTCCCTTCAAGAATTCACTTATTGTAGACGAAGAAATACCTGCTTCTTTAGCAAGTTTGTACGGTGTACTTCCCTTGGCTTCACATATTTTCTTAAGTTTCTCCGCCAATTCCATACATTTTTCTTCAGTATCATACATTTAGCTACCACCTTTGTCCTGTAATATAAAATCCCTCTATTTAGTACATGACAATAAATGACAAAATCTTACAAACATTTTTAAATTTTTTATCATGAGTTTATGCACCAAAATTTTCAGGTGCTGTTACCATTTACCCGGTTATCACTATCATAGGCTTGGCTACCGGTTTTATATCGGCTATTCTCCGGGCATCCTCTAACGTATATTTTTCATTCAGTTGCTTTAATTTGTCGGGTTCTATAAACGTCAGTTCTCTGTCACTAATGAAAAATCCCTCCTGTTTCAGACTATTCTTTAATATTTCACTTCTTTTTTGATTGTATTGATTTAATTTGCAGTATTCATCAAAAACACTTTTGCTAAATATATGTGTATTGGCTATCTTTGAAATGTATTTGGTAATATCGGGGACATCCTTATGAGGATATATTTTTTCGCCTTTTCCCATTTCCTCATAGATCCATTCACAGAAATCCTCATCCAATAAGAATTTCGCCTTATCGAATTGTGCATCCAGGTACAGATCCTGTATTCCAAGAACCATATAGGCATGCTGCGACCTACACCGGTTAAACGGCTGATACCCCACCGGTATCACATGCTTTTCCATGGATTGATATTCCGAATTTTCCCCACAGTTATTTTTTGCGGGTTCCACTACCAGCCACATCAGATCTTCTATCTCCGTCCTTGCCTTATAAATCATTCCATACCGGGAATCTCCACCTATTTCAGCCACATTGGGTCTGGAATCCTTTTTCTCAAAATCACACTTTCTGAGAGGCTCCCATCTGCTAAACGAATCTTCCTGTTTCCACTTACAGCACGCAAAAAAGAGGGCCGTTTTTATATCCCCGGTAATATCCAGCATATGCGTGGGCAATCCATAATGCTGCATAATCGCCATGTAAGAAACATCGCTGATTTGTCTGGACCACTGCAATGGTGCCTCCATCTGATCCAACAGTTTGCCACACTCATCGTATCTCATTTTGGTCACTGCCTGGAATATCCCTGGGGACAAATTTCCGGTGCTCCTGTAAATACTCGGTTTCGAAGAGCCGTAATATGCGTTTTCTCCTCTCCAGAAAAGCTTTCCTCTCGGCTGCGTAATCATTGTCCCCACACCGGGATAGGTACACAATAAACCATCCCGGTAAAACGAAACCATCAAATTAACAACCATCGAAAGAAGCCTGATAGAATTTTCGTCCGACAAAACTTGCGCCCTGATTTTTTTCCGTTCTTCTTTTTCTCCGGGAAATACTACGTAATACTCATTTAGAGAAATCCTGCTCTCTCCCGGAAACACTCCCAATATCTCCGCAGCCAGTGCCAGTGACTGCACATTCTGGGTATTACACCAGTTCTGATACAGTTCACATGCCTTCGCCGCCATCCCCTGATTCTGTTCTTCAAATTGCATTGCAGCCTGCAAATGATCTGTAGTAATTTCCAGTACATTTTCTATCTTATCCACGAACAATGTCGAATGCTTTCTTTCCTCTGACCGCAAATAGATTCCCAGATTTTTGTTCCAGTCTGCCATATCCCCATATAAAGTCTTTAAATGTTGTTGAATGATATAGAGTACATTGCGATAGGATAACGTTACCCCTGAATTATCAAGAGTCATTTGCTGTGCCATTTGTTTTTCCCATGGTGTTTTATTCAATTCCTCTACTGTTGGATGATACATACCGTTCCTCCTCTCAATGTTTACTGCATTTCGGGCATTTGCCCTTTCCTCTGGTTCTTTCCACAATAACTGCCGTCCATTTCGTCTCGCAGATATGACACCTCCAGCCTGCTCTTTTTCCGGAACCCGCTGTCAGAAAATCAGGATTCAGGTTGCTGTTTTCCTCATAGTCCCAATCCTGCATCAGTTCCGGATGCGTCATGGTAATCGGCTGCTTTTTACTCAAAAGCTTCCTTTGTCTCGCTGCGGCTCTGCTCTTTTCGGCACAAGCAGGGCAGCCCCGTCCATCATTTCTGGAGATCACCGTGGCTTCCCATTCATTTCCGCATTGTTTGCATTTCCACCAAACTTTTTTCGTATATCCTGCCAGGATTTCATAGGGACTGACTGTATTCTTCTCCCAATCCCACGCTTCCAGCAGAGCGGGATTTTTCTCCGCAAGGCTTCCTCTGTCTTTTACCATCTTCCTTCTGGAATTTGCATATCGGATCCTCTTCCCACATTCCGGGCAGCCATTTCCCTCCGCCCGTCGGCGGATCATTGCCTTCCATTCGCATCCACACACAGGACAAAGCCACCATACTGTTTTCTCTGATCCAATGCTAAGCTTTGTTGGATCCAGTCCACTATTTTTCTCAAAATCCCATGATTTCAGCAGTCTTTCATTTGAAGTAATGTCGTTGTATCCTTTTAAAGCAATACGATTTGCACAGATAGGGCAACCATTTCCTCGATTTCTTGAAACAATGGAAGCATACCAGAAATGACCTTTTTCACATCTCCACCATACTTTTTTACCGCTTCCGGCAGTAATTTTCTCCGGGGATAATTCATCATTCTTTTCATAATCCCATTCTTTTGCAATTGCCGGATTCACCGTTGCCAGATCATTAAATCCTTGTAAAGCCCGCATTCCGGAACAATAAGGACACTTTCCACTGCTGATTTCATAAGAAACTGTACTCATCCATTCGTGACCGCAATCTCCCTGCCACCAGAACTTTTTACTGGACCCGACAGAAATATCTTCCGGCGTTACCCGGCCGTTCTTTGTGGGATGCCACATTTTTGCAATCTGAGGTGCCTTTTTCAAAATTGAATTTTCTTTCTCGCTGAATGCAATCAGTGAATAAATCTCTGCCGCATCCCGTTCCGGATCCACCTCATCCTCTTTCATGTGTATCTCAACTGCGTATTTATCTGATAAATACTGATACAAAAAATAAATTGCATCCCTTAATCCATTTCTGTCTTCCAGTCTGTAATCGAAAGACGAATCATTCAGTTCCGGACAGTCCTTCTCCCGTATCCGGACCAGTGCAATGTGATTTTCCTCACATTTCCGGTTTTTCCGAAGATCTCTGGCTATTCCGTTTCCCTTAGAATGTCCGTAAGTTCCGTCATATTCAATTGCCAGACGATATTCCGGCAAATAAATATCCAGTTCATAAGGCGCTATGCTCTCGTCCCTATAGTTTGCCTCTACATTCTCTATATGTAAACGCAAATAATAGAGGATTGCCTTTTCCGGAAAAGATACCCTGCGTTCCTCTGAACATTTAGGGCATCCCGTTCCCTTGCTCCGGTCGCTGACAGTCGCCTTCCAATGATGCCCTCTTCTGCAATTCCACCATACCCTTTTTCTGCTAAAGCATGCACACTCTGACGGGTCAATCTCATTTCTGTCGTAGTCCCATTCCGACAGCAGCTCCGGGTGCTGTGATGCAAAATCATTATAGGATTTTAAAACGATTCTATTCGCACACACCGGGCATCCCGTGCCACCATTTCTCTGAATCACACGTGCCTGCCATTCATGACCTTTATCGCATTTCCACCAAACTCTGTTTTTAGAGCCTGTCCCCACATCCGTAGGTTTCAGATTGCCGTTTTTCTCCCAATTCCACTCCGCTGCCAGTTCTTTGTTCAAGGTGGCCAGATCGTTGTATCCCGGCAAAATTCTTCTGTTATTACAATAAGGACACCCCTGCCCTTTCGTTCTGCTTCGGATATCCATGTCGAAAGAATGCCCCTTCTCGCAGATCCAATATACTTTCTTCTGAGAACCGGCAGTAACTTCCTGCGGAGTAAGTCCATTGTTTTTCTCATAATCCCACTGCCTGATGAGGCCAGGATATAAAACGGCTAAATTATTTGGTTTTGACATATTCAAGTATATTTTCACCTCCGCAGATCGCTATTAAATTACTGCCGTAAGGCATTCTTTTATTCCTATTATACTTCATACTGCATCCCTTTTGCTTTTATTTATTTGTTAAATATCATCAGGATAATATAAACTGCGTAATAATTGCGTTTTTCCATACAATATGTTATTATGATAAAGAATTTGAGTTTTGAAAGTGAGGACATTATGTTATTAGATAATAAATCCATTTTGATCACCGGCGGTACCGGCAGCTTCGGTAAAGCTTTTACCAAGTATGTATTGGATAATTACAATCCAAAGAAGATCATCATTTATTCCCGCGATGAATTCAAGCAGTTCATTATGCAGAACGAGTTCAAACAGTATGCGGACAAGCTTCGTTTCTTCATCGGCGATGTAAGAGACAAAGAGCGTCTGACCAGAGCATTTGAGGGTGTCGACTATGTCATCCACGCCGCAGCTCTGAAGCAGGTTCCCGCCTGTGAGTACAATCCCGCAGAAGCTATCAAGACCAACATCCACGGTGCGCAGAATGTCATTGATGCCGCACTGGATACCGGAGTCAAGAAAGTCGTTGCTTTATCTACCGATAAGGCCGTTAACCCCGTTAACCTGTATGGCGGCACCAAGCTGGTATCCGACAAGCTGTTCATCGCTGCCAACGCTTATGCCGGAAGCAAGGACATCTGCTTCTCCATCGTTCGTTATGGCAACGTAGCAGGAAGCCGCGGATCCGTGATTCCGTTCTTCCATAACATTATCAAAAACGGCGGTACCGAGCTTCCCATCACCGACTACCGCATGACCCGTTTCTGGATCAGCCTGCAGCAGGGTGTGGAACTGGTGATCAAAGCTCTGGAAGAATCCAAGGGCGGTGAGACCTTCATCTCTAAGATTCCTTCCTTTAAGATTACCGATCTGGCACAGGCGATGCTGCCCGGATGTAAAATGCCCGAAGTAGGAATCCGCGAGGGTGAAAAGCTCCATGAGATCATGGTCACAGTAGAAGACTCGCTGAATACCTATGAATACGATAAGCATTTCATCGTATATCCTCAGATGGTATGGAGCGAATCCAGACGTGCCGTTCCTACCGGCAAGAGAGTACCGGAAGGCTTCTCCTACAGCTCCGGCAATAATACTGAGTGGCTGAGCGTGGAACAGATTCGGGAATTACTAAAGACAATTGATTTGGAGAAATAAATAACTTTCAAGAAGGGGCTCCCACAATTCGAGAGTCCCTTCTTATTTTTCTTATGTATAGCTTTCTCCTTTTCCAAGCAATTCAATTTATGTATTCTTATTCCACAAAGTCAATTGTTACCTTATACTCCGGATATCCATCCTCCTGTTGAATTTCTACTGTATATGTTTGTCCTTCTACCATTTCAATTTTTCTGTTATCCGTTCTATTTGATGTAGATAGCAACGTTTCATTAATAGGTGAATACACTCTTATTTTATAATCGCATTGTACATCATCTTCTTCAAAAGTCATTTGATATTGTCCCGAATAAGGAGCCGTATATAAATATATATTTTGCTGATATCGGTATGCAAATCGTTCACAAATGACATTTCCTTCCACGCTCTGTATCGCATTAGGGACCCCTATCTGTACATTATAGTTTTCAGTTCCACTAGACTGAGCTATTACAATTTTATATGTTTCTCCGTTTTCCAGTTCAATACTTTTCCCTTCACTTCTGCTTGATGTGGACACCACTGTTTCATTATTTAATTTATACATTTTGAAATAATATGTGGATTCGACATTGTCTGTTCCAAAATCGAAGTAGTATAGTCCTGTCTCAGGCGCTACATACAGATAATTATCCTCTTGATCTATATAAGAAATACTCCCTTGTATACTGGTTCCTTCCACATTTTTTATTTCGTTAGGGACTCCTATAGTAACCATGTATTGCTGGTATCCATTATCCTGCTTCACATGAATACGGTATTCCTGCCCTGCTTCCAATTCAATAGTTTTACCATTACTGGAATTATACGAGTATTTTGATTCGCAAACCACACTATTATTTTGTGTATATACCGAAAATTTATATGTGGTCTGCGCATCACTTGAATCTAGGTCAAAACGGTACTTACCTGATGTAGGGGCTATATAACTATATATATCTTCTTGGTCTTCTGATTTCAGTTCTCCGGAAAAGGAGCTCCCTTGAATTATAGCTAAATCGTTTCTATTAACTCCGCCACTCTTTCCTGTTTGAATATCGGGCTGTGATGTAACCGTCATCGGTGTAACTGTTGATGTCACAACTTCTGTCGGACTTGGGCTTGGTACTAATGTCGTTGCAGTACTTGAAGTCATCTCCGTCTCTTGTGTTTCTTCCGATATTTCTCCCTTTTCAGTTGAAGGAAATGTTGAATCAGTGTCCCCTCCGCCACCTAAAAATGCATCTCCTATTACTGGAAGCAATCCTATTATCACTACTATAAGTGCAATTCTCGCTGCCAAACGCGCTGAAGCTTCCTGATTTTTTTCCTTTTCCTTCCGATAGCACAAATAGGAATACCATACTCCTAGCACCAGTACTCCAAAAATGCACAACCATTTTATACCATTCATAACAAACACCTCCATCGGCTTTTCTAATTTTTGTCAATGAGCTCTCCTATTTTGTTTTGCTCTCGCAAGTTATCATTTTCTTTGACTTTCATGTCTGTTTTTTCCTGTCGCATTTGTTCAATGATTTGAATATAATCTTTGTACAAATTTTCTTCTGTATTATTATCCCAAATAGGTTCAATAATCCATTTTATAAGAAGTAGCAATGCAAAACATATTACCGCCAACGTACAAAATACACTAATTAAATTGTATGTTCTATTCACAGGTGTCGACATTACCTGTGTCACTCCCTTTATCGTTTCACTCAGAATCAGTGTAAAAAGTGCAGTACATGCCATATTCCAATACTCTCTAATTGGTTTTATATTTATCAATCTCCCATTCAAATACTTTTCAAACTGTAATAATCCATTGCTGTCATAGCCTTGATATTTACTGTATATGTATTTCTCCCACTCCAAAAAAGAATTAAACTTTTCTTCTTCATTTAATTTCTTTAGTTTTTTTCTTTTTAACTTATACATACACAGATACTCATAAATAATCCGTTCATGGTCCACATCAAATGAATAATATTGTTTTCCGATTTTCTTGTAATTTCTTTTTTGTCTTCTCATCCTCTGTCTTCTACCTCAATCGTTTCTAAACATTTTCTCATGATGCCTCACTATTTTTCTTATTAACATACTACTATATTTTCCCTCTCAAAAGTGCTTCGATTTATCGAATTATCTGTCGAAAATATCGAAATGCCATCATTCACTAAATAATGTTATAATATTACATACTTTCTATCATACACAGTAGTGATTTTGTTTCATAAGTTAAAAGACGAAAGGAAATTCTCTTATGGAAAAGGCTATTTCTCAAATTTATCAAAAGAAAGAAAAACTTGTCATTATTGGTTTGACCGGTCGCACCGGAGCTGGATGTAGTACCGTTGCCAACATTTTAAAGAAAAAAATCTTTGAAAATCTTGATATCAGGCCAGTAAAACCATATGATTTTAAAAATACCGATGAAAGAAAATTCCGAATTATTTATGAATACATGTCTTTACATGATCATTGGCAGCCTTTTTCTGTTATCGAAATTAGTAGCATTATTTTAGCTAGCGTCTTAGAACTTGGTGTACCGGCGTTTCAAGAATATATAAATAGAATAACCGACTTATCTCAAGCAGATGCTATAAGCATTGGTGAGAAAGATAAAGTCAACACCATAATAGAACAAATGGATTATATGTTTGAAAACGTTCAGCCCTACAATTTAGCTTCAATTAAACCATCTGAATTATCAAAGGAGCAAATTGATGCCTATTATACTTTCTATCTGACCACTATTAAAGAATATAAGCATCGCTTCCGAAATGCTATTGAGTCCTTTTCCTGTTATGAGACTCACAATGATAAACTATATGGAAAACAGCAATCAAAATATCATTTATACACTTATTTATTACAACAATTTGGAAATAATATTCGCTGCTCAGGGCATCCATACAACAATGTTTTTTCGCAAGATCATATTAATAATTTCATAGAAAAAGTAAATACTATAATCAAAATTATAATTCGTCATGACGAATTACATAATCAACCCTATACCCGTATCTGTATTGATGCAATTCGCAACCCTTACGAAGCACTATATTTAAGAGATAACTATCGCAGTTTTTACTTAATGGCCATTAATACAGATGATGCCGATCGTTGTGCAAGGCTGCGTAATCTTACTGCAGAAGAATTAGATAATTTAGACAAAATTGAATATGCTCAAAAAATGAAAAATCCTGAGGACGTTTTTTATCATCAAAATATTGAAGGCTGTATCGAAAACGCTGGGATTCATATATATAATCCTAATATTACAAATGAAAAATATTATTTGTTGACAGAACAGTTAATAAAATATGTTGCGCTGATGCTTCATCCGGGACTAATTACCCCCTCCGCTATTGAACGTTGCATGCAGCTTGCCTATAATGCCAAATTTAACTCTGGATGCTTATCCAGGCAAGTCGGTGCCGTTGTTACCCGAGAAGATTTCTCCATCCAGTCTGTTGGTTGGAATGATGTTCCTAAGGGACAGGTTCCTTGCATTTTACGTGACACTAATCTGTATTGTTCCAGTAAAGATTGTGAGTCATTTAGTGCATATGAAATAGAAAACCATACTTTTTCCAACGCTATCCGAAAAATATCTAATGCCTACAATACTGAACGATATGGACGTTTTATGTCTTATTGCTTCAAAGATGTATATAATAGTATTACTGGCGAAAAAAATCAGGTTTTTACGCGTGCTCTCCATGCTGAAGAAAATGCTTTTTTACAAATTTCCAAATATGGTGGCACCTCTGTCAGTAGTGGGAATTTATTTTCTACTGCCAGTCCCTGCGAATTATGCGCAAAAAAAGCATATCAATTGGGCATACGACACATATATTATATCAATCCCTATCCCGGAATATCCCAAAAGCATATTCTCTCTTTCGGGAAGACAGGCAATCCCAGTATGCACTTATTTTATGGTGCAATTGGTCAAACTTATTTAGATTTCTATGAGCCACGAATTGCTACAAAAGATGAATTAGAGTTATTATCAGACATCAACGTAAAAAAACTTATTTCTATACAAAAAGACTCAAGTCAATTAGGCTTTAATGATCTGCATCATGAAAAAGTTGAGGTAACTTTAACTTTTATACATGATCGTAATGAAATCGAATGTACACGTAATGTACATGTAAAGATTCTTACAAATACTTTTGAAAAGCTGGAAAAAAATATCTTTTGGACAGGGAGTTCTTATGATGGCACCTCTCTTGTACAAGAAAAAAGTGATTCCGATATTACTTTTTCTGAAAACAAAACAGAGCTTCCTTACACATATAGTTTAGCAGCTTCCCGTTCTAAAAATTCCTCGTTAAATTATGAGGTTAAAACCATCGCCAAAGATGAAAAACATATTATGGAACCATATCTTGCCCATATGGTTAAATACAAAACAGATGACCTTACTTTACGTGTATGTTGTCCGGCATCAGGCAATTTGCTTAAAAATGTTCGTATATGCTTATATGCAGATCTCGAAATGAAACAAAAATTTAGCGAATCTGAATTAAAAAGCGTTGACAGAAATGATGGGTATGAAACATATGAATTCAATATTTCTAATGCTAATGTTAATTATACTTATAGTATAGAATGGGATTTTGAAAAAAGGTCTGTCAATACTTGATTTTGTTAAAAATGAACATATAATAAAAATTGATATATTATATTAAATATATCCTATTAGGAGGTTTGTTTATGGAAGGGGATTGAATGGGTACTTATTGTATCAAAATAGCTCAAGGTTTTAACGTAAACCTTGAGCTATTTTGTTGCTTTTAATCTCAGACTTTACAATGCCTCATTATATATTAGACCTTTCCCCCATTCTCTACACAACAGTTGCATTACAGTTCATTCACTCTTTACTATTCTTTACAGCACTTCGTCTGTCCAACCTACATCTTCTCCATCTCCACTATCAGAAGAATCATCACCAGATCCACTATCGGAAGCACCATTGTCTGAACTGCCATTATCCGAGCTACCACTGTCGGAGGATCCGTTATCCGAACCGTTGTCATCCGAATTGTCGTTGTCATTGTTGGTTGTCTGTTGCTGTGCCGGTGCCGGCGTTGCCGCAGGTGCAACAGTAGTCACAGTGTTATTGGTCGGTTTTACGGGCTGTGCTGCAGATTTCTCTGTTGCACTCTGTACCTGGGACGCCGACGCCAATGCTGCTCCCGCCAGAATGCTCTGTTTTGCAAGAATTGGAGAAATCTGCTCAACACTGAGGGTTCCGTTTTGTACCGCTTCCCGGTTCTGTGCGATCAATTCCTGCATTTTGCTTCTGCCTGCCAGGACAGGATCGGCCTGCTGCAATTCTTCTATAGGTGCTACGTCCACCCATTGTCCATTTTCATCCTGTTGCTGTAATATTCCGTTCATAACACGTACCGTCTGTACATTGCCTGCTATAGCAGTTCCCAGTTGTCCCTGAACCACTTCTTCTGCCCACATGTCATTCTGCACATCCGCAAGCTGTGTCTGAAGTTTCACAGTCACCTGCCGGGAATGATACAATGCTGCTGCCAGTACAAATACCATTACCGACAGCACAAAGGTAAGAACGATCCATACCGTATTTTTCTTGCTTTTCATCTGTTGTAACTCCTTTTATTCTTGACTTCCTACTTTTCTACCGTGTCCACAATATTTTTCAAGAACTGGTATCCTGACGTTCCCGGTCTGAAATCTCCCCGATTCAGGATCTGTTTGCAGACCGTATACATGCTTCTTGACATTTCCGGTCCGTAGATCACTACCCTGCTGCCACCAGTTTCCATTACTGCATACGGCCGGAAAACATAGGCTGTGTCATAACGCTGTGGCGGAAGTCTCGTCAGTACATTTGCAAAATAGTCTCTTCCGTTAACCGTTCGAATCACTTTATTAAATACTCTACCGTTTTCAACATAATAAGTTCTGCCTCCTTGCAGCTTGTTACTTCCATAGATCATAGGATAGCTTGCATGAAGGTCCGGGCGCATGATCAGCGTTCCCATTTCTGTAATGCGGTATCCTTCCAGGCCGGAATCGCTGATCAGCTGTGCCTTTTTCGCAGTATCAATACCAAAGGTACAACGCAGACCGGTATTTCCCGTATAGCGTACCGAAAATCCATGATAGGAAAACAGATCCTCAAACTCCGGAATCGCTGTTGCGGTATAATAGCTACCATTGTAAGAAAGTCTCCAGACATACATACCTGTCGGTATACCGGATGCATTGTAGCGGCACATTAGTGCGGTCTCTGCTGTCGTCCCCAGCGGGCCGGTGCTTCCTATCGCCACCAGACGCTTCGATTCATCATTCTGCCAAGCTGTACTGGTATACTCCACGCCATCAATATAAAGCTTTGCGCTACTGTCATACCCTGTAGGCAGCGTAAGGACAACATTTCCACTTCCGATCTCTGGAACAGGGGGCGGTGTTGGTGTTGGGTTCGGATCTGGATCTGGCGTAGGGGTTGGGTTCGGATCTGGAGTGGGATTCGGATTCGGGGTCGGATCCGGGGTTCCTGCCACAGCTTTCATCTTACGTACCGTCGTGCAATTTGCCAGAGAAGAAGATGCTACATACAAGGTTCCTCCTCCGCAAAAGGCTGCGAAAGCATTGGCATCACTGCTAATGGTATTGGCCAGTTCCGTCCATACTCCATTTTTCAGATACCGGGCCCGCAATACCGTTCCCTGATTCCAGATAATATACGGAATCTGATCCTTTACAATCAGCTGAAAACCGGTAGACATATCAATATCATTCAATGCCTGCTCTGTCCATGTGTTGCCGTCCCATGTCAGAAATACATTGTTCTGTCCGCCATTTTTTGCTGCTATATAAACCATATTTCCAACAACACAGGCCTCCGCCTGATGCACTTTTTCCAGACTGTTAATGGTGTAAATATCGGTCCAGGTACTGCTTGTCGGGTCATAACATGCAACTCTGCCTTTTGCAGTCTCACCGGATTCAAAATAATCACTATATACCGCATACCATTTTCCCTGTCTGCAAAAAGCGGTGGGGTTGGCAATCTCTCCCTTTGACACAGTAATTGCCGGAAGTTCCGTTGATGTGCTGATATTTACCAGACGTAATTTACCCGAAACGCAAGAACGAACCCATACATTTCCATCCTCCAGCATAAGTGCCGCCTTAGCCGGGTAATAGCCAGTATCATAGGTATATTGCACGCTCCATTGACCATCTGCATATCGTCCTACACTCAATGTCCCTGTTGCATCGATATACAACACATATACCTGTCCATTGGCATATAACACATCAAATACATCTGAACTATATTGTTTCGGTGTTGTTGCTATATTTTTCCAATCACCGCCATTTTCGGAGGCAAACAATGCTGCCTGCCCGTTGTAATTTCCTGCAAGGTACAGCTTTGTTCCGTCCTCGCTGCCAGTGATTGCCGGATACCGTAATCCGCTTACCTCCTGTCCCTGCTGTAGCCAATAGGCGTCATCTTCCAGTTCCGGAAACTCCACATGAAAAGTGGCTGTTCCGTTTTCATAGCGCACATTGCTGATCACAATTCCACTGTTGGACCCGTCATCGTAAAAAATAGTATCCTGCGTGCAGGGGGCATTTATGTCTGCGCTGCCCAGTGTCGGCCGGGATGCAGTACCGACCGCTGCTTTTTGCACCGAACTCAACTGTTTTCCCGCATCATTTTTGTATGTCTCATAGGCTCCCCTGCTGTCCAATGTACCGGGACGAAAAACATACATATAATTTTCTCCGGTAGCATTTGTGTAGTCTGCCAGTGCTGTATTCACACGATATACGATCAGACCGGATTCCGGCAGTTCATATTCATAGCCACGGGTACCATCTACTGCTGCGCCCGTCTTTACACGATATTCCACCACAAAAAATTGTGAAGAAGACAGTTTCGTCTTCAAGATATAAGCTCTGGTTCCACTGTTGTTCTCCGCTGGTACCAAAGTATAATCTCCGCTCTGGGTAACCACCGGGGTATCCGCTTCCGGAATCCAGCCGAGATCTTTTCTGGTATAAACCAATGGATAATTCGCCGGTGCAGATACTGCCGCCATATGATCCCAGATTCCCACCGGTTCTCCCAGGTCTCCTGTGGTACGATACAGATCCGGTGCTCCCAGAGAATGCAACAGTTCATGAGAAATCGTAGTATATCCCCAGTCATAGGCCATCCCGTTCTCTTCAATCCACAGGCGTGTAGAAGGTATCACATTATAGGCTGCAACTTTTTTCCCAAATAATTCCCATTGTCCTGCTCCATCTGCCTTATGTGGATAATACGGTCCACTTTTATCATCTTGTCCGGATCCTACTTTCACCAGAAGAGTCACATTGTCAATACAGCCTTCCTGATTGCCGGTATCCAGCCCCGCTGTAATAGCTGCAATTTTGCCGCTCTCACATAAGGCATTCACCTGATTTACTACTTCCGTGATAAACTCTGTCTCGGTATATTCCATGCAGCTTTTCGTAAGTGTTATCGACAGAAAAGTATTGTTGTTATCCTGCGGAAAGAAGCTGTTCACAGTCACTTTGCCGTCAGAGATAGCAGAGATGTAAGCATGTACACTGTTTACGGATTGCTTCGTGTAAATTGCCTCGCAGTTTTTATAATTTGTCTGAAAATAGTTGGTGTCTCCGACAAAATCTATCATCAGCACCAGATTTCCCACTGTCTTTTCCGCAGCCTCTGCCTGCACAGGCTTCCATAGCAATACGCTGCATACCAATAATACAAGCGTTAATAAACTCTTTTTTATCTGTTTCACAGGTAACTCCTATCCTAAAATGCAGCCGTTTTTAGTTCCAGATACTGCTGATTCCCAACTGTTCCGGTGCAAATGCATCACTTACGGTACCTGATTCCACCGTCAGATAATAGGTGCTTTTCCCTTCCTGTCTGGATGCATATGCTGTCTGCCCCTCTTTGGTCAGGTTGACCGGTGTCGTCGTTGCAGGCTCTCCCTGTGCGGAGAAATCTCCTTCGTATGTAATTGCCTGCGAACTGCGATTATGAAAAGCTTCTGCCGCACCATTGCTCAGATCTGCGGTGCCCATGCGCACGGTAAGCTTTCCTTCCGGACGATTTCCCGCCGATAACGTTCCCTCATATCCCACATAGGTGCCATCTGTCAGATTCAGGCTTTCACTGGTAAACGCACCGGTTTCATTCTCAGCGCAGACGTAATACCGGATTTCATTATCGCTGACCTGTACATAAAATTCTCTGCCATCTGCAAGCGGATACTCTATCGCAGTGCAATGCTGTCCCAATTCATCCGATAAAATCAGCATTTCCCAGTCCCCATTGTCGGTGGTGCCGGTATAATTTCTCTGTCCGATCAGAAGATCAGACAGCATTACCGTGTACCAGTCCTCTGCCAGGATACTATCCACTGCTGCTTCTGCATTTCCCTCTGCCATGGCATCCAACACCGGCTGTGCCTTGCTCTGCACTTCCTCTGTATCCAGTGTCAGTTCCACCGTAAGCTCCGCTAACTGTGCCTGTCTCTCCGTTGTGTAATCCAGGCGCTGTTCCCACTCCAATGCATCACGCTGTGCCAAAGGACCTTCTGCCTCGCTGTCCGTCTCTGCGGTCTGTCCGGCAGCCGCTGTGCTCTCTGCCGATGCTTCCACTGCCTGTTCAACGGTCGCTGTTAACATGCCGGAGTTCTCTGTTCCGCAGGCTGTCAGGGCGATGCACAGACTTACGGTGATCATGGATAGGTTTCTGATGTACTTCTTATTTTTCATTGTATTTTCTCTTTCTGTAATTAGTATTGTAATTATATTTCGGCAGGGATTGGGGATTTCATTAGTTTCAAAAGGCTGTACTTTCGCACAAATGTAAATACAGCAACGTCCTCTAAGAAGACATTGATACATGTATTCGAATAATATGTTTCTAAAGGCGTCTGCATTTTGATTGCAAGAGTCCATGAAAGAATAATCGTAAATAAGAAACCACAGAGCCCCGCCAAATATATTGCTGTTCTTTGCTTTTGGTTCAATTCCAGTTTTGAAATTTTATACCCTAATATGAAGTAAAATACATAGTTGCATACAAGGCCCATGTTCATGTTATTTATATTTCCATTAATTGCATTTGTAATAAGGATCATTTTTCATTACCAAAATCATTTACAAGCTGACTTATTTGAGGTAATAAGAGCCAAAATACAAAAGATATTATTAAAAAATAATCATAATAAACTGTTCTTCCCGTCGAAGATTTTTCATTTATTTTCATATGTTTTTCTCCTTTGCATGCACTCTATTATGAATACCTTACCATCATAACACACTTATAAAATAATTACCCTCATATATTCGCATTTCCTCCATATTATTTCGTTTTAATCACCATGCCATTTCGTTTTATCGAACAGCACTCATATCCGTTCCTTCCACCCGCCAATACCCTATACACTCCCGGCGCAAATTTCTTCAACACTAAATATATAATTGCCACAATAAAGCAGCAAGCCAGTACTACTATCCCCTGGCATACTCCTTCATCTACCCAGTTCCCCAGAATCAGACCTACTATTTTTACCAAAAAAGGCATCAAAATCATATGCGCACAATATAACATGAATGCATAATTCGAATGATTCATTTCTATCGAAGGGTTCTTTCCCAAAATAATGATCCCCAGGACGATAATAATTGCTATAATATCAATATCCTTTTTAATCATTTCATGCGCATTAAGGTATGGGTACAGTGCACACAGCGCAATATATATCAATAATGTGAACGCAAGTGAGATTCCCCTGGGCCTATTTGCTGCTTTTATGATATTTTCTTTATAATGCAAGCCGATATATCCGCCAAAGCAAAAAACAAACAGCCATCTGCCAAACGAATAATAGCCGAATGAAGAACTGGCCATCGCCAGTACAAGCAGCGAAATAGCTCCCACTACTTTATTCTTTATTAAATAGTATAAAACAGGTGCCACTATAAAATAGGTCATTATCCTGATCAGGTACCATAAGGGGTCATTCAGTGGTTGGAAGTTTATGGTACCTATCTGTATAAACAATAAACTCTTGATGCTATCAAGCGCTGAGTATTTCATTTGTCCTGTTTCTACCAACGATACTGCCTGTACGATAATTAAGTTTAATACTCCCCATAAAATGTATGGCACGAGAATGCTATATATTTTTTTCCTGATCATTTCAAAATATGTATATTTCTCATACTCATAAAAGAACCAAAAACCTGACATCATAAAAAAACATGCCATTGCATAAACTTCCAAATTAATCAGAAAAGATGAAATGACTGAATCTGAGCTGCCATAGTATGTTTCCCATTCTCTTACGCAATGCATTGCAACAACAGTTATTATAAAAAAAAAATTGATCCATTTTATTTTATTTGAAAAATTTTTGAACGCATCAAAATCCATAGTCTCTCTTGTTTCCATTTCCTCATACTCTATTCTGTTAATTTCAATCTGCATCGTCATACTCTCTATAACGTATCGTTGATTGTATCACTGTCAATTCTCTCTTGCAATATTTCCCTCTAAACTTTATATATTCTTAAAAATTGCAGAAAAACATACAATGCACCGCTGCTTATATACAGCGGTGCATTCTGTTCGGTCAGTTCAGCCCTGTTTAAATGTTAGATTTATTCAAGATACCGATCAATCCTCCCAATATTCTTGCTTCCTCCAGCCAACTATTTTTCATCCCTTCAATAGCCTGACACATAATAGGCTTCGGAACCATATTCAAATACTTTTTAATCTTCTGAAACTTTACAGGCTCATTTTCTTCATCCCATAAGTTTTTATCGTACTTTGCGCGAATCAATTGTACTATGCCTCTTTCGAAAATGGGCTGAGCAAGATTACTATATTCCTTCTTTGCTTTCCAGTACATACATGAAATCGCAATTTGTCCATAGGCTTCATTATACCAAAACGACCTGTCCTCTTCGCACGCTCCGATAATTCTATGAATCCCCATTTCCAGAACTTCTGCAATCTCAGCCTGCTCTATCCCTTCATTCGAATTCATATATTCCACCAGCATGTCCCAAATCGAAATATCATATTTTGAATAATGCATTTCCTTCATGACGATATCAAGATATTTGAAAATTTTGTCATCAGTTATTTTATCTTTCATATAATACAGATATTCACTGATATAGAAGCATTTATCTAAGCGTACCTCTTCCAGATGAGCTTCTGATTCCTCAAGATATCTTTTATATTCCTCCAGTTTAGATTTCTCGTCCAATTGTGACTCAAATACTGTTCTCGTAAGGCGTAATAACTTCCGAAATATCTCTGAATCTATCTTGCTTCTAAAGAAATATGTCTGATGTGCAACGATTCCACTCTCCGCACGAACAGGCTCTCCATAACAGAAGCATAATGCTCCCGCAATCAATGCTCCATTTTCACCTAACTCGATTAGTTGGTCTATATATTCCTTGTTTATATTGCCATTTTCCTGGACAAAAGTCTGCATTGCCTCATCTAACTGTTTTGAAATTCTTTCAGATTCTTTTGCAAGTTCGAGCAATTGGTTCTGACAATCGTTCTGCGTAACAGCCCCTAATGTCTTACCCTTCTTCTTTTTGATATTAAGTTCTTGCAGATCACCGGAATATATTGCCAACAGGGCCAGACCGGCCTCTCCCATATACTCTTCTTTTCGTATAAAAGCCTCTTTTATTGTTGCGTCTTCTATCCCTTCAAACGTATACCTGAGCAGCAGTAACCAATGGTAATTAGAAATCCATCTTTCTTTTTCCAGCCGTTCATCTTCACAAATTCGTTTCACCGCATCCACAATAGCCTTTGCAGCATCCGCATTGCTTTTCCCATATGCAATCACTTCCAGCATAATAACATCCGCTTCATGAAAAAGTGTATTACGGCCAATGAACAGGTACCACAGAAATTCATACCAATCCACCACATAATGCTGATTTTCGTAATGAAAGCAATATAAGACCTCCGCATTCGGTTTATTCTTATATTTTTCTCTCATCTGCAGATAGTCTCTGTAATCCACCTCATGGTTCAGAATATTAAGATACCTGCGTAAATATTGTACTCCGTACTCAGCAACGCCCTCAATCTCCTTATCTATTTGCTCTTTTTTCGTCATTTGTACCGGTTCTTCTATTTCCTGTACCATATTATTTTTTATTATCCTGTCTGCCAATACTTTCATTCGTGGAAACATAACCGGCATTTTCTCAGACAGTTTTTTGATACTTTCTTCACGGTACTTCTTTTCCGCAACATAATCCTGCCATTCAAAATTATCCGTTTTCTCCCCGGCACATTCACTTACTACCGCAAGCAGGCACTCACCTTCCAAATCCTGACATGCTATTAACCCGATTTTACTTGCAGCACACCTGATTTCAGGATCTAGTGAATTCATAGCAGCAATGAGTGCATTCTTATATTCCTGCATTATAAGCAGACGTTGCAATAACAGCCTCGTCTCCTCACATCTTGCCAGCAAAAAAGGTCCCATATATTTAAGATTTCCTATAAAATCCTGTGTGAAATCTTCTTTTGCCTTTAACAGGAATCTTAAAAAGATTCTCCAGCTTCCCTCACTGGCTCCGTACACATGGTGCTCCCCGGCAAACAAAATTCTGATCCATTGTTTATTTAATCCACCATCCGCCGCAATTAACTCCATTATCTTTTTTTCATAACGATTATTCTTACCTGCATTAGTCATTCCCCCAACTAATGCAACTCTTACTTCCGGCAATTTATCCTGCCCATAATTACACAATTGCAGTGCTGATGCCGCAGCAATACTATAGCTGGATTCTGCCACTAACCATCTAAGATAACGAATATAGGTTTCCTCTCCCAGACGATGACGACACATCTCAATCAGTTCCTCATCTCCATGCTCTATAATTCTAGCTGTGAGATTAATATCCGGCGCATCATCAAACACTTTCATCCACAGAACTGCAGCTCCGAATGTCTTTTCATTTTTTAAAACCTTTTGACAAAGTTCCTTATGCTCTTTGCTGAGAGCCTCATATTCCTTTTGAGCCCATTCCTGATACTCATCATAAAATGAAATTCTTGCTATCAGCTGCAATCGTCTTTCTATCGGATACCTATCCGGCATGAGAAAGCATAAAATTTCTGGCAGACTGCTATATGCGATCGGGCAAATATATTCCAAAGGTTCTATACATTTTTTCAATTTATCTTTCTGTGTACTTGTCAAAGCGTCTTTGATTAATGGCGGCAGGACCACAAGCAATGCTCTAAAAAAGGCACTGCCTGCATTTATAACCGGATAAGTCAATGTCAAATAGGAATCAATGAACCAGTCCACTCCATATTCCCCTGCCAAAGCAATCACCTGAGCCACGATGCTCACTGACACATTTTTTTCCGGTTCATAATACCATAATGGGCGAATATCCTTTTCTTTAAAGTTCTCTATCATTTTTCTCGCCAACACTGTATCTTTCGCTTCGTAGCAGATATAGCAAGCCTTTATCAATCCTGCTGCCTCTTTTTTCAGATTATCTATGTATGTCTCAAGCCATCCTCTATACTTTCCGACCAAATCAGCCCTTCGAAGCTCACCTGCAGCAAATGAAATTTCTCTCCATAACTCAGGAGAACAATTATTCGCCTGTAACTCTCCTTTAATTATTTTATCAGCCATATAGATTCCCATTGCAATTTGTGCTAATGGGCGATACGTAAACACTATCCCTCCATCTACCTCTGTTGTCATACCATTTCTTTGCAACTTTGAAATTGTCTGCCCAGCTACCAGTCCCAAGTCGTTTTGAATTTGCATCCCCTGTTCGAGCATTAGTTCAAGCTTTTTTCTTGTAATCTTTTCTTTTTCAGCGCAATATGCCAAATATCCAATATAGTTTTTCTTTGCATCTACCGTAGGGAAATTTCTTTCAAATTCTTCGCCTGTGACCTCGCTGGTATTCTTTGCATCCCAATATGAAATCCTTTCCTCCAACAGAGTATTCAGTAAGTCTCCTATGGTATATTCATCAATTTCGATGTTTTTTCTCATAATATAATACAATAGCCTTACTGCTAACGGCGTAGTTGCCACTAACTGCACCATTGGATTGTTATTAATCTTCTTAAAATATTGTTTTGCCCGGGTAGTTGCCCCTTCACCGTCTTCCTCTGTCTTAGCCTCATTTTCCAGAATTCTTAATATTTCCTGCTGATGTAATCTGCCCAGACTGCATTGTGTCCAATTATCCCTATGATACTCTATGGTCTCTGTGGATCTGGTGGAAAGTATGATTGATATCCGGTTTTCCATCAAAGAGATCTGTTCCAATACCCGCATGAGAGGCTCCTGCTGTCTCTTATCCACTTCATCCAGTCCATCCACAAATAAATAGCACTGATCCACACAATCCAACATCTCACCTACAGAAGAAACTGTTACCAGCAATTGCTGTTGCATGAAATTACAAATTTGCTGCAGCACAGAACCTGTCTTCCCGTCATTTTCTTCTGCTAATTCTTTTGCAGAGATCAATATAGGAAGGCTCGTCGTATTATTATCCAGCATTTCTAAAACTGCCTGTGATAAAATAGTACTTTTACCGGCACCAAGTTCCCCGCATATCACAACTCTTCTTTCTGCCAATACTACATCTAACAGGCGAACTTCTCTGTTCTTCTCGCTGTTTTCCTTGCCCCTCTCCTGCTCATGCCTTTTTTGATCACTGTCTATTACAACATCCCTTAAAATAGTCTCCGGCAGCTTCGCTCCTGTTTTTACCTGTCGCAACTTACCATTTAATATCTCCCGGGCATATAGTCTTTCTTTTTGACGCAAAAGATCCATGTCACATGACACAGTTCCGGATATATCTTTATCATCCTTCACGGTTTCCCATGTATAAGTTAAAAAGTCATCAGATACTTTCCACAGCTGTTCTACCCTTTGCTGATCGTAACTGATATGCTTTAATTCAATGGCATTCTCTACTATTTTAATGATATTTATATTATTGGGATATTCTCTGTTTATACTGGTGGCCCCTGCCCTGATGGTAAAACAATGGTTTTCCATTTTGTTCGGCTCGCCCCCAACCTGCTCATGACTATGACCATATAATGTCATATCACAGATTCTCCACAAATAATGTAAAGCTGGGCAAATATCATTATGGTATTGCACTTCATTTTCATGAAATCCAACCTCACCCCCATGATGCATGATAGCGACTTTCTTAAAATCTCCCAGTGCATCGCTTGCCTGTTGCAGTTCCTCAACAATCTTTTTCCCCAATCTTAATTTTGTTTCATCGCTATACGCAAACCATTCGGTATTGCATCCTAAATAGATCACATCATTAATTACTCTATATCCAACCAGGTAATTATCACCATTTTGCCATGTATACGGCGTGATTTTGAGATCTTCACAGAATTTTTCATATGCCTCAAAACGCCCGCTTAAGTAGGCCGGTATATCGCAATTTAAAACCTCATCTACAAGCCCGTCATCGTTTGAATCCAATCTTGGATACTTTTTAATGTCACGACTACAATCATGGTTTCCCGGTGTTAAAATAAAATTATCCATGGGAATATTCAATATTTCCGCAAGTTTTCTAAACCATTCACCGGCTATGGAATATGCAGCCACATCATACCGGTCCACTATGTCACCCGAAACACATATAACATTAGGTCTCCACTCTTCTTCCAAATCTTTTAATGCGTCTACAAGAAAATTCATAATTACATCCTTTTCTCTTTTCTTCTCTTCGTTTGAAGAAAAATGTAAATCACTCATATGTAAAATTATCGTATCAGACATTTGACTCCTCCCACTTGTACACCATTATCGCTTATTTTTCAAAATCGAACTTTTCCTAACGTTTATCACAGTACTTCTATATTGTAACCCTTTTGACTCTATATAGCAAAATATTGATAGCTGTGCGACATGCTATGTCATTGAAAATTATATAGAAAGAGCAGAAGGGAAACGCTCCTTCTGCTCTTTCTGTTCGGTTTTGTTCCTAGCGTGTTTTCGGCTTTTTCCTTCGTTGGCACAGTATTTGTATGACAATCATTGTATTCCAAATGCTGTTACAAAACCGCTTCTAAATTTTTTTGTGAATTTGCTAGATTGAAACACTAATTTTTCTCCATCGGCACGCTCTTCGCCAAGCCAATCAATCCTTCTCGTACTTTTCAATCAGGCATTGATGCTCTTTTATATTTTTATCGTAGTTGATTCCGATTAGCAGGATATCTCCGGTATAATCCAGAATCGTAGAAGGATACTTTTTATCTTTGATTTACATCAAAGCTGTGCACGCATTCTTATTCCATTTCAATTCTACAATTAATGCCGGATAGTCAGCTTTGTACTCCGGTTTAGGAACAAATACGAAATCAGCAAAGCCACGACCTGTCGGCAGTTCCCGAATTGGTTTGAAATAATACTCCATTGCACTCAGATACGCTATTGCCAGTACACTGCTCAGCGAAGTTTGCTCTCAACAGCAACCGTCAGTTCCTGCCGGATTTCTTCATTAGGCACAAAAGCAGTTTTTTTATTTTCGTTGTACCCCAAGTATCCCAAATGGATCATATAGGTCAGGACATCGTCCTTATTCTTGATATTTACTGTATCATTCTTAAAGGTTGCTGTGTTCACTTTAACTTCTGCACCGGAAAGCATTTCGATGATTGCTGTTTTCAAGCCATCATAATTCATATTGATCAGCGGAACGATTGCATCATAAGAAGCTGTTTCAGACCAATAACTCTTAAACTCCCCTCGCAGCATTACACTGACAACTGCTCTGGGATTATACACCTGATAGTCTTTCAATAGATATCCGTCATACCAGCGTTTCACTTCATTGAAGTCCTGATGATACTCTTCCGCCAGCTTCTGCACTTCCTCTTCCGTAAAACCGACATACGGTGCAAGGTTGCCTGCGCTCAACATAGGAAACTCATCAAAGTTATTCAGTGCTGACTGGGTTTTTTCCTTTTTTATAGGAAGTAATCTTCCTGTGCTTTTTTATTAGCTGCCTCATCACGAATAAGCACATCCCATTCATCAACGATGACAATGAACTTCTGTCCTGTCTTGTCTTTGATTCTTGAAAGTGCATCAGGCAAACTAAATATTTCTGGTGGCAGAATGCCCGGGTAGGCCACACGCAATTCATCCAGAACCGCCTCTGCAATGTGCTTAACTACATTGTCAACATCATCGCAATTTGCCAGAAACCATTGAATGTCAATGTGAATTACATCGTATTTATTAAGATGTTTCTTGAAATCCTCGTTTTTGCCGATTTCAAGTTCTGAGAACATCTTTTCGGAATCTGCGCCTTTACTATAATATGCTGCAAGCATATTTGCTGCATAAGACTTTCCGAAGCGGCGTGGACGACTATTGCATATATAAGCATTTGTCGTGTTAAGAACACTGTTCGTGTATTCAATCAACCCCGTTTTGTCCACGTATATCCTGGAGTTAAGAGCAACCTGAAATGCACTGTTATCCGGATTTACAAATCTCCCCATACTTCTCAGACTCCTTTCCGAAGTTACTCCTCTGTTATGAGGTTACACCATCCCTATTCCTTATTCTTCCAAATATTCTTCCCTCAATCTGTCAATTGTCTCAAACGGAAATCTTTCTGCACATCCGTCCGGAATTTCTTCCAACCTTTCAACAAATTCTCGAACCAAAGTTTTTGCCTCCAGACTGTGCTTTCCGTTTTTCGGCATATGTCTGCCAAACCATACCTGATCATAAATTTCAATCTGTGAAATAATCATCTCTATATCCATTGAAAAGTCCAATTCATTCTCTTCATTTGTTTCTCCGTAATGGTAAATCACAGAATCCAGTCGACGTAAAATTGCATTTCTATTTAAATCAAGCGGAACATAAATACGAATATTATCCGATTCTTCATCCGGCCTCTTCTTCAAATCCGTCACCAATTGTACTCTTTCCATGATTGACTTATCAATCAGCCATGGCTCATTAATGTACAATGCTGTTTTCTCTCGTGGAATCGGATATATGTCTAAATCATGATGCTCCATAGTCAGTATATCTCCTCTTTATTTTGCTCGTGCTTTATTGTTCATAAAAGAAAATATCAAATATAGTTTTATCTAATCATATCATACCGGCAGCATATGCTTCGGAATGAATGTAGCTAATCTCCTTAAGCTTCAGGCTGCCTTCCAGGCAAATAGCATAATCGATACCACCGTCCTACGAAGAACACATCCGCTGCATAGCAAACAGTTCATCATCGTCATCTTCTTCATCATCAGTTTCCTCTTGCTCAACCAGTTCGCTGACAAGATTCATATCTAATGAGAGCGTTTCTGCATCCTTCATAATGTCTTCTTTTGAGGCATTGCCGGTAATAAATGCAGTTTCCATATCTTGATACGTTTTACTATACGGAATAATAAAGTTATTCGCTGTATCATATAATACAGAAACCGCTTCTCTGAATATCTGGATTTCTTGAAGGACTTTCTTTATAAATCCATAATTTTCGATATATTTTTTTACAGTATATTCAACATCCTCATTGCGCAACCTCATCTAATCAACACACAGACATGATACAAAATAGTATTACAATCATTTCTATCATGCACCGTTTGCATTACTCGAATATCTGCATAAGGAAAGTTCTCAACTTCATACCTGTCATCAGCTGAAATTAAGGGGTAAACATGCTGATATTTTTTTATATGCTCAAAATATTTCTCACAAAACTTACTAAAATTGACTACCCTGACATATGCCAATATTATGTTAAATACATTTCCAACAGTATCATATCTATAGACTTTATCCAAATGCCTGTCCAAGTAATTAGTATCAAGGCTGTCCAAATTTAATGCTTCGATTATGGTCACAGGCAAACCGCCTTCTTCAATTAAAATATCAACTTCTCCGGCACTTTTTCCAATAGCCGATATTCCTCTTCTGGTTTGATCTTTCACATCATACTTCTCTGTTTTTAGTAAATCTCTTATATAATCATTTCTTTGATTTTCAGATGTTTCAAAATACGTAGAATTTGATTGTAATTTAACACATGCTGCCAATAAATCCTGCAATATTGTTACTTTACTATTCTTTCTTCTTTTTCTTCCTCTTTCTTTCATTACACTTTCTAAATCATTCCATGTTGAATTAAATTCATTTTCAATATCCTGTTCTTTTCTTTTCAACTCCAAATAATTCTTTTTACTTGCATCATCTTTTTCAAAGGAATTAAAATATTGCCTTTTCCATTGCTCAATCCTCTTCAAATCCTTTTTTATTTCAGAGTTGCAAATGTCCTCTTTAACTTCCTTATATGATTGTGCCTCACCGAGTACTCTCCGAATAGCTACACATTGTTTTAAGTTTCCCTTTTCTGCCTCACCTTTCAGTTTTTCATATAAGCAATAATATTGCTCAATATTTCTATACTTTTCTAACTGCTCTCCAATATTTTCTCTGTCTTTTTTGTATTCCGCTATCTCCTCAACCATAGCCTTTATCATTGCATAAATGTCCGTATCTTTTCCTACAGGTATTACCTTGTATCTGTTTTGCATTAAGTCATACAAAAATAAACACGGAATTTCTTCCTCTGATATATTATAATTCATAGCAAAGTCCGTAATTGTCTGTGAATGTTTTTGTTTCCAATTAATTTTATCATAGTCATCATATAGATATTCAAATGGGCCATTCTTTCGCTCTGCATTTCTGTCATTCAGCAACTCGACAAATGGACACATTACTCCTTCATAGGGTTCTTTTCCCGGCATATGAAAAAAGGATGCTCTTTTTCTGGCTTTCGGTGTAGAAAACACAAATAGGATTTTATCACCGGTTAGATCATTCATCGATGCCCAATCTTTTTCTAATTTTTCATAAAGATCTTGTGCATCAGAATACCTTGCAATTAAGGATATAATAAACAAATACCCTTCTCTTTTTGCTTGTGGAATACATCTTTCAAAATATTCACTTAACCCTATATACGTAACTTGCATAAGTTTTCCCCTTATTAAAATATCTGCGTAATGTCCTGATACCGATTCACACTTGGACAAATTATTTCTTGTATAATAAAAAACAATTTAGGTAATTTTATTATACAAGAAACACTTTGCAACATAAAATCACTTTTCTAAATTACTGCCCTGTCTTTTTCTGCATACATAGCCTGAAGTTCCTTTAATTTATCTTGTCGTTCCCTAAACACCTGATGAATAACAGGGTTTAATTGTTTTAATGAGATGGACGTTTTTGTCACACAACATTGCTTCAATGCATCATATATTGACATAGCTTCTAATCTTCTTCTGGAAGTGAACGCATTTTTTACAAAACTCCTTGCACCGGAATCGTCCGACATAAAATACATGCACTTCATTTGCAATGCCAGATATATAGATCGAATTTCCCCCAGATTCTCATCAATATCATGATATTTATAGATATCTTCGCCTTCCGGGAAATCATATCTGTTCATTCTCTCATATGCTCCTTTAAAATACTCCTGGTAGGCAGCATCATTTTCCCTATCTATATACGCATCATAATCGACAATTTCAATTTTCCCCTGGGTTATCAAATCTTTTAATTCGGTACACACTCGCAATTCTACTTCAGCAACATATTTATGCATAATGGGGTGTACACCCAGATCCCCCATCACCTGGCAAAACAGCTTTCCATTGTCAGATGCGTATTTTGTCAACTTTATATAAAAATCAGCATCTATTACTGCTTTTTGCATTTCGTTATCCATACGCATTATCCTTTGTAGTCTAATTCTGAATTCATAGGTGTTCCACTGTTTATATGAAATTTCTTTCTAACTACCTGTATATATTTGTCCTTTGCCAAATGCTGTTTTTCAATCAGTTCCAAATCATTTTTTAAATTCGCAATCTTATATACATCCTCCTGCTTATCCAGGCGCGTATATTGATTTTCCCGAATAATCTGATCATATAATGCCTTGTTATCGTTAAAAACTTTTAAATATATTTGAATGGATTTCTCTGTGATGTTTCCAAGTTCCTCAAGACGCTTAATAATCGCCTTAGCCGGGACGCAGAAATAATTCATTAAATATGTTACTAAATCCATCATTATTTCAACCGTCAACGATCCTCCCGCATACTTGTTATATGCTAATCTTCTACCAGCCTCCAGATAAAATATTTCTGTCGGCATTAAGAATTCCGCTGTAAAACGCCCAACAATCTTTTCTATGTCTATATTACAATTTGCCACATTGTCCTGTACATACTGATCCACTTTCCACACATGCCCCAATTCATGCGCAGCTGTCCATACCTGTTCCTGTAAAACCTTAGAAGTATTAATATACACAAATTGCTTCATTTCCCCATTTAAAGGTTTGCAAATATGGCATCCGTCTATATCATCATCTAACGAATAATAAAGTACACAACATTCTTTTTCAAGTATTGCAAAAACATCATCTCTGACAATAATATTTAGTATGTTCTCTTCATCCCGTTTGATCTTAATAAATTTTTGAATGGCACTGACTATTTCTTTCTCCATATTTCCTCCCAAATGAAAAAAGGCCATTTTCAATGGCCTAACTCATTGCTATCAATTCCTGTACATCGCAATACATATCCAATAAATCTAAGATACATGTTTTATTTTCGGAAGAACTGAATGCACCTCGGCATTCCATACATCCAACCTCATGATATTCATCTTCTGTTCTAGGTAGATAAAGATCTTCTACTGTTGTCTGCAATTCTCTTGCAATATCAGCTTTCTCATCTTCACCCAAAAATAGCCGTCCATCCATAATTTTCCATAAATCATATTTAGAATATCCCAGATGCTCTGCTACTGTCTGTTCGTTAAATTTTCCGTTTACAATCAAAAATTTAACATTGTTCCCGAACACTCTATTCCTTTCGTTCATACGATCCACTCCTATCCACTGGCTATCTTATCATATGTAATATTTCGCATAATATTACTACTATAGCAATTACCACATAGTTTTACAAGTGCTGATCATTTATATTTTACCACATTTATTCTAAAATGCACGACACTAGATATAGTTTTTACATTCTGTATCTAGTGTCGTAACCAACGTTCTACTTCAGTTTAAATATGGTTTCATCATTACCTCATATTTTTACTCCACCGTCACACTCTTCGCCAGATTCCTGGGCTTATCCACATCCAATCCCTTTGCCACGCTGACGTAGTATCCCAGCAGCTGCAGGGGCACCACCGCCAGACTGGCCATGAAATGCTCATCCACCTTGGGCACATAGACGGTGAAATTCACCTGATCTTCGATTTCGTAGTTGCCGTATGTAGTCAGGCCCATAAGATATGCGCCACGGCTCTTGCACTCCAGCATATTGCTTATAGTCTTCTCGTATAGCTCGTCCTGTGTCAAAACACCGATTACCAATGTTCCCTGTTCGATCAGGCTGATAGTTCCGTGCTTCAATTCACCGGCAGCGTATGCTTCGGAATGAATATAACTAATCTCCTTAAGCTTTAAGCTGCCTTCCAGGCAAATGGCATAGTCAATACCACGTCCTACGAAGAATACATCCTCTGCATTGGCATACTTTGCAGCGAACCATTGCAGGCGTTCTTTATCCTCCAGAATCTTCTGTATCTTCTCCGGGATTGTCATAAGTTCCGCAATATAATAGCCGTACTGTTCCTCTGTAAGCTTACCCCTGACCTCGGCGAACTGAACCGCCAGGCAGTACATTGCCGCAAGCTGTGCGCTGTATGCCTTAGTAGTTGCCACCGATATCTCAGGACCTGCAAGTGTATAGAACACTTTATCAGCTTCTCTGGCAATACTACTGCCCACCACATTGACAATCGCCATTGTAGTGATGCCTTTTTCCCTTGCGAGTCTTAACGCAGCCAGAGTATCTGCGGTCTCTCCCGACTGGCTGATGACGATCATCAGAGCCTTAGGATTCACCGACATCTTACGATATCTGAATTCTGATGCAAGCTCCACACGCACCGGGATATCCGCCATATCTTCCAAGACATACTGGGCAGCCATACCTACATGCCACGCAGAGCCGCAGGCAACTATATAAATCTGTTCGAATCCTCTGATCTCATCCTCTGTAATTCCCACACTGTCGAGATCAATCCTGCCATCTTTAATCACAGAATTCAATGTATCCCGGACAGCTTTCGGCTGCTCATGAATCTCCTTCATCATGAAATGTTCGAATCCTGCTTTTTCTGCTGCTTTTGCATCCCACTTAATTTCCGTGGTCTGCTTCTCGATTTCATCCCCATCCAGGTTATAGAAATGCGCCTCCCCCGGAGTCAGCTTTGCGAACTCGAGATTTCCAATATAATAAACATTTCTGGTATATTTCAAAATCGCCGGTACATCGGATGCTACATAAGTCTCACCATCCGCAATACCGATGATCATGGGGCTGTCCTTACGTGCTACCCAGATCTCACCGGGATAGTCACGGAACATTAACTCTAGAGCATAGGATCCGCGGACACGCACCATAGTCTTCGCAATCGCATCAATGGGACCGAGCTTATATTTCTTGTAATAATAATCAACCAGCTTAATCACCACTTCTGTATCGGTCTGGCTATAAAAGGTATACCCATGCTTCAGCAGTTTTTCTTTCAGTTCCGTATAATTCTCAATGATACCATTATGTACTCCAACTACTTCTGATTCCACCGCACCGGAACCGGATCTGCTGCAATTGCCGGAGACATGCGGATGTGCATTTGTCTGGCTTGGCTCACCATGGGTCGCCCAACGAGTATGTCCGATACCGCAGGTTCCCTTTAAAGCCTTTCCTCCGTCAGTCTTCTCTATTAAATTAGACAGTCTTCCTTTCGCCTTTACCACCTGTGCAAGGGCTTCTCCATCACGGACAGCCAGTCCTGCAGAGTCATACCCTCTATATTCCAGTTTGGACAGTCCATCCAATAAGATCGGGGCTGCCTGTCTATTTCCTGTAAATCCAACAATTCCACACATTTGCTAATCCTTCCCAAAGGGATATTCCTATGCCTTATATCCCTTTTCACAGATGACATTTACCACTTCATCCACGTACTTTTGACAAATCTCCTGATCCGGAGCTTCTACCATGACACGAATCACCGGCTCTGTACCGGACTCTCGTACCAGAATCCGTCCGGTATCTCCCAGTTTTTCCGTAACCGCAGCTACCGCTTTCTGAACGTCCGAATCGCTCTGCGCTGCCTTTTTATCTGTTACCCGAACATTTTCCAATACCTGCGGATAAATCTTCAGCGGCGCTGCCAGTTCACTCATGGGCACCTTCTTAGCCAACATGACTTCCATCATCTTCAGACTGGTCAAAATACCGTCACCGGTACTTGCATACTTGGAAAAGATGATGTGTCCGCTCTGTTCTCCACCGATACGGCATCCGTTCTTTGCCATATATTCATAGACATACTTGTCCCCTACAGCGGTCTTGGCATAGTCAATCCCCTGTTCATCAAACGCCTTATACAGACCAAAGTTTGACATCACCGTAGTAACAACCGTATTCGTCAACAGCTTGCCACGTTCCTTCATATAGCAGCCATAAATGTATAAAATATGGTCACCTGTTATAACATTACCTTTTTCATCCACACACAGACAGCGATCAGCATCTCCGTCATAGGCAAAGCCCACATCCAGTCCATTTTCCACTACAAACTTCTGCAGACCTTCAATATGGGTAGAACCTGCATTGTTGTTGATATTTGTACCATTTGGTTTATTATTTATCACATAAGTATCCGCACCCAGGGCATCAAACACGCTCTTGGCAATGTTCCAGCTGGAACCATTGGCACAATCCAGTCCCACCTTAACACCACGAAAAGAATAAATCCCCAGAGAGATCAGATAACCCATGTACCGATTCCGTCCCGATACATAGTCAACCGTACAGCCGATCTGTTCTCTGTGTGCAAACGGAAGTTCCGCCCAGTCCCTGTCAAATACATGAAGTCTGCCATCTATATAATCTTCAATCAGCAGCAACGTCTCTTCCGGCATCTTCTCTCCATGACAGTCAATCAGTTTGATTCCATTGTCATAATACGGATTATGACTGGCAGAAATCATAATACCACAGTCAAAGTCATCCACTCTTGCAATGTACGCTACGGACGGTGTCGTGGTAACATGCAGCAGATAGGCGTCTGCACCGGAAGCTGTTAGTCCGGCTACCAGACTATATTCAAACATATAGCTGGAACGACGGGTATCCTTGCCGATCACGATCCGTGCCGGCTCATGGTTACCGTTTTTCTCACGCAATTCGTTATAGTACCATCCTAAAAAACGTCCCACTTTATAAGCATGGTCTGCGGTTAATGTAATTCCGGCTTCACCGCGGAAGCCATCTGTTCCAAAGTATTTTCCCATTTTATCCTTTCGTCACGCCAACAAGCTTTTTCTCTGAATCCTTCATAAACACTCTATTATGAATAAGGGGGGGATTGAACACCGTGCATTGTTTGACGTTTACTCAAAAATTTTGATTTATAAATAGTCCTGAGATGCTTTAATCCCTTGCTATTTGAATCATCCTCCCGATATGCATAATACACAAACACCTGAAGTACCATAATACCAAGTGTTATAATATCTATATCCTTCAGATTTTCCAGTTCTCTTGCTACATTGTCAACCATAATTTCTTTTGAACAAAAATAATTCATATTGTAATATGCAACATATGCTAAACTGTAAACTTCCCCTCTGTCCTTAGAGCGACCTCTCTCATAGCTTTTTTAATGGTGTATACATACAATATCACCCCGCTTTGCATTAATTATAGAAAACAATTCATCATCGTCATCTTCTTCACCAGCAGTTTCCTCTTGCTCAACCAGTTCACTGACAAGATCCATATCTAACGAGAGCGTTTTTGCATCCTTGATAATGTCTTCTTTTGAAGCATTGCCGGTAATAAATGCTGTTTCCATATCTTGATAAGTTTTACTATACGGAATAATAAAGTTATTTTCTGTACCATATAATACAGAAACCGCTTCTCTGAATATCTGGATTTCTTAAAGGACTTTCTTTATAAACCCATAGTTTTCAATATATTTTTTTACATTATCAATAAAATGTTCCTCTTCAAGTCGATAAATTACTGCTTTCAACGGCAATTGGTATTTTACTGTCATTACAATAATAAATGAGGCTACCTGATTAAAATCTAATGACTTAAAATCTACCACCTGCAGGTCTCTGCAATAATCCCTTATTTCATGGTTTAAAGCTTCTTCCGGAAATAAAATTCCAGCGGCAAACCTGCATGCTCTCTTTCCATTTACATCTTTAAGCATGCTAAAATCACAAATGTAAGGTTTTGCCTTAAACATCTGATAGTCCTTGATATAATAATAAAATTCATGCGCTGCGGTAAAGATCCGATTTACCAATGACTTATTACTGTTTAATATAATATATGCTCTTTCTTTACCTGTTGTCGGAATATTTTTCCGTTGCCAGCTTTTTTATTACAGCAATCTCATCTAAAGAAAGAGAAGTTGTATTAAAATCATATTCAGTTTGATAATATTTTTCAAATGCATCTGTTTCCCGTTCTCTAGCAATGAAAGCGTAGGTCTTTTAATATCAAGTCTTTTCGCAAAAACATCCTGAGGTTCTTTCCCCCTGAGTGAAACTAAATCTCTACAAAATTTCTCTGAATCAACCCCCTTCATAACAAACCTCCTAAAATATGTGTTAATTATTTCAACAAAGTCGTTCGCTTTTGTCAAGAAATTCGTCAGTATTTTTAACGCTATTATATATTATGTACAACCGTCAGCTTTTTTTACATTATATTCGTAGATTTCAAGCAATATATTGTCTCTAATATTTATCCTACAACCCTTCTGCTACCTCTACCAGATATTTTCCGTAATTCGTCTTAAGCAGCGGCTCTGCCAATGCCAGCAGTTGCTCCCTGTCAATGAATCCGCGCTTGAATGCGATCTCTTCGATGCAGGAAATATACAGTCCCTGTCTCTTCTGGAACGCTGCCACGAAATCTGCGGCATCCAGTAATGCATCATGATTACCGGTATCCAGCCATGCAAATCCTCTTCCCAGTGTCTCTACCTGTAAGGTTCCTCTGTTTAAGTACTCATTGTTGATGCTGGTGATCTCGATTTCTCCTCTTGCGGAGGGTTTTACATTCTTTGCGATCTCAACGACATCGTTGTCATAGAAATACAATCCGGGAACCGCATAATTGCTCTTGGGATGCTCCGGCTTTTCTTCGATGGAAAGTGCCTTGCCGTTCTCGTCGAATTCCACCACACCGTACTCTCTGGGATCACGCACATAATACCCGAAGATTGTTGCTCCTTTTTCTGTGGTTGCCACACGCCGCAGCACCTGTGAGAAGCTCTGTCCGTAGAAAATATTGTCTCCCAGTACCAGTGCCACTCTGTCATCACCGATAAAGTCCGCACCGATGATAAAAGCATCCGCCAGTCCTCTGGGCTGTTCCTGTACCGCATATTCCAGATGCATTCCCAATTGGCTTCCGTCTCCCAGCAGTTCCTTAAATACCGGAAGATCTCTCGGGGTGGAGATGATCAAAATATCTTTGATATTTGCCAGCATCAGTGTTGACAGCGGATAATAGATCATGGGCTTGTCATACACCGGCATGATCTGCTTGGATATTGCTTTTGTCAGGGGATAAAGTCTGGTTCCGGAACCTCCCGCCAGTATAATTCCTTTCATTTCGTCCTCCGATCCGCCCTCCCTGGGGCTTTATTTTACTTGTTTTTTAACACACCGAATGGGAACGACGTTCATCGTTCCCATTTGACAGGTATTCTTTACTTTTCTTCATACATCTCGTTGTAGTACTTCTGGTAATCACCACTGGTCACATTGTTCATCCAGTCTTCATGTTCGAAATACCAGGCGATCGTCTTGCGGATACCCTCTTTGAACATGGTCTCAGGATACCAGCCGATCTCTGCCTTGATCTTATCCGGAGCAATGGCATATCTTCTGTCATGGCCCTTACGGTCCTCTACATAGGTGATCAGATCATTACCTATATGTGCCTTGCGGGGATCGGAATCCGGCAGCATCTCCTGCAGTGTTTCGATGATAATATGAATAATTTCGATATTCTGCTTCTCGTTATGTCCGCCGATGTTGTAAGTCTGGAATAGTCTTCCCTGCTCCTGTACCATGTCGATGGCTTTTGCATGATCCTCTACATAGAGCCAGTCACGGACATTCTTGCCGTCACCGTATACCGGAAGCTTCTTGCCGTGCAATGCATTGTTGATGATCAGGGGAATCAGCTTCTCGGGGAACTGGTAAGGTCCGTAGTTATTGGAACAGTTGGTGATGTTGGCAGGGAAATGATAAGTATCCATGTATGCCTTTACCAGCATGTCCGAACTTGCCTTACTTGCAGAGTAAGGGCTGTGGGGATCATAAGGTGTCGTCTCATAGAAGAATGCATTGTCATCATCGGGAAGAGAACCGTATACCTCGTCCGTGGAGACATGCAGGAACTTTTTGCCTTCCTTGAAGCTGCCGTCAGGAAGCTCCCATGCTGCCTTGGCACAGTTCAGCATGACAGCCGTTCCCAGTACATTGGTCTGTACGAAGATCTCCGGATTGCGGATACTTCTGTCCACGTGGCTTTCCGCTGCGAAATGTACCACACGGTCGATATCGTTCTCTGCGAAGATCTTGCTGATGGCTTCCTTGTCGCAGATATTGGCTTTCACGAAGGTGTAATTGTCACGTTTTTCCACATCCTTCAAGTTTTCAAGATTGCCTGCATACGTCAGGGCATCCACATTGATGATGCGGATCTCATTGTCGTATTTCTTAAACATGTAATGAATGTAGTTGGAACCAATGAAGCCGGCTCCACCTGTTACCAGATATGTTCTCATTGCTTTCCTCTTTTCTACTTGCACTCACATTTTTTATTGGTAGCTTTAAATGCCCAAAATTTATTAATTAAAAAATTAAGCGGTACACTAATCAGCAAATTAAGAATTGGTGCCACGAATTCTGACATTCCGCAAATCTTCACCCATAGTATTAACAAAATACTGTTTAAAAACAAACCAGTGAATGAATAAGAAATGTAGGTCTTTATAAGTGCTTTCCACCAAACTCGTTCACTTTCCTCAGATGTCACAAATACCATCTTATTATTCCAATAAAATGACCAAAGAACACTGAGAATAAATGCTACAATTTGTGCCCATAAATAATCCGTTTTGGGAAAAAGACCAACTTTTTGCAAAGTCACTAAAGTTACTGCGTACAAAGCATAACTAATTATCGTGTTTGACAAGCCAACTATTCCGAATTTTACAAACTGCATAAGTACATTGTGCTGTAAATCCGTATAGTTCTTGTGCAAAGCCTTCACAAAGATTAACGAAAAAAAATTATAAACAATTCTATCGATCAAATGCCAAATAATCTTCATTACGTCTTATTTCCTTAGTGGTCTTCATTAAAGTTAATACGTTCTTCTTCAATAACCAAGGGTCTATTCATTACCCTTTGATTAATACTCAGAATATATTCTCCAATAAATCCGATAAAAAACAGTTGTATTGCTCCCAAGAAAAACATTCCGATAAGAATCGGAGCCATTCCTGCGACAAAATTATCCCAAAATACAAGTTTCAATACCAAGTAAAGCAATCCTATAAGTACACTTATGCCACCACAGGTTACACCAAAAAAGGTACACAATCTTAAACCAATCTTAGTATAAGAAGTGATACTCAACATTGCAGCATCATATAAACTATAAAAATTGTTATGAGTCTTTCCTGCTCTGCGCTTTGGTTGCTCATACGGGATTTCTTTCCGTTTATAGCCCAATTCCGCCACAATTCCCCGTAAAAAAGGAGTAGGATCTTTCAGATTTCGCAGAACTTCCACAAAATCTCGGTCATACAATCCGGATCCGGTAAAGTGTTCAATCTGCTCTACATCGGAGAATTTTTTGATGAATTTATAGTATAAACCACGCAAGTGGTACATAATCGGATTTTCTTTACTGCTGGTCTTGATTCCGATAACAATTTTATAACCTTTTTCCCATTCTTTGATATACTGAGGAATCAGTTCAATAGGATCCTGAAAATCGCATACCATGGAAATAGTGCAATCACCTGTAGTTTGCAGGATTCCGTAATAGGGGGAATTAAACTGTCCAAAATTTTTAGCGTTAAAGATTGCCTTGATTTTAGGATTTTTTGCACATATCTCGCGAAGCAGCGGTCTGGTATTATCGTGGGAATCGTTGTCGATAAATAGGAGCTCGTAATCATAGGCAGTTAATTCTGTGGCAAACAGATCCACAATCGCTTCACTCATGGGAACAACATTATCTTCTTCGTTATAGCAGGGAATCAGTATACTGATTTTTTTCATTTTAATAGTTCTCCTTGTACCACCGGACTGTTTCACGGATACCCTCTTCGAAAGAGTATTCCGGTGTAAATCCGGTGTCTTTTTGTAATTCTGATATGTTTGCGCCCAAATACATTACCTGCTTTGGCGTATAGGGAATAGCGCCAAAATCTGCTTCGATATCAGGAGCAGCAGCGGAACAGATTGCCTTGATATACTTGGCAAGAGGCTGGATAGAACCACTCCCTAATACATAGGTCTTGCCATCCATACCGCTTTCTCCTAACATACGGAAAGCCTTGGCTGCGTCCTTGCTATATAGATAATCCCACTCCTGTTCCCCTTTGGTACATTTGGGTACGATGTGGTGGCACAAGTTGTTTATTACAGTCATTACCATGGTACGTTCTCCGTCATACGGACCATATACGCTTAAAATGCGTGTCCATATATGCTTCATTCCAAGAGAGTGTGCCAATTCCCGGGTCATCTGTCCACTGCACAGTTTTGCTATGCCATATCCCGTCTCCGGATGTGTGGGAGTATCCGCCCCCAACAGCCCTTCCACGCGACCGTATTCTGCCTGTGATCCGGCACCAATAAATGTATGGCATCCAAATCGCCTGGCGAGTCGAACGGCATCCAAAGAATTTTTAACATTTTCGTTCTGAAGATACATATCGTTACGCTCCGGCCCGATGGTTCCTCTCCAGGCAAAATGATAGAAAACATCATAGGTATTTCCTGCAGCATTTTCCAGCTGATCTAGGTCGCGCAGATCGCAAAATAACTTATGGACAAGCGGATGCGTTGGTATTCGATCATTTCTGCAGGAATTGTTCCGGCAGATAACTAATACCTCTATATCATTAGAAATCAATTCTCGAATCAGCGCTGAACCAATAGCACCAGTCGCACCAGTGATAATTACTCTTTTCATACGTCTTTTCCTTTTATTTTTTGTACCTAATTTGTTCAAACTCTTCTCTCGGTAAAAATGGTGCCATATCATCTAATGATGGTGATACGATGCGACCATCCGGTAAAACCTTGGAAGATGACTTCGGAGCAAAATTTTGATTAGGATCAACAACTGTTTCAAGAATACATGGACCTTCACAATTAAGAAATTCCTGAATTCTCATTTCGCATTCTGTTTCATTGTCTAATTTGTAATATTTAAGTCCGAATGCATCCGCTAATTTTTCGAAATCCGGAAAACTCAAGCCACTTTCTGAATCAATTCCTACAAATGGCGGCTTAAACAAATTTCGCTGTGTTTGACGAATAGAATGATAACCAGAATTATTCAGAATCACGAGCTTAACATCAAGCTTATTATGGGAAATTGTTGCAAGCTCCTGAACATTCATCATAACGCTGCCGTCACCATCAATACAAATTGTCCGTCTTCCATTATCGGATACAGCCACTCCTAATGCTGCAGGAAGACCATAGCCCATTGCTGCGCATCCGGAATTTGTAAACATACGCTGCCCTTTCTTTACCTTTCCTGCTTGGAAAGTAATAACACAGGCACTTCCATTACCCGTAATAATTCTGTCTTCACTGTTCAGCTGTTCAAAGAGATATTCTGTAAATACATATGGATTCAGAGGGCCGTTCCCCTGATTATAGTATTTCTTTTCGACACAAGGGTATTTTTCTACCAAAGAATGGCACCATTTTACCCAATTCTCATGTACCGGAACCGGTGAATATTTTCTCTCTAATAATGCACCAATTAATGTTTTTACATCGGCATTTACAGGCATATCAGGTCTTACTGTGGGTTTTATTAATTCTCTCGGGTCAATGTCAACCACAATTTTATATGCATTTTTTGCAAAATCATAATGATTGTAGCCAATCATGCGTATATTCATACGACATCCAAGACTAATAAGTAAATCGCAATTTTGAATTGCAAAGTTACCCGCTCTTGTTCCAACCGTCCCCGGCATACCTGCATAAAAAGTACTTGTATACTCTAAGGTATCACATGCATTCCAAGCAGTTACAACTGGAATTTGTAACTTTTCTATTAATTCCAAGAACAAATCTTCAGCGCCACCTAATCGTATCCCGGTTCCTGCCAGAATAAGGGGTGCTTTGGCTGAAGATATTTTAGCTAAAATTGTATCTACCAATTCAGGTTTTAATTCCGGAGTTTTCCAAGGATCTTCTATAGAAGGTTCAAAGTGAATCAACTCATCAGTCTCTATTTGGGCTCCCTGTACGTCCAGCGGAACATCCAACCATACAGGGCCTCCTCGTCCGGTAAGTGACAGATATAATGCTTTTTCAAGATGATACGCAATCTCTATGGGATTTGTAATCATCACAGCATATTTGGTCATATTGGAAACTGAATGAATAATATCAAATTCCTGATCGCCTAACTGACGCAATCCCAATTCTGCACAAGACCATACTGTAGTCTCGCGCTTTACTTGCCCGGATATAATGAACATAGGAATAGAATCTAGCCAGCCCCCCACAACACCTGTGATTGCGTTTGTTCCGCCCGGTCCACTTGTAACGCACACAGCCGCCAGTTTTCCTGTCATTCTGGTATATGCCTCTGCCGCAATAGCACATGCCTGTTCGTGATGATTAAATGTGCAATGCAAACCTTCCTGATGACCAAGTGCATCATCCAAATGCATAGCTCCGCCGCCTGTTACCATAAAGCAATCTGTAATTCCATTTTCCACAAGGAACTGTGAAATATATTCTGAAACCTTCATTTTCATATGCTTTGTCTCCTAGTCTTTATTAGTAGTCACCAATTTTATAATGTCCATTGGTTTTTCAACGAAACCAATGTTGGGCACAGTAGTAGTCTCTTCTAAGCTCTTAAACCCAAAGCCGTAGGTAACGCCTATAAAATCTACTCCTAATTTTTCTGCCCCGACGGCATCATGAATTGTATCGCCTACCATAATCACACGACTTTTATCCGAAATTCCTGCCTCATCGATACATATCTGGATTATATCTTGTTTTTTTAACTTATTCTCATGATCAGCGCCGTGCATGATTGGCATATATTTATCGAATCCATAATGCTTCAATAATGTAAGTGCATAATCTTCCCTTTTATAGGTTGCCACCGCTGATGCAATCTCACTTTCCTCTAACTTCTGCAATACATCAAAGATTCCAGAATAAGGTGTTGCTTTCAATAGGTCATGATCTTTATATTGATTGCGAAATATTGTTGCTATATTCTGCAAAATATCTCCGGATAAGTTATATGCTTTTGCAAATGAATCTTGAATCGGTGGGCCTATAAAAGTAGCAAGTTGTTCGTCGGGAAGCATTTCAAAATTCATCTGTTCTATAGTATATTTCACCGCAGCCAAAACGCCTTGCGTGGTATCTAATATCGTTCCGTCTAAATCAAAAATGACTAAATCATATTTTTTCATTCCGCACCTCGATACTTTGTATTCGTCAAAAAAGTAGCGCGGAGTACATTTGCATTATCTTCTAAAAATTTAGTTGTATACTGATTTAGATAATCTGTCATTCCCTTGATAAACTCATATTCCATGCTGGCTCGAAAATAATTTGCTGTTTCGTTTGAATATCCATCAAATCCTGCGAGCACCACATCTTTAATTCCCATTTTTATTAAAGCTTTTAAAAGCATGATGAGAGAATTATCAATGATTTTTGCATCTCGGTCCAATAAACTACTAATATTAAGCACATAGTCAAATGCTTCGGATGTGGATGTCACATTTGATGTTGCAATAATAGAATATTTTTCTTGAGACAAAACCGTTGCTAACTGCACATACCGCTTCGCATTACTTAGAAAAATATAATCAGGTTTTATATAAGAGGGTACATAGTTAATGGAAACTACAATCGGTTTTTGTGTTGCTATATAATTCAAAATTTCTGTTTTATTCTCTCTCATAGAAACACCAGGTCCAACAATTAATAATTTTTTTCCGCATAGTACTTTTGATAACTTATTAATTGTTTCGATGTCATTAATTTTGTGATCCTGATATCTGGCGTATAACCTTTCAATATATTCTTTGTCATAAAGTAATTTCTTTTCACCTTCTAATTGCGAAAGAATTTCATTAATTGACTTTATAGAAAGAGTTCTTTTATTCATCAGATATGTTACATAATTGGGATGGCAGTCATTAGATGCTGCTAAATAGTAAAACATATTATATCCCCATGTAGCCGGCTGATAAAACTGCATAATATTTGAATCAATAGCTTCAAGGAATTGACATATCTGATAATTCTTCCCCAGTGTATTGTTCATATGCATTGCGACAAGTTCGATAGGAGCATTCCCTGCACTTTTCCCCATCCCATAGATACTTCCGTCTACCAACATATCTCTATCTATTTTTTTATCTAATAGGGCAATACAGTTGGCATATCCCATCTGAAAATTATTGTGTCCATGATAGCCGATACCAATGGTGGATTTTAAATTATCATTTAGCAATTCAAAATAATGTAATAAATTATTCTGATGCATTAGACCATAAGTATCAACCATTGATACCGCATATGGCTCTATTTCATTAGCAAGACGAATCAAATCATACATTTCTTCATCGCTATAGCTTGTAACGGACACTAATTGTGCAAATACTTTATATCCCTTTTCCTTTAATACTTTACAGAATTGAAGTGCTTGCACACGCAAATGTTTTTTGAAAATAACTCTTATACCATCCAGGAAGCTGTCTTTACAATCTGATATATTTTCCACTCCACAGGTACCGTAGTCTATCATTCCAACAACCATAGTATTTTTGGGATTGAGATGCCCATATATTTTTTCAACCGAATCGGTGTCTGGCATAATGCTTCGATTAATATCAAAAGGCCTTCTTTCATCCAAAAACCCCACTTCTATGATATCTACATTTGCCTCTACAACTCGTTCAAAGATACTAACAAGATTGTCATGTCCAAAATTCCAATCATTTACATACCCTCCATCACGGAGCGTACAATCCAATAATTTAATATTTCCCATCAAAAAACTCCTTTTATTGAACAGCTTCCGTAATAATCTGAGCCATGTAATCGATCTTCTCGTCGGTCATTCCGGGATATACGCCTACCCAGAAGGAATTGTTCATAATATAATCTGTCTGTTCTAGATCACCTACGACGCGGTAAGCATCTGTACCGCGAATCTGGTCAAAGCAAGGATGCTTGATCAAGTTGCCACTAAACAGCAGACGTGTCTGAATATTGTGGTCCTCTATATATCTGGTTACCTGATTACGCGTCAGTCCGCTTTCCGGCTTTACACTGACGATAAAGCCGAACCAGGAAGGCTCACTGTTCTCCGCAGGTTCTGGCAGAATCAGCTTGTCGGCAACCGGCTCCAACGCTGCCCGCAGCCTTGCCCAGTTATGTCTGCGGGTTTCGATAAAGGAAGGGAACTTTTTGAGCTGTTCCACTCCGACTGCAGCCTGCATATCCGTCACCTTAAGGTTATATCCAAAGTGACTGTAGACATATTTGTGGTCGTAACCCTGGGGAAGTTCACCGAACTGTCCGTCAAAACGGTGCCCACAGAGATTGTCTCTTCCGGAAGGACATACACAATCACGTCCCCAGTCACGGTAACTCTTAATCAGACGGTTCAACATAGGGCTATTCGTATAAACACAACCGCCTTCTCCCATAGTCATATGATGAGGAGGGTAGAAGCTGGAAGTTCCAATATCTCCCCAGGTACCAGAAAATCTTGTTTCTCCATCAATCGTATACTTCGTACCTAAAGCATCGCAGTTATCTTCCACGAGCCACAGATTATGCTTATCGCAGAATTCTTTTACATGTTTCAGATCAAACGGATTACCTAATGTATGCGCAATCATAACTGCTTTCGTCTTTGGACTTAATGCAGCTTCCAGCTGCGTGACATCAATATTGTACTGCGGAACAGTTACATCCACAAATACAGGTATTGCGCCATACTGCAAAGCAGGAGTGATCGTGGTGGGAAATCCCGCTGCAACTGTAATAATTTCATCGCCTTTTTTAATCTGACGTTCTCCCAGTTCAGGAGCTGTTAATGTCATAAATGCAATCAGATTTGCTGAAGATCCACTGTTGACAAGATTTGCATATTTTACATCAATCCATTCTGCAAACTTCTTCTCAAATTCATCTGCAAACCGTCCTGTTGTCAGCCAAAAATCGAGTGCCGCATCTACAAGGGAGCACATTTCTTTCTCATCATATACACGGCTTGCGTAGGAAAGTCTGTCTCCCGGATGAAACGTCTTTTCTTGTTCCGGCTTCTTGAAATCATTATAGTATTCTGCTACCAGATTCTTTATCTGTTCTCTTGCTTCTGCTTCATTCTTCCAATTTGTCATTATTTTCCCTCTCTATTTTATGTTTAAGAATTCGTCAATCTCTTTGTCCATGCAGGTATTGATATCTCCTCCCTGCATCCAGCATTTGCTCCACTCTACTACCTTTTCAATTGCCGTATCCAGATTCCAATGTGGTTTCCAGTCAAATGTAGCTTTCAGCTTGGAACAATCCAGCTTTAAAAAATTTGCCTCATGAGGACCACCGTCATAGCGGTTGATCCATTTGAGCCCCTCTCCCCATTTGCTTACGAACAAATCCACTAATGCTCCTGTCTGAAAGCAATCTACATCATCCGGTCCTACATTATAATATCCGGCATATTTTCCATCCTCATATTGCTTTGCAGCGATCATAAGGTAAGCATACAACGGTTCTAAGACATGCTGATATGGTCTAGTCGAAAATGGATTTCTTACCACAATATCTTCTCTCTTTTGTGCCGCCCTAATGCAATCCGGAATGATCCGGTCATTTGCAAAATCTCCGCCACCGATCACATTTCCGGCTCTGGCAGTAGATATAGCTACTTTACCATCTGCAAAAAAGCTGTTTTTATAAGAATGTGTCACCAGTTCTGAACAAGACTTTGAATTAGAATAGGGATCATAACCGTCCAATTCCTCATTCTCACGATATCCCCATACCCATTCTTTATTCAAATAGACCTTGTCCGTCGTTACATTCAGAAATGACCGAACAGTATCACTCTTTCTCACACATTCCAGAATGTTGACTGTTCCCATAACATTAGTCTCATAGGTATAAACAGGATCCTTATAACTATCCCTAACAATAGGCTGCGCTGCCAGATGTAGCACAATCTCCGGCTTTGCTTGTTGAAATGCATCGGACAATTGTTGATAATCCCGAATATCTCCTACCACAGAATGAATATCTTTCTCTACTGCCGCAATTTCAAACAAGGACGGATTGGTCGGTGGGTTAAGAGAATAACCGGTTACCTCTGCTCCGGCTTTTATTAACATATGGCATAGCCAGGAGCCTTTAAACCCAGTATGTCCTGTTACAAACACCTTTTTCCCCTTATAAAAAGACAAATCAAATGTATCAGGCATTTTTAGTCCTCCCACTTTTTCCATGATGCATTTCCCGTTGCAAGCATCTTCTCCAGCAAATCCATTTCCCGTTTATTATCCATGCACTGCCAAAATCCCTTATGTAGGTAGGACATCAACTGTCCTTGCTCTGCAAGCTTCTGTAACGGAGCCTGTTCAAATACACAATTATCTCCATCAAGATAATCGAAAATTTCAGGGTTTAATACCATATATCCCGCATTAATCATAGCTCCATCTGTAGCCTTCTTCTCACGGAAAGAGCGAACTGCATTATCTCCACCGACATCCAGTACTCCTTTTTGTTGCTCCTGAATTACTGCAGTAAGAGTCGCTATCTTGCCGTGTTCCTGATGGAATTTCAACAAATCCTGAATATTAACATCACAGACTCCATCTCCGTAAGTCATCATAAACGGTTCCTGACCAATGTATGGTTGAATCCTCTTGATACGACCACCAGTCATGGTGTTTGAACCGGTATCCACAACCGTCACCCTCCAAGGTTCACAATGCTGACTATGTACAATCACTTTTTTGGTTCCATCTGTAAAATCAAATGTGATATCACTGTTATGAAGGAAATAGTCATCAAACCATTCTTTGATTACATACTGCTTATATCCGGCACAAATTACAAAATCATTGAAGCCATAATAAGAATATTCTTTCATAATATGCCAAAGAATTGGTTTTCCTCCAATTTCAATCATAGGCTTGGGTTTGAATTGCGATTCCTCTGATATTCTGGTGCCAAGACCTCCAGCTAATAAAACAACTTTCATTTTATATCTCCTTTGTATTTAGCGTTTTATTTTTTCACTTTTCTAACTAAAAGCTATTTCTAGTGTTGAATCCTGTCAAATCAATTATTATTGTATGATCATCCTCCTGTGCTATTTGGCCTGTTGCTATAAAGTTCTCCCTGAGAAAATCTTTATCCTCTTCTGAAAGTTCTCCTCCGGCAAAAATCCATCTAGAATACATTTCATCATGCATATAAAAATTCAATAATTTTTCGGTCTTTTCTTTGCCCAAGATTTCTTTCATTTTTTCTAATTCATTATCATTAAATATCGAAATATAATTCATATTGTCATATTGCGTAATTATAACATCTTCTGAATAATGCCCCAACTCTTTCAATACATCCTTCACCAGCATAATGACATATTCTCTTCCACCTACATATGGTCCAATATTTCCATGTACTGCAATAGTTTCTATCTCTTTATTATCATTTATTGCAACTTGAATATTATTAGCAACGTATTCATAAGAATCTCTATTATAATTGACCCAAACGCATTGCGAATAATTATTTGCTTGAAGAACAATGATAAATATTAGTATATAAGATATAGCACTAATTACTTTATCTGCTAAATACTTACTCCCTATACTGTAAATTCCATCTATAAAGAACCATGTTAAAAGCAAAATTAATGCAATTGCATAATAAGTCAAATATGTGCTTTCTGGCAATATTATAAAAGGCCAAAAACAAAGCAGGATAGCTGATAACATAATAACTGCAAGCCATAAACTTTTAGACTTTATTATATTCCTAATCAGCGAAATGCTGACAAATATAATTACTATGCAGTAACATATTATTTTTATTCTATCAGACTTATATGTCACACTATAAAACATATTATTTTCATTAAATAATATATTTCCTGTAAATATTTCTACTATTCTGTTTATGGTTTGTGGCAAAACTTCCCCAACAAACCATGTAATTTTTTTCAAATAAAAGCTTATTGAAGTCCCTATTTCTGCTCTTGCCGACTGTCCCGCTTGCACGCCAGTAAGATTCTGCACAAACTTTGTGAATAGCAAATATCCTAATGCAACACAACCATAATATACTAAATATTTAAATGCCTGCAAAAATCTTTTTTTTTCAGTTTCCTCTCTTTTCGACTGTTCAACAATAACATATAGACAAAAAACAATAGGGGTGCCTATCTGGTACATTCCGAATGCCAAGAACAAAGGAATTGCCGATATCACCATAGCAATTCTTTTATTTCTTTTATCCAACATCTTTGTTTGTTCATAGATGATAAACGAAATAGTCGATAACAACAATGAAGCAACTATCGGATACACGCTTGCGTAAGCTACACAGTCTGCTGCTATGCAGCTAGCTATTGCTATTACCGACATCAAAAAAGATTTGTCTTTATCGTCCGTCACCCCATATAATAGACGAAACAAAGAACATCCAAACAGCCATTGAACTATACTTATAAACAATCGGAAATCATGAATATGTAAAAAATCACTATTAACAACATAGCCTTGCAAAAAGCCTATAAATGGACGACTAAAATACAATCCTGCTTGTATAGAGCCATTAAAATCGTTATCAAAGCCCCATAAATCATCACCGTACATAAATTTCTGAGTAAAAAAAGGAAGTAGTGCAATTATTTCCATTGCTCCAAGAAATATATAATATTTATAATAATTGTAATCGTACTTTTCTCCTTTTTCATCATATATCAAAAAATATGTCATGGAAAAAAGGGCAACAAAAATAAAAACAGCATATACTATTTCAATTATCCTATTCCCAAATCCTGTACTCTGAAAGATTATTTCTCGTAGTCCCCAAGTAATTATTGCAACAATAACAATCGTAGCCACTAATAATTCTCTGTTTTTGGTCTTATAATTATCTATCTCTTTCATTATCTCCAACTTTCTTTATTTAATATAATTAATGTTAACATTTAATGTAACATAACCTGAAAGACACTTAGCTAAAAAATGTATTACATGAGAAAAGCGCTTATGAAGTGTTTATGTCTTTTTTTAATTAATTTCATTTTTAAACGTTCAGTAAGTATAGAGCATATTGTAGGTATGCATAGACCACTTATCCCATTCAATATCCAAAACCCACTATAATTATATGAGTTTGTCCATGTATCAGGCCATGGATATTTTAATATATAGTGAACACCTAATGTAACTATAGAATAGCTAAGTATGTGAAAGAACATAATTGCTCTAGTATGTTTTCCAAATACTGAAATTACGTTTCCAATTAATTTAGTTTTATCTATTAATTTTGATAAAATAAAGAGATAAATCATACCGAATAATATCATAATAGTATTTAGTATAATATTGCTACATTTTCCAGATCTCAAATCGATATCAAAAGGAAAATATGTATATATTATATAACAAACTAAAACTGAAATATAAAATAAATCCATAGAATACTTACTATTAAAAATAAAATATTCAATTTTCTTTTTACTTTTTATTGTATATCCGTACGCAAAAGCAAAAAGTCCAATTAATACATTTATTACCCAAGCACAGTCATTCCATACATATTTACTAAGATTTTTCCAATAACTATATGAAACAATGTACAATATAAAAGATATTGTTAAAATAATGTAGCTATTTTTTACTATCCTATTTAAAATAAAGTAGATAAATAATATTAGAAATAGCGGAAACAGAAACCACGCTGGAGCAAATATATTATGTGGTAAATTAAACATAAATATATATTTCGAAAATAAATAAGGGGTAAAATAATAATAATTTCCCGTCACTTTTGATAATGCCCAAATAATACATAAACCAATTATGCAATTTATCACAAATGGTATATACAAGCCAACTATTTTGGATTTTAAAAAGGTATAAAAGGGCTTATCTTTAAACGTATAACCAGCCACAAAGTAAAACCCCACCACAAAAATATAATGAAACCACAAAAAAGAGATTCCCGTATGGCAAAAGACTAGTGAAATCATACAGATACCTTTTAAAATATCAATATCTCTTCTTCTTTCCATTACACAACTTTTACTCCCTATATAATAAAGTTTTTTGCCTCTAAAATCAAGAAATGATTATTGCTTACAATCAATGAATGTACTTCCCGGATAATTCATCACAATACAAGCATTTCTCCTTTCTCAAAAAACAATATCAACTAAAAACCTTCTCATGATCTGTCTCTCTGGTAATGCTACCACATTAGTGCTTACCAGAGTAATAGCACACACTTCTTCACAAGTTTTATTGCAATTAAAATATCCATAGTATAATTTTCCCTTGCAAACTCTCCAATCCTACACCTTTCTTATTCCTCCGTAGTATTGTGAAACTCCAAATTAGAGTTAACAACTATATTAAATGAATATTCTCGTGTGATAGAACAAACCAATGAAATCACTTCAATTTTGCTTTAATTCTCTTAAAAAGCCCGGATATTCCTTCGTTCTTTATCACATATTTTACTTTTCCCAGAAGGCTTTGATTATTGCTACCTTTCTTCAAAGCCTTTTTCATTTCCTTATTACTCATTGCAAACGGATCATCAGTTGAAAACATTACATCATAATTGGATCTGTATTTAGCTCTCAGACTATCATCAATGTTCTCACCTGAATAATAACAACTATAGCTCCAAGGAGTTCCCGATACGCCATCGCTATTATTCTTCTCATGATGTTCACTATATTCTGCATACAGTTCTCTAAACGGATGTTCTCCTTCGGGCAACCAGTCATTCATACATTTCTGTGCCGTCTTACCATAACCCGAAAAATGTATAAATCGGATAGGATCTCCTTTTACAAAATAGTTGCCATTTTTCTTAGTCATACCGCAATCCAGCAAAGACCATGGTGCAAAATCATATCCTCTGTGTTTAAAAATCTCAACATCAAAAAAGCAAGGCGCAAGATCTACCCATTTCTGATCAGTAAAAATTCCCCTTTGAATATCATCGTAGCAGAACAGATAAAGTCTCTCTGCCCACCAGTTTATAAATTTCATTGCTTCATCGCTATGATTTACTGCCAGAAATCCCAAATTGTACACACCATGTGCTGTAGAAGAAAGCTCCATGTCAATATTTCCGGGTTGAAGCAGATGAGGGCACAAGACAATTGGTCTACTTTTCAATAATTCTTTCAGTTCTGTAAAATCAGAATAAACATAACAATCCGGATCAAGATAAATAAATTCCTGTTCTTCCGGAAACCGTTTCATCAAGTATTGGAAGAAATGTGCCTTTACGGCAGTAGATGCTTCTACAATAGCATGTTTATAAATAAATCTGTTAAAATTTCCTTCCCACATATCTTTAGAAAGTACAACTTCATCAAATGCCTGAAATTCCATTGCAGAAGATTTTTCTCTTTCTGTCATGCATACAAAAAATTTTGCCTCGGGCATATGTTTTTTTACTGATTCAGCCAGTGTTCTCGCTTTATGTGTATAATTTGCACAAATAGATGTAAAGATAATCATATCAATGAACTCCTATTCTTTTATTAATCTTCTTATTATATTTCCAATCACCGGATAAGAAACCATTTTGCTTATTTTTTCCCAACGCTCCTCATATTTCCGCCGAATAAAAATTTGTTCTATTAAGGCATCCCGCAAAACAAGTGCATACTCATCATAATGTTTCTGATAAAATTCTTTATGATTATAATATATCTGCTGATATGTATTCTGCACCTGAACACAATTGTCTTGAAAATTTGTTGTTCGGGAAACCGGCTTTATCCGATAGTAAAAGAGAACTTCAGGAATCTGGCAGATTTCTCTTTCCAGTCCCAAAATGGATAACCAGAAATCATAATCTTCCATTCCTTGTGCCATTGAGGTGTTAAATCCACCAACTTTTTCCCAGTCACTTTTGTAAAATAGTGCCGTCACAAATACAATGTTGTCCAACAGCATATGTTTAAAAGAATAATCAGGTAAATTCCAAGATCCACTCTTTTCACCAAATAATTCTGCCTTGCAGTAAACTACTCCAATCCGTGGATTTGATTCTATCATTTTAACCGCTTTTTCCATATATTCTTCGTGGATTCTGTCATCAGAATCCACCGGGAGAATATACGTTCCCTCAGCCTTCTGAATACCATAGTTTCTGGCTCCGGCGGGTCGCAAATGTTCTGTATGAAACACTTTAATCTTTGGATTCTGAATCTCATTAATGATTCTCTTCGTTTCTTCATCATCAGATCCATCATCTACTATGATTAATTCCCAGTTCTGGTATGTCTGTTTTACTATAGAGTCAATTGCCTCCATAATATATTTTCCGTCATTATAGCACGGCATTATTACGCTTACTTTTTCCATGTTTTCCCCTCTTACTCTTCCATAATCTTTGGTTTTCTTTCCTCTTCCATTTTCTTTGTTTGAAGTATACTATCAGATATTTCTTGCTGCGTGCATGGCATAATCTCACCTTCAATTCTGACATGCATATTACATTCATCTAATGGTTCCTCTGGAATTACAATGGTATAAATCGGATCTGTTGTTAAGAAAATATTCCAATTATCACGTGTGCAATATTCATTATCCGCCACGCATTCCGTTTCCGCTTCATTAATTAAGACCCGATTGATTTTTACTTTACACAGTATCCCTTCTGCCGGATCAAAACGTAAACCTACCAACTTATTTTCAGAATCTGTTGCCACATCACATTCCATAGAGAATTCAGTCAATTCATCCAAGTAGTATTTTTTAGTAATACAATTTTCCTCGCTATAACCATTTCCGAGATCTATATAGAGACTTCTTGTCTGCACCACTTCGCCAATTAGCGGCTGTTTTTTATACATCCTGTTCATTATAATGTTGGATACTTCTTCTTGTGATACTCTCTGAATCTCTCCACTGATTTCTATCAATATCCTTGCATTATTTTCAAATTTTGCTGAGTATTCGATATAATATATAGGATCCTCTATTGCGAAAAATTGACTTCCCCTTTCTACCAATGCAGCGTTTTCTGCCCAACACGGTACTTCCTGTTCATTCACCTTAACACTGTCTATTCGGCACCGACACATTATTCCTTCCGCCGGATCAAACCTAAGAGAAACTATTTCCTCATTCTCTTTAGCTTCAAGCTCATATTTCATCACAAATCTGCTCTGATCATCCAAAAAGAATTTTTCCTGATAAGCCTGTTCACCTGTATATCCTTGTCCTATATTCCAATATAAGGTTCTGACTTGTTCTGCAGCACTCGGCAAGAGCCCAAAAACATCCTGTTTTCCCGTCGCATCCATAAAGTTCTGCATAGAATAACCATATTGCTTTTTTATTATTTCTGCCTTCTTGGGTACATTTAATACATGATATATTTGTTGCATTCCATATAAACGTACATATGGTTGCAAGTCATCTTGCATACACACTCTTCCAAATGCGTATTCCGGGAAAAAAGCTTGTTCTCGACAAAATTCCTTTGCCTCCGGAAATATTTTTATAAATTCATCCCGATCACCAATTTGGGCATACTCATCTAGCATCAAGAACAGTTCAATTGTCGATCTTATCTGTGTATCTGTGCGAAGCCCACTGGCATTACCTCCATTTGCATGTATACGAAAATTAACCAATGGCTCTGCCAATACGTATATTTCATATTTTTTACATATCTGTATCCATTTTACGAAATCAGGAATTTGCCGTAAGCCCTTCCGGAAAAAACCGTCTGCAGCGTACACGTCCTTTTTCACTAATATACTGGGATGGCACAAGCAATTTCCCTTATAAAAAAAATAATTTAACCATTCCTGTCTACTTCTGTTTTTTGTTTGGAAAAGATTGTAATAGAATCCTGCTCTATCCTGATATAAGCTTCCATCCTCTGCAATAGCTCTGGCATTTGTAAATATAGCTACGCACTCCGGATGTTCATTCATTGCCGAAACTTGTTTTTTCAGCTTATCCAGTTCCCAAACATCATCACTATGGTGTAGTGCAATATAATCTCCAGTTGCAACATTCTTAACAATATCTTCTACTGTTCCGCCATGCCAATTATAATCGTGCCGAATAGTGATTATACTCGGATATTTCTCCTGATATTCACATATGATATTCCAAGAAGAGTCTGTTGAACAATCATCCACAATAATGAATTCAAAATTTCGATAAGTCTGATTAAGTACACTCTCAATACTTTGTCGAATATATTTTTCATGGTTATAAGATGTTAAAATAACAGAAATTTTCATCAGTGTCCCTTTATACTAAAACAATTCTTTAAATCGGTTTAGTTGCATTTCTACTTTAAAATCTTCCAAATAATCTTTATATGAATAATCTGGTTCATATCCCAATTCTCGTTCTGTCTTAGAGATGTCTATATCATATTGTCTGGCACTAGTTTTTTCAGGACAGTACACCAGTTTTGATTTTCGATCATCTGAGCTAAAGATTTCAATCATGCCTTCAATCTGCTGTTGCAGACTAACAGGTTTGCCTGTACCGACATTGTACATTCCACCATCTAAATTACTCTTACATGCTAAGTAAAATAATTTTGCCAAATCTTTTACATATACTACATCGTGAGCTTTCGAAGGGTCACCCCAAACCTCAATATCCTTACCGGCTATCGCCTGATCTATCATATAGCGAAAACCCATAATTTTTTTAACCCCATTAACATAATAATATTTATTAGGAGTATACATATAAATAGTCGGTAATCTAAAGATAAATCTCTTTAACCCATATTCCTGATAATAATGCTCAATCATATCAACCGCTGCATTTTTGGAAATAACATACATCGCATGATCCCCTTTAAATGAAAAATCACGAGGATCATCCGGCTCAATTGTTTCCTTTCCGATTTTATTTCCCAGATCACGTATTGTCTGTGTAAAAAGGATTCGATCCGCACATACTTTACGACAATACTCCAAAACATTTAGTGTTCCACATACGTTGGTTTCCAAATATTCCATAGGATGGTATCCTTCCATCCTTCCGGGCATCATTGCTGCTGTATATATTACAGCATAAACATCACTTTGCGGCAGTTGTGCAAAGCTCTCTTCATTGCGAATGTCTACACTATAATATTTAACTCCATATTTTTCAAAAAAATCAGTTTTTCTATGACCCACTGCTATAATTTCATATTCTTTAGGAATTACATTACAAAAATAGTCTGTAATGTACATACCTGTTTCACCAGTAGCACCAATAATAATTATTTTTTTCATCTCATACTTCCTCCAAAAGTTTATCAATCGATATCTTCGGATATGAAGACAGCTTGCTTACATTATTCTCTACGCTTTGCTTAGGATGTTTTAAATAAGAACTTGAAATATCAATAATTTCATCATTTATCATATCCGGATGAACAAATGTTTCCACATATCGGAATTTTTTAATTTCATCTTCATATAGTAAAAACTGCTCAATATTGCTCGTGTGTTGTATAATATTACACTGTTTGCACTGCAAAAGCCAAGGTTGAAAAGCCGTAAAATATTTGCTCCATTTATCTGATGCAATCTCAGGTCGTTTGTACCCCTCCCACATAGGCCGGACAATTTTTATATCATACTTTTTAATTAAAGGTTTTAGTGCCAGCCATACAGGTACTCGTAAATGAACCCAATTGTGAGAATCTATACTTTTTATTTTTAACCCATATTTTATAAATTTTTGAATTTGCGCCTCTACCTCATTTCTTACCGCTACTATATGAAAGGGATACACCTGCTTATTCTGTCTGATAATGGCTCGATGTACAAATGCTCCCTTCTCGTAATATAAGGGGATTTTCTTTATATCATCACTAAGTGCTTGCCCTTCCGTCAAATTAAGGTGTAGCGAAATTCTATCTTGATACCCTCCTTCATACGCCAGTCTTACTGCCTCATCACTATATGCTGTATTTACAACAAGGGAAGCATTGGTGCAAATTCCTTTTCGCATCAATTGGTCGATTGCTCTGTTCTTATTAGCTGTCATACCAAAATCATCTGCGTTTACAATTATTTGCATAATTTTATCCCTTCCTTATTTGCTGTTCTACAACAATTCAAAATCATCCAGCATATCATTTATTTTTTCAACAGAGTTGAACATCATAACATCAATAATAGACAGACCTTCCTCAAATGGAGTTTTTCCTTGATAATATGGATGTAAATTCATTTTCTGAAATTTCAAATCTATTCCAGCCTCTGCATACTTTCCTCTATCAAAAAAATCCATTCCACCAGGCGGATTCCAATATTCATTTGCATCCGGTATTTCCCGGCATATATTCAAAGCCCATTCATCTGCCGAAGTGGCTTCTTCTATCTGCAAATTCATTTCAGAGAATATCTTTAAGGGGGTATTAATTTTTAAGTATGCACATATTATTTCTAAAAGAGCTTTATTTAATTCCACAATACTAACATAATTCTCTTCTAGTCCCTTCTGTAATAGCTTAATCACTTCATTATAATATGGTGCCTTCTTATAATGTACTAATTGAGCAAACAGTTTATCCTTCCAATTGATTGCATTGTTTATCTCTATATCACAAATAAGAGTCTTTTGACTATGTTTTACAAGAGGAATTGCTATATATTGCCACCCTCCTCCTGGTTTTAAAATTCTATTTCTTTCAATCCAACCATGACGGATAAACTGTACTGTATCAAATAAAATAAATTCATCAGTATGCTTTATCAGCGAAATATATCCTAAATAAGGAGCGAAATACGGCTGCATAATCCCAAGCTTCATTTTACTTTTGTGGTCTTTCTTGCCACATTCTCCTTCCTCTATTTTTTACAACGAAACTAATTTCCTCATAAAAGGAACTTTCTTTATTAATGAACATGCTATATCTGATAAACAAAAAACAATAATTGCATATAAAAGACCTGATACTAACACTTTACTATATGTCAAAGACAAATACCACGGTTTCATCAATGTACCTATCAGCAAATGAAAAAAATATATTCCCATAGAATTTTTAGATATATGTGCTGATACATTAGCTATCCACTGTGCTTTTGTGGTTTTTTGATTAATCTGTAATCCTACAATCAATGATGTCATTATCAGCATCAATATATGGGGGTAACAATTGATAAACCATAAAGTTATTAAAATGAGCAAAGCACACCCCGAAAGCCGCTATTGATTTCATAATATCAATGTTCACATTTCTTTCTTGCTTTCCCATAATAATAACTCACTCCGCAATGTACTAATTTATTTTCTCAATCTGTACATCATTCTTAAGATATACTTTATCCCATAATTTTTGCTTAGTATTTTCTTCTACTGCAAATACAGCTGCATTATCAATCATGCATAAAAACATTGCTGTGCGATTTGCAATAATAGGTCGGGACGCCACAAGTGAAATATTATAATTTCCCTCAATGATAGGTAGTGGAGTGCTAATATCCACCTGATAATACTCCCCCTTCTTTCCTTCAATAAGAGTTCCTAATTCCCTCATAGTCGAGCTACCCAAGAGTTCCATATTCTTATCATCGCGAATATGATAAGCTATTCCAAATATTGCATCTTCATTCACTCTTGCGACAATACGAATTTTCATTGTCTGATTAAACGCAAAGGAAAAAGTCTCCGTGTCTGTTTCATCAAGCAGTTTTAAATCAATAAATTCCACATCGCCAGTGCCTTCCCTAAAGTGGCTTGTTCTCTTCATGAATTCTTCATTAACATACCTACTGCCATCAATTTGTTTAATCTCTTTATTCAACTCATGAGGTACAGCCTCTTGACTTTGTAATTCATTTGTCCTCACCTGCTCTACTGCTATTTTATCTTCCTTTTCCTCTTCTATATGCCGCTTCTCTTCTTCTAATTTCAAATGTTCTTCGTTCATAGAGGCTCTTATCTTTTTTAAATAAATATCCGCAAGTTCAGCAGCATCACCCTCCATAATTTTTTTGCCATTTTCTAAATAAATGCAACGCTGACACAGTCTCTTAACTGTATTCATATCATGTGTTACAAACAATACCGTTGCACCAGACTTCATAATCTGGTTCATTCTTGCCATACATTTTGCCTGAAATGCTGCATCTCCGACAGCTAATGCTTCATCAACAATTAAGATATCCGGATCAGAATATACAGCAACAGCAAAAGCCAATCTGACAAACATTCCGCTAGAATAATTTTTAACGGGCTGATAAATAAAATCACCTATATCAGCAAAATCTGCTATATCATCAATACGGCTGCTCATTTCCTCCCGAGTGATACCATTTAAAGTACCGTTAAGATAGATGTTTTCTATTCCGGTATACTCCGGATTAAATCCAGCTCCCAATTCCAATAGTGCAGAGATTCTACCATTAACAGATACGTTTCCCAAGCTAGGATTCAAAACCCCAGTTATAATTTTTAATAAAGTTGACTTACCACTTCCATTTTTTCCAATAATGCCTACAATCTCGCCCTTTTTAATCTTAAAACTAACATTGCTTAATGCGTTGAATTTTTTATACTGCGGCTTAGCAAAAGGAAAAAGTCCTTCTATAATTCTTCTTTTATTGTTCTCATATAATTTGTATGTTTTTGTTAAATCTGTTACTTCGATTGCATACTCTGACATTTTATTCCTCTTTCTACAACATATCTGCAAATTGTGGTCTTAATTTATGAAACACGTAAGCTCCTACGCACAATTGAGCCAACGCAAAAAACCAAAAATACGCCGTCAAGTAAGGATGTTCCCAAAACCATATTTGAGTTGAAAAAGTTTCTCTGTATCCCACACAAATATAATACATTGGATTAATCTTTACAATCATTTGGACCATCCGCGGCATTGTACCCGGATCCCATACTAACGGTGTCGCCCAGAAACCAACTTGCACAATCAATGAAATAACATTTAAAACATCTCTCGAGAATACAGAGAGCGCAGACATAATCCAGGTTACTCCTAACAGTAACACAACCGTACACAAATAATAATAGACAACCTGAATATTATAAATACTAGGATATCTTCCATAAAGTGCATACATTACAAATATAAAGCCCACAAAAAACAAGTGTACAAAACTAGACGAAATAATTTTCACTACTGGCAATGAGCTCACACGAAACTTCATGTTCTTAACTAAGTATGAGTAGTCAAATATGCATGCTGCACCACTTCCAAAAGCATCTGTAAAAAAGTTCCAAGCCAAAAAAGCCGGAATATACCACAATATAAATGGAATATCGTCCACCGGTGCAGATCTAAACCCTACTTGAAAAACAAACCATAGTACTAATATAATTGTCAGCGGCAACATAAACGCCCACACAATTCCTAACAACGAGTTGGTATATTTTGCTTTAAAATCATTCTTGGCCAAATCGAATATTACCTTTCGATCATCTACCAAATCCTTAAAAAATTTCAGAAAACCTTTAATCATATTTTTTCTCTCTATTTCTATTTTTTCATATTTCTTATAGTTGAACAAATAATATCTATTTGTTCTTCTGTCAAATCCGCATACATAGGCAATGTTAATACTCGTTTTGAAATATGTAAGGCTATAGGTGTCTCCCCTACTTTAAATTGTCCATGAAAGCAATTATAACTATTTGTTATGGGATAAAAATATTTTCTACTATATATATTGTTTTGTGCCAAAAGATCAAACACTTCGTTTCTTGTAAGTCCAAATTCGTTTTCATCTATAATGATTGGCAAATAAGAGTAGTTATGCTTTACATCTTTTTGAAGCTCCAACATACGGACGCCTTCAATATCCTTCAGTCGATCCACATACAATCCATATACTTTCTCTCTTTTTGCAATTTCATTATTAACATGCCTGAGATTGCACAATCCCATAGCCGCCTGAAACTCATTCATTTTTGCATTTGCGCCTACATAGTCAACTTTTTCCGGCCCGCGAATACCAAAATTCTTTAGCCGATACAAATCCAATCCAAAATCTTCATCAGAATAACATACTGCTCCTCCTTCTATCGTATTAAACACTTTAGTTGCATGGAAGCTGAACATTGAAGCATTTCCAAAATTTCCTATTCCTATTCCCTTATATTCTTCTCCAAAGGCGTGTGCGGCATCATAAATTACCTTTAGTCCGTATTTTTTAGCTATCTTATCAATTTTCTCTACATTGCATACGTTTCCATACACATGTACTGGAAGAATAGCGGAAGTACGATCTGTAATTAATCCTTCAATTCTATCTGCATCTATAGTACATGTTAGTGGATCAATATCGCAGAAAACAGGTTTTAATCCGTTTCTAACAATTGCATGTGTAGTTGATGCAAATGTAAACGGAGTAGTAATTACTTCTCCTGTAAGATTCATTGCCTGAATTGCCATTTCCAATGCCATGTGCCCATTTACCATTAAAGAAACATGCGGCACCTTCAAATATTCCGTCAATTCTGCTTCCAGTTTTTTATGTTTAGGTCCCATATTTGTTAAAATATGCTCATCCCAAATACTTTGTATTTCTGTAATATACTCTTCTATTGGTGGCATAGAAGGTTTTGTAACATATATTTTTTCTTCCATTTTTCACTCCTACGCATTAACATATTCCTTTACTGTTCCCCCGTGAATACCGTCCGAAAGAACATTCTCAAATACCTAAGTAACCCTTTATTTTTGTACTCTCGTATCACATATGTCATTTCATCGTTAATTTGCCGAACAGATAGAGTACTCTGATACTGTTCAAATTTCTGATAAAGCATTTCTCTGTTGTCAACCATTAGCCCTTTACGTGATTTCTTATTCTTTGTACGATAAGGGATGTGATAACAGGATGTCACTTCATTGACATAAGTAAAATCAGTGTGTGTGGCATATCTTACCCACAGATCCCAGTCTTCTAACGAATCCAGCCTTTCATCCAGTCCACCATATTGTTCGTATAGTTTTCTACTGAACATAACTGTCTGAATCGGGAAATAATTAAACGTATATAACAGCAATCTGTTAAATGGCTGGTTAAAACGAATCGTCTTTCGCTTTATTTTATAGGCCGTCAGATTGTCACTATCTGCTTTCAGCTGCCTCTCCTCTGCCACGCTATATGCTGCCAGGTTAGGCTCCTCTATCAGTCTGGACACCAGGGTCTCTACATGTCCCGGAAAAAGCATATCATCGTCATCCAAGAAGTTCAGATACTCACCTGTTGCCAGCGCCATTGCCCTGTTGCCAGCTGCAGAACGTCCTATCTTTTCAACCGTTGCCTGGTATTTGTAATTTTTCCCCTGATACTGCTGCCTTAGGAAGTCTTCTGATGCATTCTTTCCATCTTCTACGATTACTACTTCAATATTGGAGTAAGTCTGTTCCCAGATACTGTCCAATGCACGTCTGAGTATCTCCGGGCGTTGGCATGTCCGAACGAGTATTGACACTAACGGCTGCTCTGTATTTATAGTCATTTTTATCGTCTTTCTTTTACATAATCATACACAAAACCACAGTTTATAATAACATACTTTATTGGCGTTTACAACACCTCCTCCCTCGTCATCTTCCGGAACCATTTCCAATGCTCCCTAAAATCCTGATATTTTATACACCGAATCAGGTATAACCCTACTCTGTACCAATATAGTGGATAGATTTCAGCTTTTGAAGCGTTCAAGTACTTTTTACAATAGTAGATTTCGCTTCTCACATTATGTGCGAAGGCGAAGGCTTTTACATGCTTTGTGCTTCCGCCATGCAGATGTTCTATTACTGCCTCCGGGTCATAGACAGTATGATATCCGGCTCGTTCCATACGAATTCCAAGGATCAGCTCTTCCTCATATAAAAAAGGGTGTTCGTCTAACGGCGTCACTTTTTCAGCACATTCCGCGGTCATCAGAAAGCAACACCCCAATACCGCATATACTTCAAATATGGTATCGTAATCTCTGTCCAATCCGAAATACGTCCGGTAAGTTTTGCGAAAAATAGCATTCAGTCTTGTTCTGACCAGGTATTTTTCTTTGAGACCGGTCTTTCGGCAAAGATTATCTTTTTGTACCTTTCCTTCCGCATCAATAATCTTGGGGCCGACGATTCCGGCTTCCGGATGCATTTTTGCATATTCCCACATCTTCTGAATGCTTCCGGGTCGAAAGCATACATCATTATTAGAAATAAGAATTGCATCACACTTCTCGTCCAGTGCCGCACGAATGCCCACATTATTTCCGCCGTTATATCCTCTGTTTTCTTTATTGGCAATGTACGTAACATGGTACTCTTCTATCACAGCATTCAGATCATAATCCGGTTCATTCGGAGAGGCATTATCTACCAATATGATATTGTATTTTTCCTCCGGTGGATTCTCTGCAATACTCTTGATGCATCGCAGGGTATCGTTCCAGTTCCTATAGTTTAATATTACTATCCCTATCATCTTATTTCCCAAATTGTTTTTTTCGTATTTTTTGCATCCAACTGACCGGTATCAAGCCCACAAGGAGTGGTTTCATGACATTATGAAAATGTCCGATTAGTATTCCAAGGTTGCGATACCCACGGTATCTTACCCTGGCCTCATTTATACGGTATCTATATTTTCGCTTTGCGTACGCTTTACGATCTTCGCGATATTGAAACAAGCATTCCTGTAGATTATAGCCTTGATATCCCGCAGCATACATTCTCATAAACAGGTCATAGTCTTCTGTACGTTCCGCATATGCTGCTGTTACGTATCCACCCAATTCCTCTAATACGTTTTTCCGAATTATCACCGTAGGATGAATAAAGGGGGAGTTCCACAGAAAATCGCTTTTCTGCGGTGTTTCTGCCGGAATCCTCTTCCCCCAGCTTCCTTCTCCATCTATCAACTCCGCTCCGCACCCTGTCAGTGCATATTCCGGATGTGCCGTCAGAAAATCCAGTTGTCTCTCGAAGCGATCCGGTTTTGACAGGTCATCCGCATCCATTCTCGCGACATAATCTCCCTTCGCTTCTGCCAGACACGCATTCAGTGCTGCTGCCAGTCCTCCGTTTTGTGTTTTCCGAAGCAGCCGGATTCGTGTATCCTTTTTACAATATTGCTTCAGCCAGTCATAGAATTCCTGTTCTGACCCGTCGTCACAGATAATAAATTCAAACTTATCATATGTCTGGTCAAGGATGGACTCCACTGCTTTCATTACCCGGCTCCGGTCACGTTCATTATAGATTCCCATGATTACGGATATTATCGGTTTTATTTCCATACACCTTCCTCATAATCTCGTCTACTGCTTCCGCACTAAACTGCTTTATTTTTTGCCGATTACAGTTTCCCATAGTGGCGAGCTGTCCCTGCCTGCCCTTCCACATAGCAAACATTTTCTTATAGGCCTCCTCATAATTCCTGCAATTTCCCGGTTCCACGAGATATCCCCCAAGGCCATTTTCTATGAGATCCACATTTCCGCGAATCCTGCTGCAGACGACAGGCAGCCCTTCCGCCATTGCTTCCATAAGTGCCACAGACAAGCCTTCTCTGTAAGATGACAACGTAAAACAATCTGCACATTGCAACAGTTCATGGATATCACTCCGGAATCCTGCAAACCGAATATTCTGATTAAGCTCCTGTTCTTTCACATAGTTCTCCAGCGCTTCTTTTTCCGGTCCGATTCCGCACATTACATAAAAGACTTCCGGATTTGCCATTTCTTCTATCGCTTTGACCACAGTTTGTTGATTTTTGTTCGGTGTGAACTCCGCAACCTGTATTATCATAAACGCATCTACCGGAATATTCAATTCTTCTCTCTTTTTATGTTTTTCCTCTTCGCTGTTGTCACATACATCTATATTTACACCAATTCCCGGGAGATATGTCAGATGCTTCATATGAAATTTTTTCCTAGCCAGTTCATAATCTTCCCGATTGATCACAAGGAGCTCGTCTGTATAATAAGATAATAATTTTTCCACCGGATAGAATAGCATCCAGTTTTTTAAAGGAGCTCCCTTAAAAAAATGAAACCCATGTGCAGTATAGATAACTTTTGTCTTATATTTATGTGCGGTTATTCTGCCCAGCACTCCTCCGATCGGACTATGGCAGTGCACAAATGCATATGTGTTATGTTGGAACAATCGGTGTAACTGTTGATATGCTCTAAAATTCTGTCTGATACAAAACACATTCCGTGCAAAATCAATCTGATGACACACAACGTTTTTATTTTCCAGTTCCTTTTTTAAATTCTCGATCTGTTCTCTTGCGCAGGTATTTCCCTGCTCAAAATTGCATGCCACCTCTACTTTATATCCCATTTTCAATAACAATTCTATATTTCTCATGTTGAATTGTTGTATCATAGATGCCACAGATGCCAATAATAAGACATTTTTCATTTTTCCGATGATATACTCCTTTGAATGCTTTCCTTCAGGTCAAATCGCTGATAATCTGAAATAGTAAGGCTCAGTTCTTTGTCTATTGTCATACTGCCAAATGCTTTCTTCACCATTTTTCCTATTGTCCCCGGCATCACGAAAGCCAGCTTCACAAAAGGATTCATCCATCTCAGGCATAGAATCTTTTCCCCTTTTGCCTTGGCAATTTCACATATCATGTCCGAAGTGCTCACATACTCCCGGTTTTGTGGCAGGAAGATTCCGCCTCTGCCGTCTTCCACCAGTTTTCTGAGAAATTCCGACAAATTTTCTATATAAAGCATGCTTCTTTCATTATGATACGTTGGAAATATTCGTAATTTTTCCGCCAGTTTCACAAGCATTTGAAAATTTCCCTTACTACCTTTTCCATAGATCATCGGCGGACGCAGTACTGCAAGCTTTGTACTTCCCGTTGCAGCATCAAAAATTTTCTGCAGTCTCTGTTCTGCCTGCCACTTGCTATCCCCGTAAAAATTTGACGGATCCGGCTTCGTTTCAGCCGTAATCCTCACCGGTTTTCTGCTGTTGCTGCTGTCGCCATAGATGATAATACTACTGAAATAAATATATTGTGCTGCACCGTCTGTGATGGCTTTTTTTGCTGTCTCTACAGCCAGTTCACAATTCACTGCATAGTATTGCTGCTTTTCTTCATCCGATAATTTTGAGATATCCGCATGTGCTTTCCCGGTGACATTGATGATGCTGTCATATCCGATCCAGTTTTCCAGTTTCCATGCATCTCCACGCAGACTGATGCGTTTGATCTCATATTGCCCCGGATATTGTGTGGTAAGGTAATTATGAAAAGAAGTGCCAATATAACTATTGGCACCCAGAATCAGTATTTTTTTCATTTTTTGCGTTTTTCTCCTCATTTGGATCTTTTTTCATGCTTCCCGTTCCGCCTTCTACAACGCCGTCCTGGCGCAGTACACTTACAAAAGTACCGAAAAAGCATCGAAGATCCATAACGAATCCATATTTCTCCACATATTCTCCATCCAGTTTTGCCTTTACGGGAATCTCCAGTTCATCTCTGCCGTTGATCTGTGCCCATCCGGTGAGTCCGGGAAGGACATCATTGGCACCGTATTTATCCCGCTCAGCGATCAGATCATACTGGTTCCACAATGCCGGTCTGGGTCCGACGATACTCATATCTCCTTTGAAAATATTGAATATCTGCGGCAGTTCATCAAGACTGGTCTTACGTAAGAATCTGCCGGTTTTTGTAATGTACTGCTCAGGATTGCTTAGCAGATGTGTCGGCATATCCTTGGGTGTATCGGTACGCATGGTGCGAAACTTATAGATCATAAAATGCTTTTTATGAATCCCCACTCTCTTCTGGCAGAACAGAATCGGTCCGGGGGAATCCAGTTTAATAGCAATACACAAGATCAATAACAGCGGTGACAATAAAATAATGCCTAATCCGCTAAGCAGTATGTCGATTGTTCTTTTTATGGGAGTATACATATCTTTATTCCTCCGTCGGATGATATGTGGGTACAATTTTTTTCACTTCTTCGCGAATGTTGCCTTCTTCGTCCACCGCTTCCTGCTCCAGGATATCCAGTTGTCTGCGTAATTCATCCTCATCAAACTCAATCGGTTTGCCTATAAATATCATCTTATTTGCAGTTTCCTTCAGCCCCTCTTCATTCATGAGAAGTTCCTCGTACATCTTTTCTCCGGGGCGTAATCCGGTGAATTTGATTTCGATATCTTCTCCCGGTTTATAACCGGACAGTTTAATCAGGTTTGTTGCCAGATCCAGAATTTTAACCGGTTCACCCATGTTCAGTACGAAAATCTCACCACCTCTGGCATAAGCACCTGCCTGTAACACCAAAGAGACAGCTTCCGGTATTGTCATAAAATAACGGATAATATTCGGATCTGTAACCGTGACCGGGCCTCCCGCCGCAATCTGCTGTTTGAACAGAGGAATCACGCTGCCGTTACTTCCCAATACATTTCCAAAACGCACTGCCACAAAGTTTGTGTCTGTTGTATGATTCATCATCTGAATCACCATTTCGCAGATTCTCTTGGAAGCACCCATGATATTTGTGGGATTTACCGCCTTATCCGTAGATATTAATACGAATTTCTTTACACCGTGTTTGGCTGCTGCCTGTGCAGTCTTATACGTGCCGAATACATTGTTTTTAATGGCTTCATTGGGACTCGTCTCCATGAGCGGCACATGTTTATGTGCTGCTGCATGATACACAATATCCGGACGGTATGTCTCAAAAATTTTCTCTATACGGGCAGTATTTCGTACCGATGCTATCAGCACGACCTGATTGAGTTCAGGATACTTCCGCAACAGTTCCTGCTGAATCTCGTAAACACTATTCTCATAGATATCCAGGATAATCAGCTGCTTCGGATGGTGCGCGGCGATCTGCCTGCACAACTCGCTGCCGATAGAACCGCCGCCTCCGGTGACCAGAATTACCTTGTTGTGCACAGAATTCAATATTTCTTCTGTATTGATCTGAATCGGATCCCTTCCAAGGAGATCTTCGATCTCTACCTCTTTCAGTTTGGATACCGATACATCTCCGTTGATCAGCTGATAAATTCCGGGCAGAGTGCGCATCTTACAGCCGGTTTCTTTACAGATATCCAGTATTTCCTTACGTGTCTTGTTGTTGGCGGAAGGAATGGCGAAAATGATCTCATCGATGCTGTATTGTCCTACGGCATCTGCAATTTTGTTTCTGCCTCCAACGATAGGTACTCCCCGCAGGAATTTGCCATGACAGCCGGGATTATCATCAATAATGCACTTAATATGCATGGATACGAACTGACTAGATTCCGCTTCTTTTAAAATGGCATTTGCCGCTGCGCCTGCGCCGATCAACATGACATTATTGCCATTCTTTTTCTGAGTGATATCCGCACGTTTCATGTTGATAATGCGCAGGATACGGTAGCTGAACCGAATGCCACAAGTCATTGCAAACAAAAGGAACAAATAAATAATATAATAGCTTCTCGGCATTTTCTGATTGCTCAGATGACAAAACACCAGTTGCGCAGCTGATGCACAGCAGGTTGCAAACACAATATTCAGCATCTCCGTGGCACTGGCATAGCGCCATACGCTTTTATACAATTTCCAGATGACAAAAAAGAGTAGTGTAAACGCAATATTAAACGGTAGCACATGTTCGAATTTCAGCATATATTCCTTCGGTATCGCATTAAACTGAAAATCGAATCGAATATAAAGTGCCGCAAAAGATGCTATGATTATGGACATCGTATCCATAATCAGCAAGGCTATAATTCTGTTAATCGGTATTTTCAAAAAATTATTTTTCATTTTCATATACTAATGTTTGTCTCCAGCACAGGAATAATAAAATCATGGTAATAGCGTTACTTCCCCAGGAATACTCCAGCATTCCAAACAAAAGTGGAACAAGCATTATAAGAATACTCCCTGCTACCTTTACAGACGTTTCCTTTCGGTAAAACTCTTTCAACGGTTTTACAATACTCACTATAGATAGGAACAGTAAACATAAAGCAACCGGTATTCCAAAATCTGTCGCATACTGAAGATATATATTATGCGCATGTCCGATCCAGTAAAAATATGTCAGCTGAAATCCCTGATCTGCCTGTGTATGACCCATGAGATTCAAATTAGCAAAATAATGACTATATATTGTCTTACGTACCAGAAAGGAATCCATATATTCTTCTTGCGTTTTTAAAACTGATTTTTCCTGAAGTTTTTCTTCCTGTGAAACCGTTTCCTGCAATTCGGCAGCAAGTGCCTTAATTGTAAAAGGATATCTGCTAAAAAGCCCGTCCGTAATCTCCGTTGTCCTTCCGATGGCGGTCTCTACCAGTTCTTCCATATCTACGTATTTCTCAGAGTTCCATGCATCCCAGGAATGTACTTTTTCTTCACTCCACTCTCCCCAAAACCACACAGGGTGATGGAACACCGGTGGCAAATATCTCGTCATTCCGAACGTCACCGGAAACATTATGCACACACATAATACCAGTAATAATCCATTCCGGATATAATGCCACTTTCTTTTTACTCTCTGATAAAACACCAGAAATAACAACCCCAGTATAAAGGATACAAGCCATGCCGTCCGGCCAATCGTCATAAACAGGAACGAGTACACTGCCCCGGCTCCCAGCCAATAATATGCTCTCCAAAATTTATGTTTATTTTCTTTTGTTACATACAGGATTTTCCCGAATACTGCTGCCAGCACAACAAGATAGAACAATCCATTCAGATTGCAATTATTATAGATTCCCGTGTATCTCACCTGATCATATGGCCGGAACACACAGCAGAATCCCTGGAACACAAAAAAAGCCAAGATGACTCCGTTCATGATTCCCTGATACAAGTCCTCCTGCTCCTCTTCCGTAAAATCGGTAAGATAAAAACACCCAAACATAATAAAGTAGCAAAGCGGCCATACATAATCACTTCTGGAAAAAATCATCAGAAGCATCATAACTGTCCAAAGTCCGAACGTCCCCTTGTTCAGCCTAGGATACTTTTTCTCTATCAGTACACTGATAAACGTATGAATCACTACGTAGCCAAATAACAGCACATCCAGCCCAACCATCGCTCGTGAATTCATGTAATAAGCGAACGACTGTCCAAAGAACACAAATAAAATCCCTGTTGCCAGACCGATTGCTGTCCAGACAGCATAGGGGATTTTATACTTCAAAAACTCTTCCCGCTTATAATGAGACATGATGATAATCGCCATCAGTACTCCCGCCATATCACGGAAAGTCTCTATCACACCATCCAGGCCGGATCCCGTCTTCGTCCTCTGGTCAATCACACAGAACAGGAAAAAGCAGATAGTATATAATATCCGCTTCTTTGACCATATGTGGAGCGTCTTTCCCTTTATTGTAAGTTCCATGTCGTAATCCTCAATTCTACTTCTATAACAATTTATCGCATACTCTTTTTATTTTAATCAATTTAGACTACAAGTACAAGCTTTTATTTATTCCCCTTCCACCACCGTCACGGATTCCTTCCCATAATACTCCGCGCAGGCCGTATTTACCCACACATAGCCATTCTCGGGCTGCAGATCGGTATACATGAGCAGTTCCACATAATTCAGCGGTCGGAATACCGGATTTTTCACGGAATCATCCTTCAGCACCGTGATCCGCTCTTCCCAGCCGGCGCCGTAGGCCTGTGCCCAGCCGTTTCTCCACATGCGGTAGGCACGGTAACTGGTGGTGCTCTGGACATTGCCGAACAGAACAACTGCTGCCAGAAGTGCCCCCGTCACTGCAAAATAACGCAGGAGGTATTTCTGTGCCAACAGGTCTGCCTTTTCGCTCTTTTCCGCTTTCAGAACCCGCTTTGCGATCCAGCCACACCAGTACAGTACATTGGCCACCATCCACAGCACATAGAAATACCACAGGATAGCTCCCTGCCTGCCGCCGCCCATGGTGCCATCCACATAGATCGTTGCAGTAGCCTGGGAGGCGTATACTCCGAAAGTCAGCGCAGTAAACAGGCCGGGGAAGCGAAACTCATAGTTCATTTTTCTGACCGCTTTCCAGAAGAAAGGGATCAGCAGAACCAGTAGCAGCAGGACCTTCAGATTCGTCCAGCTGATAATATTCAGAAAAGTTCTCTCCAGGGACAGCCAGATGGCCATCAAAGGGGAATTGGCTGTGCTGCCGCCAAAATTGCCGTTGAGTCTGGTGGCTGTCAGCGGAGAAGTCACACACATCAATACGCTGAGTGTCTCTAACAGTGTCACGATCCAGGTCCGGCGGAAAGCATCTTTACGGCAGATCAGAAATAATATCTGCAGACAGATCAACAGGCACATGGTGAATACGCTGGTGGAAAAATTGTTGCCACCCACCAGAATCGCCAGCAGGCAGGCCAGCACGGTAAGCACGACCCGCTTTGCCTTGCCGGTCTCGCGAAGCGCAATTTCCAGATACAGTGTCAGCAGGACCAGTGACAAGCTATACACAAAAGTGTAATTCACCGAACCGTTATACCAATAAAAGCTTTCCTCCGGATAGGGGCAGTAAAGCACCTGGAGAATTGCCATGGGAATACCGATGGGCAGGATCAGCCAACGGTTCTCCTTTGCCTGGCCCGCAATGCATTCTCTGAGCAGCAGGAACTGGGACAGGATCACGGAACCGATCATCAGATAGGGGGTGATCCGGTAAAAATGTTCTCCAAATGCCGCAGGCTGCAAAGCCGACAGAATCAGTATGGAAAATCTGGCTTCCCACACATTTTGTGCCAATGTCTGGTATATCGCATGAAATACACCGGCGATTCCTTCTCCGGCCTGCATTGCCCGGTACATATATTTTCCGAAAGACCAGTCATCCGCAGAGGGATAATCGTATTTTGCGATCGTAAACAGCGGCCACAGGATCACCGCCAGTGCCAGGATCCACGCGATGTGGATCAATATCATTTTCTTTCGTTCTGTCAGTTTCATTGGTATAAAATATCCTTTCTTACAATAGATCCGGTGTCCAGTCCATATCTACATCACTTCCGCCGCTGTCTCCACCGGAACTGCCGCTGTCACTGCTTCCGCTATCGTTGCTGCCGGAATCACTGCTGCCGCTGTCATCATCGTCGTCATCGTCATCATCCTGCGCAGGTTCCGGGGTCGGAGCCGGTGTGGGCGCAGGGGTCGGAGTGACTGCAGGCTTTGTCGCAGCAGGTTTGGTCGTTGGCTTTGGCGTGGTGCCGGGATTCTGGGTGGCTGCAGGTTTCTGAATACTTCCACCGGTCTTGTCTCCCGACACGGTTCCGCTGCCGGTGATCGTCTGCCCATCGTTACCGGCTGTACTGTTGCCATCTGCACTGCCGGTGATTTTGCCGGTAATGCTTCCTGTGATGCTTCCGGATGCAGTGGTATCATGATTTTCTTCATAAGCCGCAAAAGGATCCTGTTTTGCCATTTCTCTGACCGCACCGGCGCTGACCCAGTATTTTCCGTCAAACCATTGTACTTCTCCGTCAAAAATACGGATCTGCGGGGTATCACTGTCTATGGCACCCGTGGTGTTGTCCGCTGCGTTGCCGTTCTCTCCGCCGTCCGTGGCGGCACCGGTTCCCTCTGCTGTATTTGCATTGTTCTCTGCTGTCATATCCTCTGTCACCTCATAGGAAGTGTACTCCGGGCGGGTCTCCAGTCCGATCATTTCCCCGCCAAAACGATACTCCTCTGCGGTAATATCCCCACCGATTCCCTGCCACAGGCAGTTCTCACCGGTAGCATCATAGGCATAGAGGACCAGATCCGTATAATCTGTTCCCTCCAGCAGTTTTTTCTTGATTTCTTCGGAAGGCTGCTCTGTCAGGATCTTTCCTTCGGAATCAAAGCTTCCCGTGTAAGTGATATACTCCATGCCCTCCCGGTTGCTCCAGAGGGAATAGACATCCAACGCGCCTTCTCCGGTATGGACATCACAGGTATAGTCTCCCGTGAGCACACCGCCCTGCATGGTTCCCTGTTCATGGGTAATGCTCCCGGTAGCGCTGTCCACGCTCCAGGCTTCGAAGGTCCCGTTCCAGTCCTTCATGGTTTCCGGCGTATCTGCCAGAGGCGCTGTTGTATCCGAAATCTCTGTCGTTGTATTTTCCCGGGCTCTGGCTTCTGTGGTTCCCGTTTCCTGTGTGGCATCGGGATTCTCAGTTTCTGCCGGATCCGCGATGTTCTCGTCCGCACCGGCCGCTGTCACTGTTACCAGCCGGATCGTTGCACCCTCCTGGCTCAGAAAACGTTTCGTGTCACTTCCGGTATACCACACCCTGGAGAAGCATTGTCCCTCTTCCGTATAGCCGGTCTGTACATAGAGCAGAGGCTGACTGTCTCTTTCCAGATAGTAGTTTCGCTGTCCCTCTTTCAGTTTGGGCATCATGGTGATGAACCAGTCCTCGCTGTCGATGAGATTCACGCTCTCACCCAGATACTCGGTCAGCTCCAGATCATTTTGCATTTCCTGTGCACGGCTGCGGATCCCCTCTGTCTCTTCCTCCAGATTCACGCTGAGCTCCTGTAGAGCAGCAAATGCTTCCTCATCCGCATAGAGCCGGTAATCCTGTTCCAGCATATCCCGCTGTTTGCGGATGTATCCCGCTCTGTTGTAGGCATCGGCCAATGACAGATAATCCTCCTGGGTAAACTCTCCTTTATTATATTTTGTCTCCAGATTGAGAATCTCCAGCTCCAGCTCTGAGAGCATCGGCTGTGCCTCTACGGGAGTCACGGCATCCTTCGCATTTTCATCACTGCCATCTCCGCAGGCCGTCAGGGATGTTACCAGAACAGCGCTCATGGCCAGTGCCAGAAATCTTGTTGCTTTTCTTTTCATCTTTATATCCATTCCTTTCGCTTCGCTCAGGCACAAAACGTTATGAAAATGTTTC
>ERZ835051.9-NODE-9-length-160409-cov-15.625073_pt1 | contig 160409 bp, 128 predicted proteins | sample MGYA00519575_ERZ835051 | MGnify/ENA primary metagenome ERZ835051 (study PRJEB31850, sample SAMEA3708769) | human gut metagenome | biome: human gut; feature: human-associated habitat; material: faeces | place: China | collected 2014 ... | reverse complement strand
TCTTAGAATGTACCAGATAAAAATAAATGGCCTTGCTTAAGCTTCTGCAGAAAAGGTAAATCTGCAGGATATACTGCTTATTTAATTGTCCGCAGGTAAATGAGCCGGAGGCGTAAGGTTACTTGCGGGTTTGAAGAACTTAGTTTAAGTTTACTTGAAATACAAGGGAATGTCAAGGGAGTAAGGGGACGCACCTTGCCTTCAGCCTTTTTTGCATGCGCTTTACCTCTGCCCCAAAATCATCCGTTTGGCAACAAACTTTTCACAAAAAATATGTATCACTATTTGTCAATAGCCCATATTTAGTGTATAATAAAGTAGAGAGTATGTGTGCGGACACAGTATCAAATTCAATTTCTACATTTGTACGGAAGAATGTAAAATAAAAAATGGAGGTGTATTTTTTTTGGGTAAATTTCAACATAAGGTCCAGATTATCCCGCTGGGTGGTTTGGGCGAAATTGGTAAAAATATGACGGTATTCCGTTACGGGGATGACATGATCCTGATTGATGCAGGCCTGATGTTCCCTGAAGACGATATGCTCGGCATTGACTTGGTTATTCCCGATATTACATATTTGGTTGAGAATAAAGATAAAATTAAGGGTATCTTTCTGACACATGGTCACGAGGACCATATCGGTGCGTTGCCCTATGTTATGAAACAAATTGATTGTCCCGTTTATGGTACCGCACTTACTCTGGGTATTTTACAAGGCCGCTTGAAGGAAAACGGTGTAGGCAACGAAAACCTGAACGTAGTAAAACCCGGTGACAAGATTAACGCCGGTGCCTTTAAGCTCGATTTCATCCGCGTAAACCACAGCATTCCCGATGCTGTTGCTATCGCGATTACTACTCCTATCGGTGTTATTATCCACACCGGTGACTTCAAAATCGACCACACTCCTGTTGACGGACAGGTTATGGAATTCAATAAATTTGCCGAATACGGCGACCGCGGTGTACTGTGCCTGCTGGCAGACAGCACCAACGCCGAGCGCCCGGGCTTCACTCCCAGCGAAAAAATGGTTGGCCAGACCTTTGACGAGGAGTTCCGCTATGCTAAGCACCGTATTATCGTAGCAACCTTCTCCTCTAACGTACATCGTATCCAGCAGGTTATTGATACTGCTGTGAAGTACGACCGTAAGGTAGCAGTTATCGGCCGCAGCATGGTGAATGTTGTTAATATCGCTAAGGAGCTGGGTTACTTAAAGGTTCCCGAGGGCGTTTTGATTGATATTGACGAAACTCATAACTATACGCCGGAAAAGGTTGTTATTATCACCACCGGCAGCCAGGGCGAGCCGATGAGCGCTCTCACTCGTATGGCTATGAATGACCATAAAAAGGTTGATATTATGCCCGGTGATACAGTAATTATTTCTGCTACACCGATTCCGGGCAACGAAAAGCTTGTTTCCCGCACTATCGACCATCTGTACAAGCTGGGCGCGGATGTTATTTATGAAAAGAGCAACGGCGTCCATGTTTCCGGCCACGCCAGCCAGGAGGAAATCAAGATGATGCACAATCTGGTGCGTCCGCGTTTCTTCATGCCTGTGCATGGTGAATACCGTCACTTGGTTAAGCATGCTAACTTGGCAAAATCCCTTGGCATGCCGGCAGACCATATTGTTATCGGTGAAAACGGCAGCGTTATCGAGCTGACCAAGAGCAGCATTACCATTAACGGCAAGGTGCCTGCAGGCAAGGTGCTGGTTGACGGCTTGGGTGTCGGCGATGTAGGCAACATCGTACTGCGCGACCGTCGTCAGCTTTCTCAGGACGGTATCATGATTGTTGTCGTAACCATCGACAAGGAATCCTGCCATGTGGTTTCCGGTCCGGATATCGTTTCCCGCGGCTTTGTTTATGTACGCGAGGCCGAGGACCTGATGGATGAAGCACGCGACAAGGTGCAGGCTGCGCTGGACCGCTGCGAGGAAAACAATGTTTCCGAATGGTCGGCAATCAAGTCTACTGTCCGTGATTCTCTGGGACGCTTCCTGTTCGAAAGAACCCGTCGTCGCCCGATGATTCTGCCTATTATCATGGAGATTTGATAGTTTTCAGTTATTAGTTATTAGTTATTAGTGATTAGTGATTAGTGAATAGTGATTAGTTTTTGGTGAGCGGTTGTCAGCAGTCAGCTGATAAAGGATGACTGCCGGCAGCTGCGATTTTAGGAGTTGTCTTATCTTGCGCAAGGAAAGAAGAAGGAAGCAACAGAATAGAAGCTACTCGCGCCCTGTCGGCGTTGTCTGCCTGCTTATGGGTCTGCTGTTTGCAGCCGCTCTTCTTATGACGGCTGAGGACGGTGTAATGCATTATGCTTATCTGGTGGAGCAGAATCTGCTGGGTAAGGGTATCTTTTTGCTGCCTTTGGCTTTCTTTGCTGCGTCCTTTGCTTTGCTTAAAGGACAATTTGGTGTTTTTAACAAGAGAACATTAATTTTTACTTTGGTGACGCTGTGCCTTACAGGCACAGCTCATCATGTTTTTGTGCCTGTTGGCTCTGAGCTGGAGCCTTCGCTGATAGCGGATGGCGGCGGTCTTATAGGCGGCCTTTATCTGAAGCTGCTGCGTTCCTTTGCCGGTGATGTGATGGTTTATGTTATTTTGGCGCTGGGCTGGCTGTGGCTGCTGGGCCTGGTGCTGCCGCTGCGCAAATGGTGGGAGCTGTGGCAGGATTACCTGACCTCCGATGAGATTACGCTGGTGCGCCCCGACGATAAGGTAAGGGAGGAGCGCATGCGTCCGGAGCCTGCGGTAAGAACCGTGTTCAAGCGCAAGAGTGCCGCGCCTCAACAGCATGCCGCTCCCGCGGATAATGTTATCAGCAACTATACCAGCCCTGAATTTGATGCCTTCAACGAGGGCGTGCAGAAGAAAAGTGCCTTCAGAAGCATTTTAGGCTTTACGAAAAACAAGAGCGTTTACGAAAAATCTCCTTTAAAAGAGGAAATAGAGCGTGACCCGGTGCAGCTGCCCGAATGGGAGCAGGCCAAACCCGAGGTTATTGTAAGACCGATTATCAATTATGACGATGATTACGAGCCGGACAGCCGCTTTCTGGATGATGCGGAGCCGCCGGCGGCCGAACCTGAGCCTGAGCCGGAGCGTCCTGCTTCCGTAATCCGCAATACCTATCGCGAGGAGCAGGCGGCAGCGTTTGCAGTGCCTGTTAAGGCGGAGCCGCAGCCTGAGCCCGAACCGGAGAAGCCGGCCGTAACGATTTTTGACAGCGCAGATAAAATTGCCGCAGCAGCACCTGCTCAGCAGACCGCTGCAGCATATGAGCCCGAAGCGCAGGCCGCGAGCAGCTATCAGCTGCCCCCGCTTGAGCTTCTGGATACGCCGAAGGTCAGTGACCCGTCCACCTATCAGAAGGACATCATGGACCAATGTGCGGTGCTGGAGCAGACCTTGGCAGACTTCAAGGTGCGCGCCAGAGTTGTTGCCGTAACGCGCGGACCGTCGGTTACCCGCTTTGAGCTGGAACCTGCGGCAGGCGTCAAGGTAAGCTCGGTGGTGAACCTTGCGGATGATATTGCCCTGCGTCTGGCTGCGCCCGGTGTGCGTATCGAGGCGCCGATTCCCGGCAAATCCGCCATCGGCATCGAAGCGCCGAACACGAAGAACGATCCAGTGTGCTTCCGTGAGGTTGTGGAGGCAGGCAGTGTGCGCAATGCCAAGGAGCATCTGTGCATCGGTCTGGGCAAGGATATCAGCGGTGATATTATTTCCGCCGACCTTGCGAAAATGCCGCACCTTCTGGTAGCAGGCTCCACAGGCTCCGGTAAATCGGTGTGCATCAATACGATTATCGCCGGTCTTTTGTACCGTGCTACCCCGGACGAGGTTAAACTGATTCTTGTCGACCCTAAGGTCGTAGAATTGTCTAATTACAACGGTATTCCGCATCTGCTGACACCTGTTGTAACCGAGCCGAAAAAGGCAGCCAGCGCGCTGCACTGGGCGGTAGCGGAAATGGAGCGCCGTTATAAGGCGTTTGCCGACAGCCGTGTGCGTGACATCAAAACCTACAACGCACAGGCCGCCGAAAAGATGCCCTATATCGTAATCATCATCGACGAGTTATCCGACCTGATGATGGTAGCCAAGGTTGATGTGGAGGATGCCATCCTGCGTCTGGCACAGAAGGCCCGCGCTGCCGGTATCCATCTGATTCTGGCAACCCAGCGTCCGTCCGTAGATGTTATTACAGGCATCGTCAAGGCGAATATTCCTTCACGTATTGCGTTCGCCGTATCCTCGCAGACAGATTCGCGCACCATTATTGATATGGGCGGTGCCGAAAAGCTGCTGGGCAAGGGCGATATGCTCTTTTACCCCATGGGCTACAATAAGCCCGTGCGTGTGCAGGGTGCCTTCGTCAGCGATGATGAGCTGAATAAAATAGTAGATTTCATTATCAAGCAGTCCATTCCTGTAAATTACAGCGAAGAAGTAACAGAGCAGGAGCTGGAATGTGATAATAAAGGCCATGATGCCGAGGATGCAGGCTCCAATGCGCCTGCAGAGGATGAGCTTTTTGAGGATGCCCTGAGCCTTGTGCTGGACATGGGGCAGGCATCAAGCTCCATGCTGCAGCGACGCTTCCGCATAGGCTATACGCGTGCGGCGCGTCTGGTAGATACCATGGAGGAGCTGGGCATTGTCGGTCAATCTGTGGGCAGCAAGCCACGAGAGGTTATAATGTCGCGTAAGGAAGCAGAGGAACGCTTCCTGCGCCGTGAATAAGCGGAGGTGCAGGCGAAATGGATGATAAGGAAAAGACTGTCGGCGCAATTTTAAAAGAAGCAAGATTAGCTAAGGGTATTTCTCTTGCTGATGCCGAAAAGGCTACCAGTATCCGCAGCCGTTATCTGCAGGCTGTAGAAAATGACGAATATGACAAAACTCCGGGCGAGGTTTTCCTGAAGGGAATAATCCGCAACTACGGTAATTATCTGGGACTGAACGGTTCGGAGCTTGTTAATGAATATAAAGCAAGTGCTGCCGGTATGGCGGCAGAGGCTGTACGCAGCCAAGGTATCCGCGAGGTGGAAAAGGTCCGCCTCAACATCCAGCTGAAGGATAAGCGTGATATCGGCAGCGGTACAGGCCGCTTTGAAATGCCGGGTTTGCCGAAGCTGCCGATGAAGCAGTGCCTGGCAGGCTTAGCAGCGGTAGCGGTGCTCACGGCAGGCTATTTTGCTATTCCCGCTACGATTAACTATTTTAAAAATATGCCTAAGGATGAGGCCAAGCAGACCGAGCAGGTTAAGCCTGAAGCTAAAGCACCCGCAGTGCTGGACAAGGTTACCGTTGACCTGGAGGCTGAAGGCGATTGCTGGCTGGAGGCAAGTGCCGACGGCAAGGAGCTTTTTGCCGGCATTCTGCATGCTAAGGAAAGCAAGCATTTCGAGGCTAAGGATAAGCTGATTGTCAAATACGGCAATATCGGCGTTGTACGCATCAAGGTGAACGGCGAGGCTGTTGACCTAAAGGGCGAGCATGGCGTGGCCGTCAAGACCTATCTGCGCAACGCTCCCGCACAGCCTGCAGCCGCAGCTAAGGCAGAGGAGGCTGCACCGCAGTCCGAACCCGAAGCCAAGGCCGCACCTGCTGCCGCAGTAGAGGAAGCAGCACCGCAGCCCGCTGCAGCCGCACCTGCGCCGAAGGCAGAGGAACCGAAGCCGCAGGCTGAGGTTAAGCCGGCTGAGCCGCAGCAGCCGCAGGCTGCCGGCGAAGCGAAGGCCGATAAGAAGAAATAATAATTTGTTCAGGAGTTTTTAATGAAACAGTTTTTACCGATTTCCGCTCAGGAAATAGCCGAGCGTGGCTGGGAGCAGATTGACTTTCTGTTTATCAGCGGCGATGCCTATGTAGACCACCCCTCCTTCGGTCCGGCAGTAATCTGCCGTGTGCTGGAGGCGCAGGGCTATAAGGTAGCTATGCTGTGCCAGCCGCGTTGGGATAAAGCAGAATATCTGGCAGAGCTGGGCAAGCCGCGACTGGGCGTGCTTATTTCCGGCGGCAACCTTGACTCCATGCTGTGCCGTTATACGGCAGCCAAGAATGAGCGTTCTGTCGACAAGTATACCGCAGGCGGTGCGGTGGGACAGCGTCCCGACCATGCTACGGCTGTTTATGCGCAGCTCGTCAAAAAGCTGTGGCCTGATATGCCCGTAGTTATCGGCGGCATAGAAGCCAGCCTGCGCCGTTTTGTGCATTTCGACTACTGGGAAAACAAGCTGATGCCCTCTATTCTGGAGAGCAGCGGCGCGGACCTTTTGGTTTACGGCATGGGCGAAAAGCAGATTATGGAAATTGCCGATTATCTTGCTGGCGGCGCTTCTGCCGAGGATATGCATTACATCCGCGGTACGGCCTATATGTCCGACACTCTGCCTGATGAGGAATATGTGGAGCTTCCCGACTGGAAGGCTATCAAGGACGACCGCAAGGAATTTGCCAGAGCCTTCAAGCTGCAGAGCAAGGAGCAGGACCCGTTTTATGGCAAAATCGTAGTCCAGAAGGGACAGAAGAAATATATCGTGCAGAATCCGAACATCTTCCCACTGACGATGGAGGAGATGGACGCTATCTATGATCTGCCATATATGCGTAAGTGGCATCCGAGCTACGATGCCAAGGGCGGCGTAGCAGCGCTGGAGGAGGTTCAGTTCAGCCTTGTCAGCAGCAGAGGCTGCTTCGGCAGCTGTTCCTTCTGCGCTATTCATGCGCATCAGGGACGTATCATTCAGGCGCGCAGCCATGAATCTATTCTGCGCGAAGCTAAAATTCTGACGCAGCTGGACGGCTTCAAGGGCTATATTCATGACGTCGGCGGCCCTACGGCTAACTTCCGCCATCCTTCCTGTGCCAAGCAGCTGAAATACGGCGTGTGCAAGGACAGACAGTGCCTGTTCCCCAAGCCGTGTCCCAATATTGATGCCGACCACAGCGATTATATAGCGCTGCTGCGCAAGCTGCGCGCTTTACCGGGCGTCAAGAAGGTGTTTATCCGCAGCGGTATCCGTTATGATTATATGCTGGCGGATAAAAAGCAGGATTTTCTGGATGAGCTGTGCCGCTATCACATCAGCGGTCTGCTGAAGGTGGCGCCCGAGCATATCGCACCGCAGGTTCTGGCGCGTATGGGCAAGCCCGGCAAGGAAGTTTATCTGAAGTTTATGCGCCTTTATGCGCAAAAAAATAAAGAAATCGGCCTGCCGCAATATCTGGTGCCGTATTTTATTTCCAGCCATCCGGGCTGCACGCTGAATAATGCTATTGAGCTGGCAGAGTTTTTGCGTGACATCAAGCACAATCCGGAGCAGGTGCAGGACTTTATTCCTACTCCCGGCAGCGCGGCGACGGCGATGTATTATTCCGGCGTCGACCCGGAAAGCGGCGAAACCGTATTTGTGGCCCGCAATCCGCATGATAAGGCAATGCAGCGTGCGCTGATGCAGTACCGTGCTCCGCGTAACCGCAAGCTGGTGCTGGAGGCGCTGCAGAAGGCAGGCCGTATGGACCTCGTGGGCAGCGGACCTAAATGTTTGCTGCATACCGAGCAGGAGCAGCGCGGCGGAGCGCGTGGCGCGAAGCGTGATGCATCTCGCGGACCTAAGCGTAATGCAAACCGCAGTGCTGCGGGCAGTGGAGCGCGCAATGCAACGCGCAGTACCGCTTCAGGCAGTACCGGTGGAAAAAGGCGTGAGGATAAGCGCCGCAGATAGTAACGGAGGGATGAGATGATCCGTTGTATCTTTTTAGTGCTGATATTGGCCGGAATACTGACGGGAGGCTGCGGTGAGCAGCCTGCTCCTGTACAGAACGCAGGGGCAAAAACCATTATCCTGTATTCCGAGCTTGATAATAAATTTACTGAAAATCTGGTGGATGCCTTTAACAAGGATAATAAGGCTAAGCTGCAGCTGAAGGCTGTTTACGAGCTGAAGCCTGGCGGGGAGCTGCCGGACGTTGTGCTGGCCGAGCAGCGCACGCTTGCCGGCCTGAAGCGTCAGGGAAGACTGAAGCCTGTGGCCTTTGCCGATGGCGACAGACTGCCGCAGAAGTTCCGTGACGCAGATTTGAACTGGTACGGTGTTTTCTATGATCCGATAGTTTTTCTGGTCAACCAGCAGTATGCACGTACTGTCGGTCAGGCCAATATCTGCAGCTGGCAGGATTTGGCAGGAAAAGAGCAGCTGCGCATTGCTCTGGAAAATTTATCCGACAGCAACAGCACGCAAAACTTTCTGGCAGGTCTGGCAGACCGCTTCGGCGAGGATGAATCGCTGGAGTATTTAGGCAATATCAACCGCTTTATCGGGCAATATGCCAAGTTCCCCTTTACACCTGTGCGCATGGCGGCGGTAGGTGATGCGGATGTGGCCATAACCAGACAAAGCTACGTTTTTAAATATCTGGAAAATAAATTTCCTGCTTATGTTGTCTATCCTAAGGAGGGTACGCCGGTAAATCTTTTCTGCGTAGGCCTGTTTAAGAACACTGCCGATGATTTGCGGGGTGTTGCCGTTATGGAATGGCTTTTGACAAGCGAGCAGGTGCAGGCGATAGCGCAGGAAAACGCCACAGGCTACATGTTCATCTTTCCGCGTGGCTTTGACGAGGCTGCTGCCGATGCAGATAAAATCTGGCTCAACAGCAGCTATCTGGAGCCTGATAAGCAGGACGGACTGACAAACAAGTGGCTCAGTAAGGTAAGATTCAGTAAATAGTGATTAGTCATAAGTGATTAGTCATCAGTGAATAGTGATTAGATTATAGTGATTTATGCTATTGCTTGCTGTCCCGACAGCTAGAGTGAGGGCAGCAGGTTTTGGAGGTAAAGAATGAAAATAGGTATGGTCAGCCTCGGCTGTCCCAAAAATCTGGTAGATTCTGAAGTTATGCTGGGTATTATCAAGGATAAGCAGCTGGAGATTACCAACGATCCCGCAGATGCCGAACTGATTATTGTTAATACCTGCGGTTTTATCGAAAGTGCGAAGGAGGAATCCATCAGCACAATTTTACAAATGGCGCAATACAAGGAGGAGGGCAGCTGCAAGTATCTGATTATGACAGGCTGCCTCGGCCAGCGTTATGCTGACGAGCTTTTCGAAAGCATGCCGGAGGTTGACGCTATCGTCGGTACCGACAGCTTCACCGATATCGGTTGGGTTATCGACCAGGTGCTGGCAGGCAAGCGTGTAAAGCATCTGCAGAAGCTGGAAAGCAAAAATGTGCAGGCTCCGCCAAGAATGCTGACTACGCCTGATTACATGGCGTATCTCAAAATTGCCGAGGGCTGCGACAACTGCTGCTCCTACTGCATTATTCCGCAGCTGCGCGGTCCCTACACCAGCCGTCCTTATGATGAGGTTATGGCAGAGGCAAGAAGCCTTGCTGCTCACGGCACTAAGGAGCTGATTGTAGTTGCGCAGGACACCACCCGCTACGGCGAGGACCTCACCGGCAAGCTGCTTTTGCCGCAGCTTTTGCGTGACCTCAACGAGCTGGAGGGCATTAAGTGGATTCGCGTTATGTACCTGTATCCCAACAACTTTACGGACGATTTGATTGCAGCCTTTGCCGAATGCGACAAGGTGTGCAAGTATATTGATATTCCTCTGCAGCATGCCAGCGACAGACTGCTCGACAGCATGAACCGCTATGATACACGCGCGCAGGTAGAGGAGCTTCTGGCCAAGCTGCGTGAGCGTATTCCGGGAATTACTATCCGCACTACCTTTATCGTGGGTTTCCCCGGTGAAACCGACGAGGATTTTGCGGAGCTGATGGATTTTGTTGAAAAGCAGCGCTTTGAAAACGCAGGCGTGTTCCAGTATTCCCAGGAGGAGGGCACTGTGGCCGGCGCTATGGAAAACCAGATTGAGCCTGAGGTTAAGGAAAACCGCTATCATGAGCTGATGGCGCTGCAGGCAGGTATTTCCGAAGAAATCCATCAGGAGCGCGAGGATGAGGAGCTGGACGTTATCGTCGAAGGCTTTGATGAAGAAAACCCCGCTCTTGCGGTAGGCCGTTCCTACCATGAGGCACCTGATATCGACGGCAACATCTTTATCGAAAATGCCGCTGAGCTGAAGGTAGGCCAGATGGTAAGAGTGCGTATTCTGCAAGGCTTTACCTATGAAATGGTGGCAGAGCTGGTTTAAGAGCGTTGCTGTAAGAGTCAAAATAACCGGTGAGAGGGTGACAGCAGATGAAGGTTGAAATCATTACTACCGGGACGGAGCTGCTGCTGGGTGAAATTTTGAACACCAATGTGCAGTATTTATCCCGCAAGCTGAACAATATAGGCTTTGATGTTTTATATCAAACTACGGTCGGAGATAATCCGGAGCGTATGCGCGCAGTGCTGGAGCAGGCTATGCAGCGCGCCGATATCATCATTACCAGCGGCGGCTTGGGGCCGACGCGCGGTGATATTACCAAGGAGATGGTGATGGAGGTCTGCCATACCGAAGGCTATCTAGATTTGGATACATGGGGACGCATAGATGCATATTTTGCCAAGAAGGGACTTTGCCCTTCGCAAAATAACGAAAAGCAGGCGTATGTGCCCATCGGGGCCGAGGTACTGCAGAACGATGTGGGTACCGCTCCCGGACTGTGGCTGGAATATAAGGATAAAATCTTCATTATGCTGCCCGGACCTCCGAGAGAGCTTACGGATGTGTGCGAAAAGCAGCTGCTGCCGCGTATGCTGCAGCGCTTCAGCGAGCACGGCATTATCATGTCGCGCACTCTGCATCTGCGCGGTATCGGCGAATCCATGGTAGCATCCAAGCTAGACGAGCTGATTATGGCGCAGACGAATCCTACGATTGCGCTTTATGCCCGCTACGGTGAAATTCTCATCAGGCTTACAGCGAAGGCTGCCAATGATAAAGAGGCAGTCAAGCTGCTCGACGCTATGGAAGCCAAGGTACGCAAGAGCGTTGATAATTATATATACGGTGTGGATGATGCCACTCTGGCGGCCTGCTTAGGGCAGGAGCTGCTGAAGCAGGGCAAAACTATTGCCTTTGCGGAATCCTGCAGCGGCGGTCTTGCCAGCAGCCTGGTTACAGATGTGCCGGGCAGCAGCGAGTATCTGCTGGGAAGCATCGTCAGCTACACTAACATGGCCAAGCAGAAGCTGCTCAATGTGCAGGCAGATACGCTGGCCAAATACGGCGCTGTCAGCCGTGAAACCGCCTGCGAAATGGCGCTGGGCGTACGCAAGCAGCTGGGCAGTGATTATGGTGTGAGCATTACGGGCAACGCCGGACCGGGAGCCAGCGAGGGCAAGCCGGTAGGCCTTGTATATATTGCTGTTGCCACTGACGATGTGGTATATTGCCAGGAGCACCGTTTTATGTCTACAAGAACAGAAAATAAGCTGAGAATAGTTCAGACAGCTATTTCCATGGCTATTGATAAATTATTAGAAGAAAAAAACAATATGGAGGATAAACATTAATGACCATTCAAAAAGAGATGTTCGGCAGCTTAGAGCTGGACAAAAAAATTGTAACCGCCCTGACTGACATGGGCTTCGAAGAGCCTTCTCCGATTCAGGCCGCTACTATTCCCCTGGTGCTCGAAGGTAACGACGTTATCGGCCAGGCACAGACCGGTACCGGCAAAACTGCTGCCTTCGGTATTCCTCTGGTGCAGGCAATTACCGACTTCAAGCATATTCAGGCGCTGATTATGACTCCGACCCGTGAGCTGGCTATTCAGGTTGCGGAAGAAGTTGGCAAAATCGGCCGTACCCGCCGCGTGCGTGCGCTGCCTGTTTACGGCGGTCAGCCGATTGAACGCCAGATCCGTGCGCTGCGCAACAATGTGCAGATTGTTATCGGTACTCCGGGCCGTCTGATTGACCATATCAACCGCGGTACTATCCATCTGGACCATATCAAATTCCTCGTACTGGACGAGGCTGACGAAATGCTGGATATGGGCTTTGTTGATGATATCGAAGAAATTATGCGCAGCCTGCCGGTTGAACGCCAGACTCTGCTGTTCTCCGCAACTATGCCCCGTCCGATTCTGAGCCTGACCAAGAAGTACATGAAGGCGCCGAAGAATGTAACCATTTCCAAGGAAGAGCTGACTGTACCTCTGATTGAGCAATACTATTTCGAAACCAAGGATAAGATTGAAGGCCTGTGCCGTCTGCTGGACGCAGAAATCGACGGCAAGCTGATTATCTTCTGCCGCACCAAAAAAGGTGTTGACGACCTGTCCATCGCACTTTCCAGCCGCGGCTATATGGCTGAGGGCCTGCATGGTGACCTGAGCCAGAACCAGCGTGACCGCGTAATGAAGAAATTCCGCGAGGGCGCTGTTGATGTTCTGATTGCAACCGACGTTGCTGCCCGCGGTATCGACGTTGACAATATTACCCACGTTATCAACTTTGATATTCCGCAGGATCCGGAAAGCTACGTTCACCGCATCGGCCGTACCGGCCGTGCAGGCAACACCGGCGTAGCTATGACCTTCATCACTCCGCGTGAGTTCCGTCAGCTGAAGCTGATTGAGCGTACCGTCAAGACTAAAATCCAACGCCGTCAGCTGCCAACCGCTGCTAACGTTATCGAGCGTCAGCGCGACCAGATTATCAGCAAGATGCAGACTGTGCTGGAGCTGAACGCTTACCATGATTATATGCCGATTGCCGAAAGCCTGCTGGATGATTACAGCGCCGAAGAGGTTGCTGCCGCAGCTCTGAAGCTGATGCAGGAGGGCATTAAGGCTCTGGAGGCTCCGCAGGAGGATATCCTCTCCAAGGACCTGCGCAACACCGGCGGCCGTCCCGGCATGGTGCGCCTGTTCATCAACATCGGCCGCAGCCAGAAGATTATGGTTAAGGATATTGTCAGCACCATTGCTATCGAAGCAGACATTCCGGCGCGTGATATCGGTCTGATTAATATTTATGATAAATTTACTTTTGTTGAGGTACCGGAGGATGTAGCCGAAAAGGTTATCGGTGCGATGAACAAGAACTTTATCAAGGGGTATAAGGTTAATATTGAGCCGGCGAAGGCAAGAAGATAAAAACAGCCTCTCCTTGGGGAGACAAGGTGAATTGCCCGTAGGGCAAGAGAAGGCGCCCTGGGGCGGGTGCCGAGCTTGTCGAGGCGGAGAGGGGTTCTGCCTAAAGCAACGTTTCTGTCAAGCCCCTCTCAGTCGCCCTGACGGGCGCCAGCTCCCCCCAAGGGGAGCCTTTCGATAAGCAAATTGCTAAGCTACTCCCCAAGGGGAGCCTTTCAATAAGCAAATTGCTAAGTTAACCCCCAATTGGAGGTGATTACCCATGGCGAATGAAATTTACGGCAACCTGAAGGGTATCCGTAATTCCGTTATTGAAGAATTAAAAACCTTTTATGATATCCGTCTGGAGGGCGGTCAGCTGCTGACAAGCGAGCTGGCTTTGCATATGGCGGATGTTACTGATTTTATTAACCGCGAGGTGAGCGTTTACGTTGCGCGCAACGGTCAGGTGCTTGCCGTATCGGTGGGCAATGATCAGAGTGTGGAGCTGCCTCCGGTAGAGGGCAGACGCGGTGCCAGCCGTCTTAGCGGTGTGCGCTGCGTGCATACCCATCCCAATGGCAATCCGCTGCTGAGCGGTGTGGATATTTCCGCGCTGAAGAATAACCGCTTTGATGCGATGATTGCTGTCGGCGTTACTTCGCCGGATATCAGCCAGTCGCAGATGAGCTTCGGCATGATTACCGGTATTGACGATAACGAGCAATATCAGGTGGAATGCTACGGACCACTGACGCTGCAGGAGGCGGAGGGAGTGTTCTTCCCGAATCTGGCGGCGATGGTGGAGCGCATCCTTGACAAGCAGACGGGCAGTGCAAGCCTGGCGCAGGGAACAGAGCGGGCGATTATCGTCGGCATGGAATACGGTGCCTCCAACAGCAGCGGCTGGACGGCCGAGGATTCCTTGGAGGAGCTGAAGCAGCTGGCAGATACTGCCGGTGCGGAGGTTGTGGCACGCTTCCTGCAGAAGCGCCCCAAGCCGGACCCGGCATTCTTTATCGGCCGCGGCAAGGTGCAGGAGCTGGCGCTTTATGTGCAGCAGGAGAACATAGACCTGTGCATTTTTGACGACGAGCTGTCGCCGGCACAACAGCGTAATATTGAGCAGTCAATGGGTGTGCGTGTGCTTGACCGCACGGCGCTGATCCTTGATATTTTCGCCCAACGTGCGCATACTAATGAAGGTAAGCTGCAGGTTGAGCTGGCGCAGTTGCAATATACGTTGCCGCGCATTATGGGCAAGGGCCTGGCGCTGTCGCGTCTTGGCGGTGGCATCGGTACCCGCGGTCCCGGCGAAACTAAGCTGGAGGTTGACCGCCGTCGTATCCGTGACCGCATTGCCTATATTAAGGAATGCATCGGCAAGGTTAAGAGCGTGCGCACTCTGCACAGGGCCGGACGTGCGAAGGCAAGTGTGCCTACGGTAAGCCTTGTGGGCTACACTAACGCCGGCAAATCTACGCTTTTGAATACGCTGACTAATTCGGATATCTATGCGCAGGACCAGCTTTTCGCAACGCTGGACCCGACTACGCGCCAGTTAGACCTGCCGAATAAGCAGCAGGCTATTTTGACAGATACTGTCGGCTTTATCCAACGCCTGCCGCATCAGCTGGTTGCGGCCTTCCAGTCTACGCTGGAGGAGGTTGTGCAGTCCGACGTGCTGCTGCACGTTATTGATGTCAGCCACGAGCTGTATAAGGAGCAGGCTGCTGCTGTTTATCAGGTGCTGGATGAGCTGGGTGCCAAGGATAAGACGATTATTACTGTTTATAACAAAATTGATAAGCTGCCGCCGGATTCCGGTCTGGCAGAGCGTTTGAGCAAGGAAGAAAACAGCATCTGCATTTCCGCAAAGGGACGTCTTAATCTTGACGGCCTGCTGGCGCTGATTGCAGAAAACCTGAAGCTGAAGGCGGTAGAGGAGAGCTTCCTCGTGCCTTACAGCGATTCTGCTGCGGTAGGACGCTTGCATGATGCAGGCACGGTACTGGAGCAGGAATATCTGGCGGAGGGCACACTGCTGAAGGTGCGTCTGGACGCGGAGCAGGTGCAGCAGTTTGCCAAGTATCTTGCTGCAGATGCCAAGGCTTAGGATGAATTGGCGCAATGCCAAAAAATATAAAAATATCAGGTGAGAATTTTGGTTGATTACAATGCATTAGAGCAGGCAGCCTTAGCTGAGGTTGCTAAACACACCGCAGAGCTGGAAGCAGCAGCTTTGTACAATACTGAAAAGGTTATTGCGGCCTTCCGTAATAACATGGTTTCCGACTACTACTTGAAGCCTACTACTGGCTACGGCTACAGTGATGTGGGCCGTGACACTTTGGATTTGATTTACGCAGAGCTGTTCAAAACGGAGGCTGCATTGGTGCGTTCTCAGTTCGTCAGCGGTACTCATGCGCTGGCAGTTGCTCTGCTGGGCAACCTGCGCGCAGGCGATGAGCTGATTGCCGTAACCGGTGCTCCTTATGACACTATGCAGACTATTATCGGCTCTCCGGTTAAAACTCCCGGCTCCTTGGTTGACCTGGGCGTAACCTATAAGGAAATCCCCATGACCGGTGATCACGTTGATCTGGAGGCTGTAAAAAATGCTGTTACCTCCAAGACTACGATGATTCACATTCAACGCTCCTGCGGCTACAGCAGCGAACGTAAGACTATTGATGTTGCGGAAATCGGCCGTATCTGCAGTGCTGCGAAGGAAGCTAACCCGAATGTTATCTGCTTTGTTGATAACTGCTACGGCGAGTTTATCGAAAAGCAGGAGCCTACCGAGGTTGGCGCTGATTTGATGGCAGGCTCTCTGATTAAAAACCTTGGCGGCGGCCTGGCTCCTACCGGCGGTTATATTGTCGGCCGTGCCGATTTGGTTGAGAACGCTTCCTACCGTCTTACAGCTCCCGGTCTGGGCGGCGAGATGGGCGCAACCTTGGGTGACACTGCGCGTGAGTTCTATCAGGGACTTTTCCTGGCTCCGCATATTGTGGTGCAGGCTGTTAAGACTGCTGTTTTTGCGGCTGCTGTTTTCAAAGGCCTTGGCTATGCTGTTAAGCCGCTGCCGGAGGAACGCCGCAGTGATATTATTCAGGCTATTACCTTGGAGAGCAAGCAGCGCTTGTGCGATTTCTGTGTTGCTATTCAGGGCAATTCTCCTGTTGATGCTCACGTTGAGCCGGTTCCGAGTCCGCTGCCGGGTTATCAGGATGAGATTATTATGGCTGCTGGTACCTTTGTACAGGGCGCTTCTATTGAGCTGAGCGCTGATGGTCCGTGCCGTGAGCCGTTTAATGTTTTCTTCCAGGGCGGTTTGACTTTTGAGCATGGTCGTCTGGCGATTATGGCAGCGGCTAAGCGTGTTGGGCCTAAAGAGGCGTGATGAATTAAAGCAATGTTAGTGATTCGTAATTAACATTCCCGTCGCGATGCGCAATTTTCCTGTGCCCAAAGGGCATAACGTCAATTTCAGGTGGAACAAAGACGAAACTTCGGTAAAATTTGACAGATAGTAACCTGTTGTTACGTACCCTCGTTTCTGTTGTTCCATACCTTTATTGACTAAAATTGCAAATGCGCTTTGGGATATGTTAATTACTCAATTTAGATTGCTCTTAACTTTGCAATAGGAATTTAATTACTCAATTTAGATTGCTCTTAGCTTTGCAATAAGATTTCGGTTACTCAATTTATGTTGCTCTTACTGATGCAATAAAATTTCGGTTACTCAATTTAGTCTGGCATCGAATTGACGTCAATTTTGATGGCGGAGTGGTTTAAGGATGATTTATATGAATAACATGGCAGTATGTAATTATATAGTGGGCGTGCTGGGCGCGGTTATCGGCGGTCTGATTATGCAGGCGGCGGCAGCTTTTCCGATGGAGTTTACGGAGAACGGCCCCGGTTCCGGCTTCTGGCCTTTTACGCTGGGTGCAGTGCTGGGCGCTGTTTCGGTTTTGCTGCTGCTTTATACCTTTGTCAATAAAACTGATTTACATGGCGTGAAGGTGCAGCTTTCCTCGACAGGCAACAAGCGCGTTTATTTAATGATGGGAATTGTTGTTGTGTTCTGCGTGCTCATCAGCATTCTCGGCTTTTATCCGGCAGCGGCACTTTTGATTCCGGCTGTTATGCGTCTTATGGATTATCGCAATTATAAGGTAATCGGCCTGACAACGGTGCTGTGTCTGCTGTTTATTTATCTTGTTTTCGGCATGCTGCTGCATACGCAGATGCCGCAATCTGTATTCATGGAGTAGGGGGTCATACTGATGGTTGATATAATGAGCGCATTAAATATGATTTTCGTCCCCATGAATCTGCTGGGACTTTTCTTCGGCGTGCTGGTGGGCATTGCCTTCGGCTGTATGCCCGGTCTGAGCGTTAACATGGGCCTGGCGCTGCTGTTTCCGCTGGCCTTTACGTTCCACGGTATCGGCGGCATTCTGATGCTGCTGGGCATTTACTGTGGTGCGATTTACGGCGGCAGTATTTCGGCAATTCTGCTGAAAACTCCGGGTACGCCTGCTTCCGTAGCGACTACTCTGGACGGCTATCCGATGGCGACGAAGCTGGGGCAGCCGGGACGTGCTCTAGGTCTTTCCACTTTGGCCAGCACCTTCGGCGGTATTTTCAGTACCATCTGCCTGATTTTGCTGGCACCGCAGCTGGCGAAGGTTGCACTGCAGTTTTCCAAGCCGGAATATTTTGCTCTGGCTATTTTCGGCCTCAGCATTATTACGAGTGTTTCCTCCGGCAGTGTTATCAAGGGTATTATGGGCGGTCTTATCGGCCTGTTTTTGGCAACTGTCGGCATTGACGGTATGAGCGGTGCAATCCGCTTTACCCTGGACACCAACTATTTTATGGGTGGCGTGTCCTTTATCCCTGTGCTTATCGGCGTATTCGCCTTTGCGCAGGTGTTGAGCAGTATCGAGGATTATTACCACAATGAACGCAAGGAGCAGCATATGATGCTGGACCGTCTGCTGCCTTCGTTTGACGATATCAAGAGGGTGTTCAGCACGCTTTTGCGTTCGTCCTTCATCGGTACCTTCATCGGCTGCGTGCCCGGTACCGGCGGCGATATTGCTTCCTTTGTATCTTATGATCAGGCGAAACGCTGGTCTAAGCACAGCAAGAACTTCGGCAACGGTGAGCCTGAGGGCATTGTAGCCTCCGAGGCAGGCAACAACGCTGTTTCCGGCGGTGCCTTCATCCCGGTACTGACGTTGGGTATCCCCGGCGACGGCGCAACGGCAATCATGATGGGCGCGCTGATGGTTCAGGGTCTGCAGCCCGGTTCCTTGCTCTTTGTGGAGAAGGCGCCTGATGTTTACGCTATCTTCATCGGTCTGCTGTTGGCTAACGTGATTATGGGTATCATGGGCTTTTCGTTAATCAGACTTTTTATGAAGGTTGTTAACGTGCCTGTGCATATTTTGTTGCCGATTATCGTGATGATGACCTTCGTGGGCACTTATTCCTACAATAATTCGCTGAACGATGTTTATCTGATGGTGGCAAGCGGTTTCCTGGGTTATTTTATGAACAAGCTGGGCTTTTCCATGTCGGCGATTATCATCGGCATTATCCTCGGCGGTATGGCAGAGCAGAACTTTGTCGGCTCGCTGATTATGAGCGACGGCAGCTTTGCTATTTTCTTCCAGCGTCCGCTGTGCCTGTTCTTCCTGGTAGCAGCACTTTTATCACTGCTTTCACCGCTTTTCGGCAAGCTGTTCAAAAGAGGCTAAATTTTACTTGACAAACTCCCTGCGTTTGGCTAAACTAAGCATATAAAGGGAGTAGCTTGCACGCATGGCGTGTTCACTCTGTCGTCAGTACGATTGCTTCGGCAATCCGGCTTTGTGACTAAGTAGCGAGACTTTGTTGTAATTTTATTGCAGCAATGTCTCGCTTTTTTGTTTTTAGGGACGGCTGCAAATCAAGGAGGAAGAAAATGGAAATAGCTTTACAGTTTGTTTTATTAGCTTTAGGCTTTGTGATGCTCGGTAAGGGTGCGGATTGGTTTGTAGAGGGCGCGGCAGGTATTGCCATGCGCTTTGGCATTCCGCAGCTGGTAATCGGCCTTACTATCGTGGCGATGGGCACGAGCGCACCGGAGGCAGCGGTAAGTATCGCGGCGGCGGTTAAGGGTAATGCGGATATTACTATCGGTAATATCGTAGGCAGTAATATTCTTAACATACTTGTTATTTTAGGCCTTGCGGCTTCTATTGTGCCGATTGCGGTAGCGCGTTCTACCGTACGCATCGAAATCCCCTTCATGATCGGTGTTACCGCACTGCTGTTTTATCAGGGACGCGACGGCAGCATCAGTCTGGCGGACGGCGGCGTGCTCATGGTAGCCTTTGCCGTATATATGATGTATCTGTACACTATGGCGATGAAGAGTAATGTTGACAGTGAACTGGAGGAGCCCGGTCTGCCGCTGGGACGCTGCCTGTTGGGTGCAGTGGGCGGCTTGGCGCTGATTATTGCCGGCAGTAATGTTACCGTAGGCGCGGCAACCTCTATTGCAACCTATGCAGGACTCAGCGAGCGCTTTATCGGCCTGACGATAGTGGCTTTGGGCACCTCGCTGCCGGAGCTGTTCACTTCTGTAGCGGCGGCACGCCGCGGCAATGCGGATATTGCCATCGGTAATATCGTCGGCAGCAACATTTTCAATATTCTTTTCGTAGTAGGCTTGTCGGCACTGATTATCGACATTCCCTTTGCGTCTGCTTTTAATTTTGATACCTATGTAGCGCTTGGTGCGGCAGTGCTTCTGTGGCTGTGCGTGTTGCGTACTAAGCGCCTGCAACGCTGGGCCGGTGCGCTGATGCTGGTGTGCTATGCGGCGTATCTGGGATATATTTTGTAAGCAAGCATTATAATGTAAAAAATTTAACATTTATCTTCCGCAAGCAGTAAAAATCTCTTGCCTGCTTGCGGAATTTATGGTAAAATATTTTGGTGTAAAAATAACACACGCAGGAAAATTCATCTGTTGCTACGTTTTGCCGCGTAGAGAAGAATTATAACCCATTCCTGCGGAGGAAAAAACAGGAGGAAACAAAAAATGGCTATTATCTCTATGAAACAATTACTTGAAGCTGGTGTACACTTTGGTCACCAAACCCGTCGTTGGAACCCTAAAATGGCTCCGTACATCTTCACCGAGCGTAACGGTATCTACATCATCGACCTGCAAAAAACTGTAAAAAAGGTTGACGAAGCTTACAACTTCATCCGTGAGGTTGCTGCTGCCGGCGAAAACATTCTGTTCGTTGGTACCAAAAAACAAGCTCAAGAAGCTATGAAAGAAGAAGCTACCCGCTGCAACATGTTCTTCGTTAACGAGCGTTGGCTGGGCGGCATGCTGACCAACTTCAAAACCATCCAAACCCGTATTGCACGTCTGCGCAAACTGGAAGCTATGGAAGCTGACGGCACCTTCGACCTGCTGCCGAAGAAAGAAGTTATCGGCCTGAAACATGAAATGGAAAAACTGACCAAATACTTGGGCGGTATCAAAGACATGAAAAAACTGCCGGGCGCTATGTTCATCGTTGACCCCCGCAAAGAGCACATCGCTGTTCTGGAAGCTCACAAACTGAATATTCCTATCGTTGCAACCGTTGACACCAACTGCGATCCGGACGAAATCGATCATGTAATCCCTGCAAACGACGACGCTATCCGCGCTGTAAAACTGTTGACTGCTAAAATGGCTGACGCTGTTCTGGAAGGCCGTCAAGGTATGCAAACCGAAGAAGCTGCTGCTGAAGAAGCTCCGGCAACCGAAGAAGCTGAATAATCCTAACGTTAATATATTACATTTTGAGGAGGAATAACTGATGGCTCAAATTACTGCTGCATTAGTTAAAGAACTGCGCGAGCGTACTGGCGCTGGCATGATGGACTGCAAAAAAGCACTGACCGCTGTAGAAGGCGATATGGACAAAGCAATCGACTTCCTGCGTGAAAAAGGTCTGGCTGCTGCTGCTAAAAAAGCCGGCCGCATCGCTGCTGAAGGCGTTGTTGGCTCTTTCGTAAGCGCTGACGGCAAGATCGGTGCAATCGTAGAAGTTAACTGCGAAACCGACTTTGTTGCTAAAACCGACGGCTTCAAAGAACTCGTTGAAAAAATTGCTGCTCATATCGTAGCTACCAAACCGGCTGACGTTGAAGCTCTGCTGGCTTCCGAGCTGGACGGCCAAACCGTTGAAGCTCTGGTAACCGCTAGCGTTGCTAAGATCGGCGAAAAGATTTCCGTTCGTCGTTTTGCTCTGTACGAAGCTCCGGAAGGCGTTGTTGCTGCTTACATCCATGGCGGCGGCAAAATCGGCGTTATTGTTGAATTAAAAGGCGGCAATGCTGAACTGGGTAAAGACGTTGCAATGCATGTTGCTGCTGCTAACCCGAGCTACCTGGAACGCTCTCAAGTACCGGCTGCTGAGCTGGAACACGAGAAAGAAGTTCTGTCCGAGCAAGCTAAAAACGAAGGCAAACCGGAAAAAATCATCGAGAAGATGGTTATGGGTCGTATCAACAAATATTACAAAGAAGTATGCCTGGTTGACCAAGAGTTCGTTAAAGATCCGGACCAAACCGTTGGCAAGCTGGTAAAAGCTGCAGGCGCTGAAGTTCTGGCATTCTCCCGTTTCCAACTGGGTGAAGGCATCGAAAAGAAACAAGAGGACTTTGCTGCAGAGGTTATGTCTCAAATTAAATAATTCGTTTAGTTTGGACTGCAACTGAACATTTAAGGCTATCACAAGCAATTGTGGTAGCCTTTTTTTGCATTGCAAAACTTTTAAAAAGTGTAAAGTAATATACATTTTTCCTGCTTGACTATACTCCTGCAAAAGAATATAATAACAACGTATTTTGTTTTAGCAGTCAAGTAAACTGCTGGGGAGGTTAATGGATAATGAATAAGTTTTTAAAATACGCTCTTGTAGGCGTACTGACAATGTTTGCTATCGTAGCTGCAGGCTGCGGCGGTTCTAAGGATGACGGCAAGGTAGATATGAATAAGCCCGTTATCGTAGGAGTAAACCCCGGTCCTCATGCTATTATTATGGATAACGTAAAGAAGATTGCCGAGAAAAAAGGCCTGAAGATTGAAGTTAAAGAGTTCAGCGATTTCGTAACTCCTAACTCCGCTCTGGCTTCAGGTGAAATCTGGGCTAACTGCTTCCAGCATGAGCCCTTCCTGAAGGCAACCATGAAGAAGGAGCCTTCCTTCAAGCTGGCTAAGGCCTTCAACACCGCTTTATTCCCGATTAACATCTATTCTAAAAAATTGAAACCCGGCGACACCATTCCTGACGGTGCGAAAATCGGTATTCCTAACGATCCGACCAACGGCGGCCGTGCCATTCTGCTGCTTGCTGCCAACAACCTGATTAAGGTTAAAGACCCGAAGGATGTTACCACCAGCGTTAAGGATATCACCGAAAATCCGCATCATTTCGAAATTGTTGAGCTGGAGGCTGCAGCAATTCCCCGCAGCTTGGATGACCTGACCTGCGCAGCAATCAACACTACCTACGCAATCAGCGCCGGTCTGGACCCCGCCAAGGATCCTATCCTGCGTGAAACCAAGGATTCTCTGTATGTAAACATTGTTGCCGTACAGGAAAAGGACCTGAACGATCCGCGTCTGAAGATTTTCCAGGAAGCATATCAATCTAAGGAAAATGCAGAATTCATCGAGAAGAAATTCCCCGGTTCTGTATACTTAGGCTGGGATAATAAATAATGAGCTTATGGTCAACGCGCAAACTCCTGCGGGAGCTTTGCCGTTGGCCTTTTCTCTATGCAAAGGTGGTTTTAATTATGGATATTCAAGCACATATTAATGAGGTATGGCCCAAGCTGCATGCTCTGGCGGAGCCTGCCTTCAAGGAAGTTAAGACAGCAGCTTATCTGGCAGATTTTTTGCGTAAGCTTGGTTACGATGTAACCGAAAACGTCGGCAATACTACCGCTCTTACCGCTGTGCTGGACAGCGGCAAGCCTGGACCTACGGTAGCAGTGCGCACCGATATGGACTGCCTGCTGTTTAAAAATGAGGACGGTTCGCTGGAGCCTATTCACGCCTGCGGCCATGATGCGCATATGACTATCGCTTTGGGCGTAGCCAAGCTGCTAAAAGAGCAGGGGCTTGCCTGCGGCCGCGTGAAAATTCTTTGCCAGCCTGCGGAGGAAATCGGCAGAGGCGCATTGGCAATGCTGGAGGCAGGCGCACTGGATGATGTGCAGTACGCTTTGGGTTACCATGTAATGCCGAAGGATATGGCACGCAGCGGTCAGATTATCGCGCAGATCAACTGGACGGCCTGCACCCTGGTGGAGGGCGAAATCCGTGGGTTGGCAGCGCACGGCTCCCAGCCGCATCTGGGCGTGAACGCTATTGATGCCGGTGCCGCTATCGTCAATGCCGTCAACGCACTGCACAGCAACCCGCTTTTGGGCGGCAGTATCAAAACTACCCGCTTTATGGGCGGTGCAGGCTCGCTCAACGCTATCTGCGACAAGGTAAGCATCGGTTTTGATCTGCGCAGTACGTCGAACGCAGAGATGCTTGAGCTGCGCCGCAAAGTGGAGGAAATCGTCATGAATACGGCGAAGGTGTACGGCGCGGAGGCGGATTGTCATATCGTCGGCACCTGCCCGGCGGCGGAGGCTGACCCGTCACTGTTGGCGCTGACGCAGGAGGTAATTTCCGCAGAGCTGGGAGCGGGGGGACTGATTCCCGCTGCCAATATTACGGTAGGCGAGGACTTCAATTTCTTCAAGCAGGAGCGTCCGCAGCTGAAAACGGCCAGCCTTGGCATTGGCTGCAATCTGGAGCCGCGTCTGCATGACCGCGATATGCACTTTGAGCACAGCGCATTGGCTAATGCTATCAACGTGCTGACAAATCTTACGCAGCGAATTTTACGCGAAAAGCCGTAAGCATATTCTGAAAAATTATAAAACAAAAGGCTTCTGCAGTAAGGTGTTGCCAAACTGCGGAAGCCTTAATTTTACGCTTATGATTCTTTTTATGCTTCTTTTATAGCTGCGGCAATGGCTGCAACAGCCTTGTCTTTAAGGCCGGTTGCTTCGATACAGGGCTTGAATGTTGCGTTTTTACAAACTGCAGTCATAGCCTTTTCGCTGCTGCCCTTGCCGCTGCTGCCGTAGGTGCATACAGGGATAATTGTTTTGCCGCTTAAGTCATTTTCCTCCAGGAAGGTGAGAACGATATTGGGGCAGGTAAACCACCAGATAGGGAACATCACCACAATGGTGTCATAATCCTGCAGGTTCTGCGGCTTTGCTTTAATTGCCGGACGGGCGTTCTGCAGATTTTCCAGCTTGGCCTGGCCTACGCAGATAAGATAAGAGGAGGAATATTCTTTTACCGGCTCAATAGCAAAAAGGTCGGCGCCAGTTTGCTTGGCGGTGTCCTCGGCCAGCTTTCTGGTAATGCCTGTGCGTGTGAAATAGGCGATAAGAGTTTTCTTCATAATGGGAACCTCGCTTTCATATAGTAGTATTATAACACAATTTTAGACAAAGGCTGAATTTTCTTTACAGTTTTACTGTCAGCTTGTATATTTAGGTGATTTCATGTATAATAGATTTAGTTTTTCAAATGGAGGGATGTCGATGAAAAAATACTTTCTGCCTATAGGCAAACGACAGGAAGAGGTACTGCTCCCGGAGGAGCACGTTATATATGATATACACGGCAACGAATCCAGCGTCTGCGAGGACGTTGTTGCCGCTACTACCGAAGCAATCCGTAACCCGATCGGCACTAAGCCACTGTGCGAAATTGTGCATGCAGGCGAAACTGTGGCCATTGTCATCAGTGATATCACTCGTCTGTGCGGTACGTCCGAATTTCTGCCGGTAATTGTTGCCGAGCTGAACAGTGTGGGCGTTAAGGATGAGGACATCACCGTTATTGTTGCTACCGGTACCCACCGCGGTCATACGCATGAAGAGGATATCACCGTATGCGGTGAGGATATGGTGCGCCGTCTGAAAATCGTTCAGCATGACTCCCGCAAGAGCGAGGATATGGTAGTGCTTGGGCAAACCTCCTTCGGTAACGATGTTGCTATCAGCAAATATGTTGCCAATGCCGACAGAGTTATTCTGACCGGTGCCGTAACGCTGCATCCCTTTGCCGGCTTCGGCGGCGGACGCAAGGCTGTTATGCCGGGCGTAGCGGCATATGACAGCATTATGAAAAACCATTGCATGACTATGTCCCCGGTAGAGGGCGCAGGCTGCAACAAGGCCTGTGACGCAAGTCTGCTCGAGGGCAATCCTATTCATCAGGATATGTATGAATCCTGCAAGCTGCTGAATCCCGATTTTCTGGTGAATACCGTATTTACTCCGGACGGAGAAATCAGCGAGGTTGTTGCCGGTCACTGGTACGAGGCATGGCAGAAGGGCTGCAAGGATTTGCTGGCTATGGCAGGCGTACACATCAAGCAGCTGGCTGATGTAGTAATTGCTTCCGCAGGCGGTTATCCCAAGGATTTGAACCTGTATCAGGCAACCAAGTGCCACATGAACGCACAGTTTGCTGTTAAGCACGGCGGCATTATGATTTTCACTTTGGACTGCCCGGATATTAAGGAGCCTGCTATTTTTACGGACTGCTTCAGCCGTAACGATATGGAGCAGTTTGAAAAGGATATCCGTGCTAATTTCACTATTCCGGCCTTTGTTGCCTTCAAGGCGCGCTGCATTGTCAACGATGTAACCGCTTATCTGGTAACACGTCCCGAGAACTTCGATTTTGTCCGCAAGACAGGTCATATTCCCTGTGCATCCTTGCAGGAGGCCTGGGATCTGGCTCAGGAAAAACTTGCAGAGCAGGGCAAAAAGGATTACAATATTACCATTATGGGTCATGCGTCAGCTACGCTGCCTATTTTGGACAAATAAAATATTAAAGAATAATTTGGGGGGAACTTAATTATGAAAACAAGAAAAGTTGGTATTCTCGGTTTAGGTCACGTTGGTGCTCACGTTGCATACAGCCTGGCTATTCAGGGCATTGCTGCCGAGCTGGTGCTGGTAGACCCGAAAGAATCCAAGCTGGCTGCCGAGGTACAGGACCTGCGCGACGCAATTTTGTATTGCCCGCATGATGTAAAAATCAACGGCGGTACCTATGCTGACTTGGGCGACTGCGACGCTATCGTCAACTGCATCGGCGATATCGACCTGGTTGCCAGCGGTGACCGCTTAGATGAACTTACCTTTACCGCAGCACAGGTTAAGGGTTATATCCACAAGGTTATGGCCAGCGGCTTCAACGGCTTCATTGTTAACATCACCAATCCCTGCGATGTTATCACCAACATCCTTTATCGCGAAAGCGGTTTGCCGAAAGGCCATGTAATCGGCACCGGTACCGGTTTGGATACCTCTCGTCTGGTATCTGCTTTATCTCTGCAGACCGGCGTTTCTCCGCAATCCATCAGCGCTTACATGATTGGCGAGCACGGCGCTTCCCAAATGGCTGCATGGTCCTGCGTAAACTTCAACGGCATTCCCTTAAGCTCTCTGGAGCACGAGGATCCTAAATTTGCTTTTGACAAACCGGAGCTGCAAAAACGCGCTATCGGCGGCGGTTGGGTAACCTACAGCGGCAAGCACTGCACCGAATACGGCATCTGCTCTACCGCAGCACGTATGGTACGCTGCATTTTCAACGACGAGCAACGCATTATGCCTGCTTCTATGCTGCTTGACGGCGAATACGGCGAAAAGGATGTCTTTGTAGGCGTTCCCGTACTGTTGGGCAAAAACGGCGCAGAGCGTGTGCTGGAGCTGCCTCTGACTGCTGAGGAGTTGGCAAACTTCCATAAATGCTGCGACGATGTACGCAAGAACATCAAAACCGCAGAAGGCATTGCTGCTGCAGAATGTAAATAATTTTTAACGTATGTCTTGGAAAAGGCAGGCCGACAACGCTGCGGGGCGGTGTTAAAGGCCTGCTTTTTTGCTGGTTATGCTACAAAGTTAACAAAAAAAGTGCCTTAGCAAAGATAATAGTTGAAAGTTTTGCAAATGAGTGGTAAAATATTTAGGTGATTCATAGCTATCATCAGTTTTATGGAAAGAGGGTAATATCATGACGCGTATCAATAGAGTTTTGGAGCATATGGCCAAGCTGCAGGTAGACAGTGTCATTATTAAGGATGTTACCACAATCCGTTATCTGACCGGCTTTACAGGAGATTCCAGTCTGCTGTATCTGGACAGACAACAGGGCGTGCTGATTACGGATGGCCGTTATACAGAGCAGGCCAGAAACGAAATGAAGTTCTTCAAGGTGCTGGAGTATACTCCGACAGGTGCGCACAGCATCTGGGCTGCCGCCGCTGATTTGGCAAAGAATGCCCAAGCGCAGGTAGTAGGCTTTGACGGAGCGTATTACAGCTATGATGATTATACTGTGCTGCACAAGCTTTTGGGCGAAACCTATATGCAGAGCATTGATTTCAGCGATATCCGTATGATTAAGGATAAAAAAGAGCTGGACATGCTGCTGAAGGCTGCCAGCATTGCTGACGAAGCCTTTATCCATCTGCTGGAGGATATCAAGCCCGGCTGTACCGAGCGCAGTCTGGCAGGCCGTCTGGAATACTATATGCGTGCCTTGGGAAGCGAAAAGGCTTCCTTCGATACGATTGTAGCCTCCGGCGTACGCAGTGCTTTGCCGCATGGCATGGCATCCGACAAGGTTATCGAGGTCGGTGATTTTATTACCTTTGACTTCGGCGCTGTCTATAAGGGATATCATTCCGATATGACGCGTACATTGGTAGTGGGCCTGGCAAATTCCTGGCAGCAGGAAATTTATACTATAGTTGAAGAAGCACAGCGCAAGGGCCTGAAGGCTGCCGAAGCAGGCATGACCGGCAGAGAGCTCGACGCTATTGTGCGTGACAGTATTATCGCCTGCGGCTACGGCGATTATTATGTGCATGGAACAGGTCACGGCGTAGGCCTGGAAATCCACGAAATGCCGATGATTAACAAGCGTGGCGCTACAGTGCTGCAGACAGGCATGATCTTCACTATTGAACCTGGTATATACATTCCCGGTAAAGGCGGGGTACGTATAGAAGATACTGTTGTTTTGACAGAGGATGGGGCAAGAGCCTTAAACGGTGTCAAAAAGCAGCTTATTGAAATTGTCTAATATTTAAATTTATAGGAGGGCTTCCAATGATTTCCACAAACGAATTTAAAACCAACGTAACTGTTACTATCGATGGCGACGCTTGGCAGGTTGTTGAATTCCAACACGTAAAACCTGGTAAGGGTGCTGCTTTCGTACGTGCAAAAATGCGTAACCTGTGCACCGGTGCTGTTGTTGAGCGTACCTTCAACGCAGGCGAGCGTCTGCCGAAGGCTCACATTGACCGTCGCGAAATGCAATATCTGTATGAATCCGACGGCATGTATGTATTCATGGACAATGAAACCTACGAACAAACCGAGCTGAGCAAAGAAACTCTGGGCAGCGCACTGAACTTCCTGAAAGAGAACATGGATGTTAAAATCATGATTTATGACAACCGTGTACTGGGCGTTGACCTGCCGAACACTGTAGAACTGACCGTAGTTGAAACCGAACCCGGCATCAAAGGCGATACCGCTACCGGCGGCAGCAAGAATGCTACCATGGATACCGGCTATGTTGTTAAAGTTCCTCTGTTCATCAACGAGGGCGACGTTCTGGCTATCGATACCAGAACCGGCGACTACATTTCCCGCGCTTAATTTTAATTAAGAATTACGCAGCAGCTGCTGCAGGTTTGTTCTGTTACTTACGGTGACGGAACCTGCCTGCGGCAGCTTTTTTGTATATTTGCATGCGTGTATTGTACACTGAATTTGTTCAAAATTTACAAAAATAACAAGTGTACTTTTCAAGAGAACAGTGGTATAATATTAAAAGAACTTTGTATGAAGAAAGGGGACACTAGTATGTCTGAAAAATCCACATTCTATTTGGTTCGCGAAGAAATCCTTCCCGAAGCAATTAAAAAAACTATAAAGGTTAAAGAAATCCTTAAACGCGGTGAAATCAAAACTATCAACGAAGCAGTTGAAAAAATGGGCCTGAGCCGCAGTGCTTATTACAAATATAAGGATTTCGTTTTCCCGTTCTATGAAGCAAGCAAGGAAAAAATTATTACCTTGTCCTTACTGCTTGAGCACAAATCCGGCGTGCTGTCCAAGGTTCTGAATACTGTTGCCGATGATTCCGGCAGCATCATGACCATCAACCAGGGGATTCCTCTGCAGGGTGTTGCGAATACTACTATTTCTATCGAAACCAAGCATCTGACGGTAGATCTGGAGGCATTGCTGGACAAGCTGCGCATGATTGACGGCGTAAAACGTCTGGAAGTACTGGGTCAGGTATAATCGATTACTGATTGAGGTATTGGAGGGGTACTAAATGAAGGATTTTGTAAATGTTGGTCTGTTGGGCGCCGGCACTGTCGGTGGCGGCGTGCTGAAGGTTTTAGAGAAAAATGCAGAAAAAATAGCCAAAGAGGTAGGCAAGCCGGTAAGAATCACCAAGGTGCTTGACCGCCATGTAGACCGCCTGAAACAGGAATACGGTGATAAATATATTTTTACCGACAATGCCGATGAGGTGCTTGAGGATAAGGATATTGATATTATCGTTGAGCTGCTGGGCCGCGAGCATCCTGCCAAGGAATTTATCGCCAGAGCCTTTGCCAACGGCAAGCATGTTGTTACTGCCAACAAGGACGTTCTGGCTAAATTCGGTGCAGAGCTGTTCCCGCTGGCGTATGAGCACAACTGCGACTTTATGTTTGAAGCCAGCGTCTGCGGCGGTATTCCTATCATCGGACCGATGAAAACCAGTATGGCAGCCAATCAGATTACCTCTATCATGGGTATTGTGAACGGCACCACCAACTATATGCTGTCCAAGATGGCTAACGAACACCTTGATTATGACGAGGTGCTGAAGGAAGCGCAGGCCAAGGGCTATGCAGAGTCCGATCCTACTGCCGATGTAGGTGGTCTGGATGCTGCGCGTAAAATTACTATTCTGGCATCTATCGCCTTCAATACACGCTTCAATTTGGACGATGTACAGGTTGAAGGCATTGAAAGCATTGAAGCCTGCGATATCAAATATGCAACCGATCTCGGTTACGCAGTAAAGCTTTTGGCAATCGCCAAGAACGATCCGGAAAACGGTGTCAGCCTGCGTGTTAACCCGACGATGATTCCGCTTTCCCATCCGCTGGCAGGCGTAAACGGCGTTTATAACGCTGTATTCGTCAACGGTGATGCTATCGGTGAGGCAATGTTCCTGGGCCTCGGTGCAGGCCGTCTGCCGACTGCAAGCTCTGTCTGTGGCGATATTATTGATATTGCTCGCAATATGCAGCACAAGTCCACCGGACGCATCAGCTGCACCTGCTTTGAGGAAAAACGCCTCTGCCCGCCTGATAAGATGTCCGCACCGGCATATATCCGTCTGCAGGTAGCAGATAAACCGGGCGCACTGGCAGCCATCGCTGCAGCCTTCGGCGCACAGAACGTGAGCCTGCGCAATGTTGTGCAGACTAATGATGTTCTGAGCAATAAGGCGGAGATTGTTGTAATTACCCACAGCGTTTCGGAGGCTAATCTGCAGATGGCGCTGCAAATTTTGCGCGTACTGCCGGTAGTAGAAGCAATCAGCTGTGTGATTCGTGTAGAAGACAGCCATTTGGCATAAAGAGGCGGCAGCATGAAAAAAGTATTTATTCAGGTTCCCGCAACCTCAGCTAACTGCGGTCCCGGCTTTGATACCCTCGGTCTGGCCTGCAACTTGTATAACGAAGTAAGCTATGAAATAACCGATAAGAAGGGCTTCCAGCTGGAGGTAGAAGGCGAGGGCGCAGATTATCTGAAGCCGTTTGGCCGTAATCTGGCTTTCGCCAGCTTTCTGCGCGTGTGGAACGCCGTAACCGACGGCCAGCGCATCGGTCTGAAGGTAAAGATGCTCAACCGCATTCCTATGTCCCGCGGTCTGGGCAGCAGCTCCAGTGCGATTGTTGCCGGTCTGTTTGCAGCTAACGCTTTGTGTGATGATTATTATACCAAGGATGAGCTTCTCGGTATCGCTACGGAAATCGAAGGCCATCCCGATAATGTGGCACCGGCGCTGTACGGCGGCTTCACCATCAGCTATATGGAGCAGGAGAAGGCACATTCCCTGCGTCTGCTGCCTGCCAAGCCTTTGAAGTTCATCGCCGTTGTTCCCGACAGCAAGCTGTCTACGCCACTTGCGCGTCAGGCTATCCCAAAGACTGTACCGCACAAGGACGCAGTTTATAACACTTCCAGAGCTTCGCTTTTGGTCGGTGCACTGCTGAGCGGCAATTATGAGTATCTGGGCATGGCGCTGGAGGACAAGCTGCATCAGCCGTACCGTGCGCATCTTATTCCAGGCTTGCCTGATGTTTTTGCGGCAGCTAAGGAAGCAGGCGCCTATAACGCTATTATCAGCGGTGCAGGCTCTACGGTGATGGCCTATGCTTCGCCGGAGGCAGACTGTGAGCGCATTGCCAAGGCTATGGTAGATGTGTTTGCAGCCAATAATGAGCACGCATGCTACCATATTCTGGACCTCGATACAGAGGGTGTAAAAAAAATTTAAAATAATTTATAAAATAGTGTTGACAAAATCCAAATAAACCTGTATAATACTCCTTGTGATTCGGGGCGTGGCTCAGCTTGGTAGAGCGCTTCCTTGGGGTGGAAGAGGTCGTGGGTTCGAATCCCGCCGCTCCGACCAATGTCGGACTTATAGCCTTTACGTTTATCGTAAAGGCTTTTTTCATGTTTAAAAGGAAGTTGGGGCATGCGTAAAAATATTATAATGCTTTCGATAAGAGCTTGGGAAAAACTAATCTTATAAACTTAGAACCGATTTTGGTTCTTTTTATTTGCGTAAATTTATAAATTTACATAAAAGTGTGATTCAGAACACGAAAAATCCCATAAAAATGTGAGTAGTAAGCATTTTATACAATTCGCTCTGCGATACGTCCCCAACAACCCTCATTTTTAAGAAAAATTATTAGGGAAAAACAAGCTGATATGTTATAATATAGAACGTGTGAATATATTTTGCGCAGCTGTCGGGCAGCAGAGGTGAATACAACTGCCGCTGGCGGCATAATAAAGCATTCGAACAGTAATTGACAGCAAAAGCTGCAAAACATCAGGCCCAAGGCTTACAGCTTGGGAACACAGCTTCCCGACAGCCACGGCATTACTGATTACTGTTATAGCAGAGCGCCTTGCGTTCGACGTGAGGGCTTTTTCATATTATATTGGGAGGTTTGGACCGATGATTCGTACATTGGAATTCGTCTGCAGCGAGTGCGGCGAACATTTTGTGCCCGGAGAAAAATTGTATTATCGTGATAATTACATGAATAACAGCATTCGCGATACCAAATTTATCTGCCCGGAATGCATTGCCCGCTGGCAGCAGAAATGGCAGATTAAAACAGCCAGCTTTCATGAGGTTGACTATGTACTGACAGTTGACCTGGAGCTGGAGGACGGCACCGTCTATAACAACATGGATTGCACGCCGATAGATGAAACAGAAACCGTTGTCCTGGGCGAGGACGTGCCGGTGGAGGCACAGCAGGAGCTGTATAAAATCTATGCAGCCTGGGATAAGGAGCGCAAGGCGCACATCCTGAAGGACTGCACCTTCAAGGATGAATTCATGCGTACCTCCTTCACCTGCGAAACCTACAGCGGTGAACGCTATGAGAACGTTGCCTTCCGCGTAACCATGCGCGGTGAGCTGCAGACGGAAATCCCTGTTCCCGACTACATCAAAATGCAGATTCTTGATGCCTACAAGCTGTACGAGGAGCAAAACGCCGATTATCCGGCAGTAGACGAGCTGGTTTCCGATGAGGATGAAATTGCCAGGATTACCAAAAATTTAAAGAAATAGGAGAGCATATACATAATGACAGAATTGATGGATAAAATTAAGAAACGCCGTACCTTCGCTATTATTTCTCACCCTGACGCAGGTAAAACAACCCTTACCGAAAAGCTGCTGCTTTACGGCGGAGCTATTCACCTGGCAGGCTCCGTAAAGGCTAGAAAAAGCAATAAGCACGCTGTATCCGACTGGATGGAGATTGAAAAGCAGCGTGGTATTTCCGTTACCTCTTCCGTACTGCAATTTGACTACGACGGCTTCCGCGTAAACATTCTGGATACCCCCGGTCACCAGGACTTTTCCGAGGATACCTACCGTACATTGATGGCTGCCGACAGCGCTGTCATGCTGATTGACGCTGCTAAGGGCGTAGAGCCGCAGACCAAGAAGCTGTTCTGGGTTTGCCACCGCCGCCGTCTGCCTATCTTTACCTTTGTCAACAAATTGGACCGCTACGGCCGTAATCCCTTCGACCTGATGGACGAGCTGGAAAAGGTGCTGAACATCCGCGCATATCCGATTAACTGGCCTATCGGTATCGACGGCCATTATAAAGGCGTTTACAACCGTCTGGAAAACACCATTGAGCTGTTCGAGGATGACACCAGCCATGGTGCCAAAAAGCTGAAATCCACTACCGGTTCTTTAGATGATCCCAAAATCAGAGAGCTGCTGGGTGACGAGCTGTACGAAAACCTGTGCAACGATATCGAGCTGCTGGACATGGCAGGCGATGAGTTTGACATGGAAAAGGTTAACACCGGCGAGCTGACTCCGATGTTCTTCGGCAGTGCTATGACCAACTTTGGCGTACAGAGCTTCCTGGAAAAATTCCTGGAAATGTCTCCCATGCCACAGCCAAGAATGCTGCAGGATGGTACAATATTGTCACCGGAGAACGAAAAATTCTCTGCTTTTGTTTTTAAAATCCAGGCTAATATGAATCCTGCTCACCGTGACAGAATTTCCTTCATGCGTATTTGTTCCGGCGTCTTTGACAAAGGAATGAGCGTTTACCACAAGCAATCAGGTAAGATGGTTAAGCTGGCACAGCCGCAGCAGTTCCTGGCTCAGGAGCGCACAATAGTGGAAAAAGCATATCCAGGTGACATTATCGGCGTTTTTGATCCGGGTATCTTCGGTATCGGTGATTCCTTGAGCGACAGCAGCCTGAAGCTGCAATTTGAAGACTTCCCCGTATTCCCGCCGGAAATTTTTGCCCGCGTACAGCCTAAGGACTCCCTCAAACGTAAGCAGTTTGAAAAGGGCATCATCCAGCTGTCGCAGGAGGGTGCTATTCAGGTATTCCGTCAGGAGGGCGTAGGTCTTGAAAGCTATATCGTCGGCGTAGTCGGCGTACTGCAGCTGGAGGTTCTGGAATACCGTCTGCTCAACGAGTACAGCTCTAAGCTGCTGATGAATCAGCTGCCGTACTCCGTTGCACGTTGGGTATACGCAGAGGATAAGAAGCTGATTGAGAACATTAAAGGCTTGGATAACGGAATGCTTGTTTATGATAAAAAGGACAGACCTGTTATTCTTGTAAATAACGAGTGGTCCCTGAATTGGATTCTGGAACGAAATCCTGGTATTCAGTTCCTGACGGTACCTGCTGATGTGGAGAAAATCTAAAGATAATTACAATTACAAATCAGGAAAAACGCTTTCACTTTTACAGAAAATAGTAGTACTTATTACGCTCGTAGTGTGTATCGCACTGCTGCCGACATCTTTGTTTACGACACAGAAGGTGGCGCGGGTAATTTATGACCGCGTAAGTATCAATGCCGTAAGCATTAACAACATTCTCTGTAACTCTCCGGAAATCAGGGAGAGCCTGGAGAAGCAGAACAAGAGGCCGGAAGATTCCGTAGACAGCTTTATGGCTGCCTTTGTTAACGATGTTGACCATTCGGATGAAGCTGGCGTAGCGATTTACGACAAGAACCGCCATCTGCGCGTGTTGTATAACCCAGGCAAGCTGCCTGACTTCGAGCATAGTGCGCGTAATCTGGTTGACAAATATGAGGGACGCAACAATATTTCCTATAAGGAAAACTACTCGATTCCCAATAAGGCTATTGGCTTTGTTAAAGATGACAATAAAAAAACCATCGGTTATGTTGTTACCGGTTATTCCGATGAAATCGTCAATAACTCAACAATCGATGCTGTTCTCTTTTTGTTGTCCATGACGCTGCTTGGCCTGATAGTCGGTATCTGGGGCGCAATTTATCTGGCGCAGAGGATTAAACGGGTTCTTTTCGGCTATGAGCCTGAAGAAATCGCCAGAATGCTGCAGGAGCGCGATGTTATTCTTAACTCTGTACGTGAAGGCATTATCAATATCAACAGCAACGGCTGCATTACGCTTGTCAACTCCGAAGCCCAATTGCTTTTGAAGCAGGCCGGTATTGAAGGAGTTAATGAACTATTTGGAAAATCTGCAAAAGATGTCTTGAAACGTGTGCCGTTGGATGATATTATAAAAGAAGGTAAAACTTTAGTTGATGCCAGTGTCAAGATGGGTAATACTGTCTTTATTATTACTGCAGTACCGTTACTAGATGGTAAGAACATTATCGGTGCCGTAATTACCTTCCGCAAAAAATCTGTAGTAGAAGAGATGGCTAACCAGCTGACAGGCTTTAAAAATTATGCTACTGCTTTAAGAGCGCAGACACATGAGTTTATGAACAAAATGCATGTGATTATGGGCCTGATAGATATGAAGGCCTATGACGAGCTGAAGAATTTTACGCAGGAAATTGCCTATAACAGACAATCTGAAGTTTCTTATGTAGTAACCCGCCTGAAGGATATAACATTATCAGGCTTTATCCTCGGTAAAATAAGCCGCAGCCGTGAACTTGATATCGACTTCTCTCTGACAGAGGAAAGTGAGCTGCACAGCGAACTGGATGTGCCTTCGGTACATGATATTGTATTGATTGCCGGCAATATTATCGAAAACGCCTTTGATGCGTTGAAAAATTTTGACGGTGAACGCATCGTTAATCTCTCGATTCTGGATTTTGACCGCGAAATTGTTATTGTCGTGGAGGATTCCGGACCTGGTATGAGTGACGATGTACGCAAACATATCTTCCAGCGTGGCTTCAGCAGCAAGTGCGAAAGCGGTCATGGCTTTGGCTTATATCTGGTTAAGCAAAGCATCAATAACCTTAATGGCACCATTACTGTGGAGTCTGCTCCGGATGAGGGCACTACTTTTACCGTAAGGCTTCCGACCAGAAAAGAGGGGGATTAAGATGATTAACGTGTTAGTTGTAGAAGATGACCCGATGGTTGCCCAATTACATGAGCACTATCTTAGCCAGATCAAGGGGTTTCAGCTGTGTGATATTGCCGGCAACGGAGATACTGCACTGAAGCTGCTGCGTCAGAACAAATACGATTTAATCATTCTTGATGTCTTTATGCCTACTATGGATGGTTTACAGCTTTTGGCTAAAATACGCGAGAATGGTTATGATGTAGATGTCATCATCGTTTCGGCAGCAAACGATAAGGATAAAATTAAGCTGGCGCTGCGTTTAGGCGCTGTCGATTATATTATTAAGCCCTTTGAGTTTGAACGCTTTAACCTTGCACTGAACAATTATCTGAAGCGTTATCAGATTGTTGAGGAGCAGGGCATCATTAAGCAGGCTGACCTTGACACTACTATTATGCGTCAGGAAAATCAGGTTGCGGTAACTTTGCCCAAGGGCCTTGATAAAAATACTTTAGGCACTGTTTGGGATTGCATCTGCGGTATTGACGGCATGTTTACTACCGAAGAGGTGGCAGGCATGGTGGGAATCTCCCGCGTTTCTATCCGTAAATATCTGGAGTTTTTGAAATCCCTGCATCTGCTGAAGCTGGATCTGCACCGCGGCAGCGTTGGCAGACCGGTATACAAGTATCTGTGCCTTGACAAGCAGAGCGATGTGCTGAAGGCATATATACAGTAAAGCAATTCAGGTGAACCCTCGGCAGTATTTGTCTGAGGGTTCGCTTTTTCTTATACATATTTGAAATAATCGTTAAAGTAGTGTACAATAGTAGTATTATTATGCAGAAAAGAGGGGGCAAAACATATGCAAGACCCGATTAAAATATTAGGCGTGCCTGTACACGCAATGACGATGCAGGAGGCAGTGAAAACGCTTGAAGAAAGAATGCTCGCCAAGGAGCAGACCTTCGTTGTTACCGCGAATGCCGAAATCATCATGATGTGCCAGGAAAACGCAGAATACAAAAAAATTATCTGCGAGGATGCGGAGCTGGTGCTGCCTGACGGTGCCGGTGCCGTGTGGGCAGGCAGACACCTGGGCTACAAGGTGCCGGAGCGTGTAGCAGGCTTTGACCTGTACAACGAGCTGTTGGATTTATCTGCGCACAAGGGCTATAAGGCGTACTTTTTCGGCGGCAGTCCGGGAGTTGCCGAAGCTGCGAAGGCAAAGGCTGAGGAGCTTTATCCGGGCGTACAGGTAGTAGGCTGCCACAACGGTTACTTTAATGATGAGGATGTGCCGCAGATTATTGCGGACATCAACGCCAGCGGTGCAGATATGCTTTTCGTTGCCTTGGGCGCACCGAAGCAGGAAAAATGGCTGGTGGCACACCGCGCGGAGCTGAACGCCAAAATTCTGATGGGCATCGGCGGCAGCTTTGACGTGCTCGCCGGCAAAATGGAGCGCGCACCGAAATGGATGCAGGATGCTTCTTTGGAATGGGCCTTCCGCCTGTACAAGCAGCCCAGCCGTTTTATGCGCATGATGGCGTTGCCTAAGTTTGTAATCAAGGTAATGGCGTCTAAGTTTTAGGCTATACTGCAAGAACATTGTGCTTGTCAAAAGTGCTAAGAATTTTACACTTATATAGACAAAAGCAGGTTGGTGTATTATAATAAAGTGATGGAAGTAGCATTCCATCACTTTTTATGTCTGCGAAAAACAGACTGCACAGTCAGTTTAATGTTGTTTGCTGATATGAAATTTTAGATTAAAAGAAATATTCGCAGGAAAGCGAGGCTTTATATGTTTATTGTAAAAGATGGTTATATTTATGTTGGTGTTTCTCTGTTGTTGGCTGCAATAGTATATTATTTCTTCGGCGCTGTGTGGGCCGTAATCCCTGTAGTGCTGGCATTATACTTTGCCTACTTCTTCCGTGATTTCCACCGCGTTACGCCTTATGATCCCAACATCCTGTATTCGCCTGCAGACGGTACAGTAATGGGTGTAGATGAAATTTTTGATGATGAATATCTCAACGAGCCTGCGATTAAGGTAACTATTTTCCTTTCCGTATTCAACGTGCATACCAACCGTGCGCCGCTCGACGGCGAAATCAAATATCAGCGCTATACCTGCGGTCAGTTCGTACCTGCGTATGAGAAAAACGCTTCTTTCGAAAACGAGCGTCATGCTATCGGTATGGATAACGGCCGTATGCGCTTTTTGGTAATCCAGATTGCCGGTCTGCTGGCACGCCGTATCGTTTCCTGGGTAACTGTAGGCACCAACCTCAAACAGGGTGAAACCTATGGCATGATCAAATTCGGCTCCAGCACCGAGCTGGTAGTTCCCAGAAATGTTGAAATCACCGTTAAGAAGGGTGATAAGGTTGTTGGCGGTATTACCGTAGTGGGGAGGGTTAAAGAACAATGAACTGGCGTCGTCTGATTCCGAACAGCATCAGCTCTGCGAGCCTTATTTTCGGTGTGCTGTCTATCTTTAAAACTATCGAGGGTGATTTCTTCCTTGCCCCCGTTTTCATCGTAATCGCTGTAATTTTTGATTCTATGGATGGCCGTGCTGCCCGCGCTCTCGGCGTTGGCGGCGGTGACTTCGGCAAGGAGATGGATTCTCTTTGCGATATGTGCTCCTTCGGCGTTGCGCCTGCCATCATGATTTATATGTATGGTCTGCAGGAGCTTGGCCTTGCAGGTCAGGTTATCGCTGCACTCTTCGCTGTGGGCGGCTGCCTGCGTCTGGCACGCTTCAACTGCAATACCGGTGTTGTACACGGTTATTTCCAGGGTATGCCTATTCCGGCAGGTGCCTGCTTCTTGGCAACCTATGTTGTTTCCGGCTATCAATTCGCTCCGGCTGTGCTGGCAGCAGTTACTCTGGTAATTGCCTGCATCATGTACAGCGAAGTTAAATTCCCGGATTTCAAGGGCAAGGGTAATCCTATGTACCGTCTGCCTGTAATTATTGCCGTAATCGTCGGTGCCGTAATGCTGTACGAGCGTCCCGGTGCGTGGCCGTTTGTAGCAATGTTCACCTATACGCTGGCAGGCATTGTAAACCATGTTTACCGTGCTCTTACAGGTAAAAACAAATAATTTGCCGTTAGGGGAGTAAAGGAGATTTTTGATGTATACAGCTTTTGATATAATCATGATACCTTTGCAGCTATTGATTATATTTTTTACGCTCTACTACTTTTTTGTTTCTTGGTTCGGCCTGTTCGGCAAGAAGAAGGAAGTTAAGATATATAATGAAAGCAAGACCTTTGCCTTGATTGCCTGCGCGCATAACGAGGAAAGAGTTATTGCTCAATTGGTAGATAACCTGCGCCGTCTGAATTATAATGACGCTTTATATGATATCTATGTTGTTGCAGACAACTGCTCGGATAAAACCGCCGAGGTTGCACGCAAGGCCGGTGCGCTGGTGCATGAGCGCTTCAGCGAAACCGGTAAGGGCAAAGGCTTTGCTCTCGCGTGGATGTTCGACAGATTGTTCAAGCTGGATAAGAAATATGATGCAGTTTGCGTTTTCGATGCCGATAACCTGGTGCATCCCAACTTCCTGCAGGAGATGAACAGCCGTCTGTGCAACGGCGAACGCATTATCCAAGGCTACATGGATGCCAAAAACCCGACTGATACCTGGGTAAGCGGCGTATTTGCAATTTCCTTCTGGATTGTTAACCATGTATGGAGCCTGGCAAAGTATAACATGGGCCTTTCCTGCTGCCTTGGCGGCACCGGCATGTGCTTTGACACCGAGGTATTGAAGCGTTACGGCTGGCGTGCAACCTGCCTGACCGAGGATATGGAGTTCACCATTCAGGCGATGATGGAAGGCATTCCTACAACCTGGGCGCATGATGCAATCATCTATGATGAAAAGCCGCTGACCTTCAAGCAGACCTGGAACCAGCGTAAGCGTTGGTCACAGGGCCACTTTGATGTAGCGGACCGCTATCTGATTCCGATGATTAAAAAGGCGATTAAGACACGCAATATTGTCATGCTGGACTGCTCTGTGAACCTCATTCAGCCGTACTTCCTGATGATTTCCACGTTCTTTGTGCTTTGCAGCTATATTTATAACTTCTATCCGTTCTACACCAATATCCTGTATACCATTATTCCGGTAGAGGTTTGGACTCTGGTTGGTATCGGCCAGTATATTTTCCCGGTAGCGGTACTGTGGAAAATCCGCGCTTCCTTCAAGTCCTGGATGTATCTGCTGCTGTATCCGCTGTTTATTTACAGTTGGATTCCTATTACAGCACTTGGCTGGTGGCACCGCCATGACCATGAGTGGAGCCACACGTTGCACACCCGCGGCATCAGCTTCGACGATGTAATTATTCCCGAGGACGCAGTAAATGACGGTCCGAAGGAAGTAGTCTTTGCCAAAAAGGACGAAAAATAAGCTTTATAAGCACTTCTGCGCAAGCGGGAGTGCTTTTTTAGTGCGCAAAGGCAGGTAAACATGATATAATAAATTTATTATGCTTATGCAAATTTTATGAAGATGAGCTAAAAGAGCGGAGAGGATATGAAGATGCAGATTAAGGGAATACTTTTTGATTTTGACGGCACCATTGCCAATACCATAGATTTGATTATTGCCACCTTTGAGCACACATGCCGGGAGGTGCTGGGCTTTACACCGGAGCGTGAAAAGATTGTGGCTACCTTCGGCCTGCCGTTGCCGGAGGCAATGATTGCGCTTTCCGGTAAGCCGGAGCTGGTGGAAACTATGCGCGACGCTTACAGAGAATATAATAACGCGCATCACGATGATATGATCCGTCCTATTCCAGGCGTGAAGGAAACACTGGAGCAGCTGAAGGCACAGGGCATTAAGCTGGCGGTTGTTACCTCTAAGAAGCCGCCGATGCTGCGTCGTGGGCTTGACTGCCTGCAGCTGGCGCCGTATTTTGATGCGACCATTGCCTTGGGCGATACGAAGGAGAGCAAGCCGCATCCCGAGCCGATGCTGGCAGCTTGTGCCAAGCTGGGAGTAAAACCTGAGGAGTGCCTGTGCGTCGGCGACAGTCCTTTCGATTTGCAGAGTGGACGCAGTGCGGGGGCGAAAACCGTTGCCGTGCGCTATACGGCCTTTGGCTGGGAAAAGCTGCTGGAAGAGGGCAGGCCGGATTTTGTGATTGCAAGGCCGCAGGAGCTGCTGGAAATAGTGGAGAAGTAATTAAAGTTTTTGATGCAAATATATTTGTTAAAACTATTTTTATCGAGTATAATGGACTTAAGAAGTTATGTGTTATATACGTTAATAAGAAATTTCTGTCAAGAATATTTTTAAAGCTATTTTTATTATAAATTGCTGATTTGAAGGTGAGTTCCTATGCTAGACTTTTTTAACATCGAAAAATACAAAGAAAATAATCGTTTGGAAGCAAAAGCGGCTGCCGTTGGCCTGCCGAAGAGTTTGTGGGCAACTTATTCTGCATTTGCTAATACTAATGGTGGTATAATTTTACTTGGTGTTACAGAAGATGCGCAACATCAGTTGCATGTTGAAGGTGTAAATGATGCTGATGCATTAGTAATAGACTTTTGGAATATCATCAACAATCAAAGCAAAATCAGTATCAATGTCCTTAACGATAAAGATGTTATAGTTCGTGAATTCGACGGTAAAAAGATCATTATTATTAGTGTACCGCGCGCGCAGAGATATGATAAGCCTATATACCTTGATGGTAATTTGTTTTCGTCATACAAACGCAATGGCGAGGGTGATTATCGCTGTACCAAAGAGGTTATTCAGGCAATGCTGCGCGATGCTTCGCCTAAAACACAGGATATGCTTGTTTTAGGAAACATGAATTTAGATGTCTTTGATAAAGATACTATTAAACGTTACCGCATAAGAATGCAGGGGATAAGACCGGGGCATGTTTGGGAAGCACTTGAAGATGTTGATTTTCTATATCGTATAGGAGCAGTCGGCAGAGATGCTGATGGTAAATTACATCCTACTGCTGCAGGCTTGTTGATGTTCGGGTACGAGTATGAGATTGTAAGAGAATATCCGCATTACTTTTTGGATTATCGCGAAAAGCTGGATGATGATACTCGTTGGAGTGATAGGTTTGTTTCTAGTTCCGGTGATTGGAGCGGTAATATATATGATTTTTATTTCCGTGTATATAACCGCATTGCTCAGTCTGTTAAAGTACCGTTTGCTTTAGACGGGATAAGTCGCATTGATGATACAGAATTGCATAAGGCTTTAAGAGAGGCTTTGGCAAATACCTTAATCAACGCTGATTACTATGGAAATACAGGTGTTGTTATTGAAAGAAACATTACCAGTATAACGATGACTAATGCCGGTACATTCAGAATTGATTTAGATGAAGCAATAAATGGCGGAATTTCCGATCCACGTAATTCCGGCTTAATAAAGATGTTTAGTCTAATAAATATAGGTGAACGTGCTGGCAGTGGTTTACCTATGATCTTTAAAGCTTGGACAGGTACTGATTTTGCTATGCCGGATATTACAGAAAAGGAAAATCCTGACAGGGTATGCTTGATATTACCTGTTGAAAGTTTGGGAGAAGTTGGGCTGACGAGTGCCCAATGTCCTAATAAAAATGCAAATGAAGGCTCTGATGTCCTAATAAATGAGTTGACAGTGCCAGATACTAAGCAAGCAGTGCCGGATACTGAGCAAGCAGTGCCAGATACTGAGCGAACAGTGCCGGATACTGAGCAAGCAGTGCCGGATACTGAGCAAGCAATGCCAGATACTGAGCAAGCAGTGCCGGATACTGAGCGAACAGTGCCGGAAGAAAGTAAGGAGCAAAAAGCTTTAATATTGTCCTATATTAAGGATAATGAAAATATTACTGCAAAAATAGCAGCAACTATTCTTAATGTTAAGCCTAGAAGAGCAAGAACCATATTGCGTGATATGCAGATTGAGGGAATCATAAAAAGAGTTGGTGCAGCAAGAAGTATAAAATATGTATTGCAGACTGAAAAATAATTTACGAAATATTTTACATTCGATTTTTCTGCTATTTTAATAAATTATAATTGGAAAAATCAACTGTTGACTATATGTATATTTTGTGTTATTTTGAAAGTATATAAATGTCCAGCATAAGAAACAGAGGGTTGATATATGACAAAGGAGCTTTTTAAAAACATACCGAGTAAAGTCGGAGATTTAGTTAGAGATGTAAAATCCGGTCGCATAGGCCTTCCTGATTTGCAAAGACTTTTTATATGGCAAGACAGCAAAGTAAGAGAGCTTTTTGACTCTATGCTTAGGGGATACCCCATTGGATATATTATGCTGTGGGAATCACCGACTAATTATGAAAGCAAAAAAAATTCTATTGGTTCTAATGACAAAACCTATGTAGAAGCAAAAGAATTGGTGATTGACGGACAGCAAAGATTGACAGCACTTGTAGCATCTATGTATGGTGTAAAGATTGTGGATAAGAACTTTGCTGAACATGAAATAAGAATTTCTTTTAATCCATTAACAAGAGAATTTGCAGTCTTTACTTCTGCATTAGAAAAAGCACCGGAATGGATATCTAAGGTATCAGATGTATTTCTTGCTAAGGAAAATAATACAATCAGTACATTGAGAAGACGATATATAAGAGAGTTAAATGAGAGCAGAGATAAAAAAGATATGGATTGTCTTACAGATGCAGAAGAAGATTTGATCGAAAATAATATAAACGCACTGCTCAATTTAACAGATTATTCACTGCCTACGCTTGAAATCAGCTATGATGCACCGGAAGAAGATGTTGCAGATATTTTTGTTCGTGTTAATTCCGGTGGACAAAGCCTTAATGAAAATAATTTTATACAAACATTGATTTCTGTATATGAAAATTCGACTAATGACCGTATCAATCAATTTTGTAAAGAATCAAGAATTCCTCGTGACGGAACATCCTATAATAATATTTTATCAGTCGAGCCATCTCATTTGATTAGAATGGCTGTCGGATTAGGTTTCAGAAGGGCTAGGTTGCGTTATGCTTATATGTTATTGAGAGGTAAAGACTTAGATACTGGTAAATACTCATCTGAAGAAAGACAAAAAAATCTTGATACTTTCAAAGCTGCATTAGAAAAAGTAATGAACCTCAACAATTGGCATTCATTCCTCAATATTATTGGTGAAGCGGGTTACATCAATAAAAATCAAATATCTGCTAAAAATGCTGTGATTTTTAGCTATATCTTATATCTTATTGCTAGATATGATTTTAACGTAACTGCTATGCAGCTTAAAAATATTATCAGTAAGTGGTTTTTTATGGGTACAGTGACTTCGTTCTATACGGATTCTACGGAAAGTACTGTTGAAAAGCAATTTGCTGATTTACGTAGTATTAAAAATGCTGAGGAACTCATTGCATATTTAGAAGAAACTATTTCTGCAAGATTCAGTGATGATTACTTCAATATTACGCTTCCGAATGAGTTAAACAGTGCATCAGCAAATTCTCCTGCATGGAACGCTTACATTGCTTCACAAATTGTGTTAAATACTCCTATGCTATTTAGTACATCGCAGTTGGCAAAATATTTTGTGCCAGGAGCAAGCGGCAGTAAAAATGCAATTGATAAGCATCATATTTTTCCTAAACATTATTTAACGCAACTTGGTTACACGACAGACAGAGATAGAAATCAGATTGCAAACTATACATATCTTGATTATGCAACTAATATTGATATTTCAGATAATGCACCTGAATTTTATGTTGCAAAGTATAGAAATAAGTTAGGCGAAGATGATTATAAGAAATCATGTGCAGAGCATGCATTGCCGTTAAATTTTGCCGAATTAGATTATATGGAGTTTTTACGACAAAGAAGAATACTGATGGCTAAAGTAATTAAGCAAGCTTATCTTAAGCTTTGCCAGCAATAAAATTTAAATTATTATAAGGAGATGCTAAAAATGGATGATATTCAAAAAAAGATTGAAGAATTAGAAGATGAGCAATGCGCTGAACTTCTTGTCAAGCAAGTTGAAGAAAGAGTAACATATCAATGTTTACATATTCTTGATCATTGTAATACGTTAGAAGAAGCTAAAAAGAAAATCGAAGCATTGCTTAAAGATTAACCCACACCCACTTCGCACTCTCACACCTGCTGAGAGTGCTTTTTCTTTACTCTTTAAATTATGCCTTATTTATGGTATTATATAATAGAAAAAGTGTGGAGAATCTGCATAGATATTATGCGTAATAACATACTTCAGCAAACAGTTTTCATTATCACATTTAACTATAAGGGAGGCAAAGCATATGCGTAAAATTGCTATCATTGGCGGAACCGGTATTGATAATCCCGATACCCTGAAGGGATTCGAAAAAAAGATTATAGAAACACCGTTTGGTAAAGCATTGTGCAACATTGGCAAAATGAGCGGTAATCAGGTGGTTTTCGTGAGCCGTCACGGCGTAGACCATTCCGTACCGCCCCACAAGGTAAACTACCGTGCCAACATCTGGGCGATGAAGAGCCTGGGCACGGAGGAGATTTTTGCTACTACCGCAGTCGGTTCCCTCAACCCGGAGATGAAGGCAGGTCACTTCGTAGTTTGCGACAACGTGCTGGACTTCACCAAGAGCCGCATCAACACCTTCTACGATTCCCCCGAGCGTGGTGTAGCGCACTGCGATTTCACCTATCCGTATTGCCCGACTTTGCGCGAGAAGGTTATCAAATGTCTGGAGAAAACAGATATTACCTTCCATAAGCATGGTGTTTATGTTTGCACCGAAGGCCCGCGCTTTGAAAGTGCTGCCGAAATTAAAATGTTCGCTATGCTGGGTGGTGACCTGGTTGGCATGACCAATATGCCTGAGTCCATTCTGGCGCGTGAGGCAGAGATGTGCTACACTAACTGCTCCATCGTTACCAATATGGCTGCCGGCATTTCCCCGACACCGCTTTCCCATAAAGAGGTTTGCGACGCTATGGCACTGAGCATTAAGAATATGGAAAAGCTGATTCTGTCCTTCATCGCTTATGAAGAGCCGACTGAGGCGAAGTGCAACTGCCATCACGCTATGCAGGAGTTTGGCGGCTTTAAGCTGTAAGAGGTTGTTATGGTAGAAACTATGCGTTGGGAGCAGGGGAGCCTGGTGCTTTTGGACCAGACTCTGCTGCCGCAAAAGATAGAATGGATTACCTGCGTGGATTACAAGCGCGTGAAAGTGGCGATTGAACGCTTGGAGGTGCGCGGTGCTCCGGCAATCGGCGCTGCCGCTGCCTTCGCTATGGTGCTTGGTGCGCGCGAGGTTGCAGACAAGCCGGACTTTTTGGGTGCGCTGGATGCTGTGCGCGCAGATCTGATTACTGCGCGTCCGACGGCGGTAAATTTGGCGTGGGCGGCGAATCTGCAGTATGCGTTGGCTGTGCGCCTGAACGGCGAGGACAAGTCCCCTGCGGCGATTATCAAGGCGCTGGAGGTGAAGGCCGAGCAGATTTATGCGGACGATATCACCATGAATAAGCGTATGGGCGAATACGGCGCTGCTGTGCTGCCTGACGCTGCCGTAGTGCTGACGCACTGCAACGCAGGCGCATTGGCAACCTGCGGTTGGGGCACGGCATTGGGCGTTATCCGCAGTGCTTACGCGCAGGGCAAGCTGAAAATGGTTTATGCCGACGAAACACGTCCGCTGCTGCAGGGTGCGCGTTTGACGGCGTTTGAGCTGTTTGAGGACGGCATCCCGGTTACGCTGATTACCGATAATATGGCAGCGTGGACCATGCGCACGAAGGGCGTGAACGCTGTTGTTGTCGGTGCCGACAGAATTGCGGCCAACGGCGACACGGCGAACAAAATCGGCACCTATGGCGTGGCACTGGCGGCGAAGGTGCACGGAATTCCGTTTTATATCGCCGCACCGACGAGCACCTTTGATTTTACGATTGCTACAGGTGCGCAGATTCCTATTGAGGAGCGCAAGGCAGACGAGGTACGTCATTTCCGCAGCGAGCAGACTGCGCCTGAGGGCGTGGCAGTGTTTAACCCTGCGTTTGACGTGACACCGGCAGAGCTTATTAGCGGTATTATTACCGAGCATGGCGTACTTAAAGCGCCGTATACAGAAAGTATTAAGAAATTGCAGGCTCTTTTAAAAGATTAATTTTTCTTCAGAATTCAATCTTAATACTTTATTATATTTGTGTTTTTGTGATAAATCTAGTAATTTGAAAATACCATCAAAAGCAAGGCGTTAGATATGTTTAATTGTGATAAATGTGGGTTATGCTGTAGAAGTCTTCATCTTTCTGATTTGTATCATGATTTGGATAAAGGCGATGGAGTGTGTATTCATTTGGATGAAAAAACAAATTTGTGTCGAATATATCATAGCAGACCTGAAAAATGTAATATTGATGTAATGTATAGAAAAATTTACTATACACATATGTCATTAGAAGAGTATTATGAAATGAATTATAAAGTATGTATGCAATTAAAAAATAATGCCTTAAAAAAAGGGGAGTTATAAATATGCCTATACCATTTTTAATTGGTGCCGCAGCTGTTGGTGCTGCAATTTTTGGAGCAAAGAAGATGATAGATTCATCTGATAATAATAGTCGTGCAGAAGAATTACAGATTTTAGCTAAGGAAATATATGATAAAGCAATCGCTAGGCTAGAATATTCTAGAGAAAACACAAATGAGATGCTCGAACAATTAGGAACCACTAAGGTAAATACTTGGGCGAACGACATGAATGGATTTATCAATGCTTTTAGTAAGTTTAAAAATGTTAAACAAGAGGGAACGTTAGCATTAGAAGGAAGCCTTGATATTACACCTGAAAATATCAAGGCTATAAAAAATTCGGCATTAAAGGCTTCTGAAATGGTGAATGCAGGATTAGGGTCTTTAGCAGCAGGAACTCTTGCTGGTGTTGCGGCATACGGTGGAGCATCTATGTTTGCAGCGGCTTCTACAGGAACAGCTATTTCTACTTTATCAGGTGCAGCTGCTACTAATGCAACTTTAGCATTTTTTGGCGGAGGAAGTATTGCTTCTGGTGGTCTTGGTGTGGCAGCTGGCTCAGCAGTTTTAGGTGGCGTTGTATTAGGTCCGGCATTGGCTTTAGCTGGCATGTTTATGTCTGCTAAATCTGAAGAAAACTTAGCTAAAGCTGAAAAAATGTATGCTCAAGCAACAAATGCTGCAGAAAAAATGAATGGAATTTCTGATACTTTGGACAACATATACAGTTTAGCTAGCGATTATAACGAATTCTTAATGGCGTTTTCATCTAAGTTTAAAGAAGTAATCACAGGCGTAAATAGAATATATATTGACCAATATACGTTGTGTAGTAAAAGTTTGTGGAATAAAATAAAAGCGATATTTGGCATGAAAATCACTGTTGATTATAATCAGTTGGAACGATCTCAGCAACAATATTTGCATATGGCATGGTTAATGGCACAGACTATGCAGAAAACGCTTACGGTTAATTTATTAGATGAACAGGGAAATATTACTGCAGAATCATATAAGGTGTTACAAAGCAGTCAGCAGACAGTTAATAGTCAGTTATTATTGAATCAAGGACGGGACTGAAGGAATGCCTATAAATAAAAAGATTCAAGATAATAATGCTGTTTTCATTAGTACACAAGTTACGGATTTAGCAAACAGGAATTTACAAGCTGGCACTGACATAACTATTAAATCAATGGAGCTTTTTCGTTTAAAAGGACAAAAACTTGCTAACGTTGGTTATGAACAAGCTAAAGGTAATTTATTTGAGTATATTGAAGCTAGTAAATTTCTTAGAAATAATGCAAATGCGGGCAATCAAGGTTTTGATAAATACCCCGTTACAGATGTTCCAGCAAGCCAAGGAGGATACGGAGGACATACAGCTCCTGATGATTTCAGATTTGAGCAAGATGGTAAAGTAATCTTTCAAGCTCAAGCTAAAGTCAACAATGATCCTAATAATACTGCTAATAACTTTGTTAATCCTAAATATAATGGAATGCAAAAAATTACAACTTCCGATACTGTAGAAGCTGTTAAAACTGCTCTATTAGATAAGCTAAATAAGGGTGAAATTTCTAAAAGTCAATATAATGAAGCTATGAATTCAATACGCTCAGGATTGACAGATGATCGCACCGGAGTTAGTTCAGGTGGTACTACTACCAGTGAATTGAAAAAATTTTGTGGATCAGATGGTAAAGTCGATGTAGATGCTGTCCTCGCTTATGCCAAGGAGTTTGAATATAAACAAATGGCTTATGAAATAGCTGGAGGAACAGCTAAAGGCGCTGTAGCAGGTGGCGTTATAAAAGGAGCAATTCAAGGTGTAACTAGCTTATGGGACGTCTATAATGATAGAAAAAAATTAGACCAAGCTCTAAAAGAAACTGGTATGGCAGTTGGTAAAGGAGCAGTAAGAGGTGGTGCTGCTGGTTTTCTATCATCTATTTTTAGAATAACAGGTAAAAAACAATCGATTCCAGCATTAACAGATACTAATGTTACTACAGCTCTTGCTGCAGCTGTAGTTGATTGTGGTGTATCAATATATGCGTATGCTAAAGGTGAAATAGACGGCAGTCAATTGGTAGAAGAATTAAAAGCTACAGCAATTCAATCTTCTTCTGCATATTATTTTACTGCTGCGTTAAAAACAACAATAGGTGTTTCTGGTGGAGTATTCCTTCCTATGGCAATATATACAGCTACTAGCTATATGCTAATGTCCACAAAAGCTATAATTGATCAAGCTAAACTTAATGCTATCGAATATAGAAGAGTTGCTAAACTATATGATGAGGAAACAGCTATTATAAAAGAGTATAGGCAAATAATGAATAGAGAATTTGCAGTTTACAGGAAGGATAAACAAGAAGCTATGCAAAGATTTCTTAGCATTATTGATACAAGTACTTTTACAGAGCAAAACTATAGTCAGGCTATATACGCAATGGTAGGATTATCTAATCAGCTGCAGTATTCATTACAGCATAAGGAATTTGCAGAATTTGATTCTGCAATGAAATCTCAAAATGATTTTGTTTTAAGATAATATATGGATTACTGCTTATAGTCTGTTTTACTGCTAAAGTTACTAAAAGTAAAGTGAAAAGTGTTTGTTAATGGTAGATTTTAGTTAAAAATTGCTCTATCGTACTCTACAACATAGTTTTTGATGCTTTTGTGGTATTTTGAGTGCAAGACTAAAGAGCATATATTAAAGGAGGATTTTTGAATCTATGCAAAGCATTATTAAAGACATCAAATTGGCACCGTTAGGTCATCAACGTATCGCGTGGGCAAAGGAATATATGCCCCTGCTGAACCATCTGAACGATGAATACAGCAAAACTAAACCCTTCCAAGGCATCAACATGGTTGTAACCATTCACTTGGAAGCAAAAACCGCTTATCTGGCACTCGTACTGAAGAACGCAGGCGCTAATGTTGTTGTTACCGGCAGCAACCCGCTTTCCACTCAGGACGAAATTGCCGCAGCACTGGTTGACAGCGGCGTTACTGTTTTCGCAACCCATGGCTGCACCAACGAAGAATATGATATGTATCTGCGCGAAGCTTTAAAGAGCGAGCCGCAGCTGATTATTGATGACGGCGGCGATTTGGTTAATATGCTGCACGGCGAACGTCGTGACCTGATTCCTAACCTGATGGGTGGCAGCGAGGAAACCACCACCGGCGTACATCGTCTGAAGGCTCTGGCTGCAGCAGGTCATCTGGCATTCCCGATGATTGCTGTTAATGATGCTTACTGCAAGTATCTGTTTGATAACCGTTACGGTACCGGCCAATCCTCCTGGGATGGCATCATGCGTACCACCAACATGTCCGTAGCAGGCAGAACTGTTGTTGTTGCAGGCTATGGCTGGTGCGGTAAAGGCGTTGCTATGCGTGCCAAAGGCCTGGGCGCTAACGTTATCGTTACCGAGGTTGATCCGATTAAAGGTATTGAAGCAGTATTTGACGGCTTCCGCGTTATGCCGATGCAGGAGGCTGCAAAACACGGCGATATCTTTGTAACCGTAACTGGCTGCAAGGACGTAATCACCAAACCTCATATGGAGGTTATGAAGAACGGCGCTGTTATGTGCAACGCAGGCCACTTCGATGTAGAAATCAACAAACATCATCTGGAGGAGCTTTCCGTAGTTGCTCCGTATGAAGTACGCAAAAATATCATGACCTACACCATGGCTGACGGACGTAAGCTGAACCTGCTGGGCGAAGGCCGTCTGGTTAACCTGGCTTGCGGCGACGGCCATCCGATTGAAATCATGGACCTGTCCTTCGCTATGCAGTTCCTGGCTATGAAATACCTGCTCGACCATAAGGGAGCAATGGAAAACAAACTTTATGTGCTGCCGGAAGAGCTGAACACCGAAATCGCTGCTCTGAAGCTGCAGGCTATGGGAGCAGGCATCGACACCCTGAGCGATGAGCAGAAGGCATATCTGGCTGCCGAATAATCATGGAAACGCAGTTATTTGCTAAAGAAAGTGCATGTGCCGCCATTGTGGAAACAGGCCATGCGCTGATTGAAAAAAAGCTCGTCGCAGGCTCCTGGGGCAACATCAGCTGCCGCATTAACGCGCAGAATATTGCTATCACACCCTCCGGCCACGGTTATGAAACGCTGACGCCTGAGGATGTTGTCATTATCAACCGTGATGGCGACGTTGTTGAGGGCAAGCGTATTCCTTCCTCCGAACTGAAGGTGCACACCGCCATTTACAACGCTTATCCCGAAGCAGGTGCTGTAATCCATACGCACAGCATTTATGCCAGTGCGCTTGCGGCTATGCATCAGGGAGTGCCGGCGATTATCGAGGATATCGTGCAGATTATCGGCGGCAGGGTGGAGTGCGCCCAGTACGCTCTTTGCGGTACGCAGGAGCTGGCGGAGAACACCGTGCGTGTGCTGAACGGCAAAAAGGCTGTGCTGCTGGCCAACCATGGCGCTGTCTGCTGGGGCAAAAACCTGGCGGAGGCACTGCTTGCTGCCGAAATTCTGGAAAAAGCGGCGCAGATTGCCGTAATCTGTGCAGGCACCGGCAACAAGGTGTACGAGCTGAGCTGTGAGGACGTGGATGTGATGCATGATTTTTATGAAAAGCATTACTCCAAGCGTCAGCAGGGCGAAGAGTAGAAAACAATAATATCACTGTCATCTGCCTCCCTAAGCATTAAATAGGGAGGCAGGACTCAATTTATACCAAGGAAGTGAAATCTTTTGGCTAAGCTACTGATTAAGAATATCGAGCTTCTGCATACTCCGAACGGTGAAATGCAGAACATCGCCGTTGAAGATAATAAGATTGTTTATGTAGGCAAGGACGTGCCTGCAGACTTTGCTGCCGACGAAATTGTGGACGGCAAGGGCAAGCTGGCTACTGCCGGCATGGTCAACACCCACGGCCACGTATCTATGACGCTGCTGCGCAGCTATGCGGATGATATGGCGCTCATGGACTGGCTGCAGAACAAAATCTGGCCGATTGAAGACAAGATGGATGCTAATGACATCTATTGGGGCGCAATGCTGGGCATCGTAGAAATGCTGAAGGGCGGTACTACCTGCTTTGCCGATATGTACGCTTTCATGGAGGATGTTGCGCGTGCCTGCGCCGAAACCGGTATCCGTGCTAACCTCAGCCGCGGTCTGATTGGCGTAGCGCCGGACAAGGACGTAAAGCTGGAAGAAAACACCGTGCTGGCGAAAAACTGGCAGGGCTATGACAACGGCCGTATCCGCATCACCTACGGACCGCACGCTCCGTATACCTGTCCTGTTGATTATCTGGAAAAGGTCATTGCCGAGGCTGCTGCCAACAAGGCAGAAATCCAGATGCATCTGTGCGAAACTAAATTTGAGGTTGATACCGTTGTCAAAGAGCATGGCATGACACCGATTCAGCTGATGGATAAGCTGGGCATGTTTGAGCTTGGCACCATTGCTGCACACTGTGTACACCTGACCGACGAGGATATGGACATCATGGCTGCCAAGCACGTGCGTGTAGCACATAACCCACAGAGCAACCTGAAGCTGGCAAGCGGTATCGCACCGGTAGCGGCAATGCTGAACAAGGGCATTTGCGTTGGCCTGGGCACGGATGGCGCTTCCAGCAACAACAATCTGGATATGCTGGAGGAATGCCGCGCTGCCGCAATGCTGCATAAGGCAACCACCTTCGATCCTCTCGTTGTTCCTGCTAAAAAGGCGTGGGAGATGGCAACAGTCGACGGCGCCAAGACTCTGGGCTTTGCCGATACAGGACTTCTGGAGGCAGGTCAGCAGGCTGATATCGTACTGTGGGATATGCACAAGCCTTACTGGTATCCGCGTCACAATAAGCTGTCCCAGCTGGTTTATGCAGCAAGCAGCACCGACGCCGACACTGTTTTCGTAGCAGGCAAAAAGGTTGTGGAAGCAGGAAAACTGCTGACCTTTGACGAAGAAAAGATTTATGCGGAAGCTGAGGCTTGCACCAGAAAGCTCTTGAATAAATAGCAATTAGCAGCAAAAGGAGAAAAGCAAGAAAATGGCTAAAATCATTACCAAAGCAAATTTAGCACCTGCTGTTTACGAGTTCGTCGTAGACGCGCCGCTGGTGGCACACAAATGCCATCCGGGACAGTTTGTAATCATCCGCACTGACGAATACAGCGAACGTATTCCTCTGACTATTGCGGATTTTGACCGTGAAAAAGGCTATATCACCTTAATCGTGCAGGCTGTGGGCAACACCACCAAGCACTTGTGTGACACCTTTAACGAGGGTGACGATATTCTCGACGTAGTTGGTCCTTTGGGACATCCTTCCGAGATGGGCAACTTCGGTACTGTTGTAGTAGTTGGCGGCGGCATCGGCGTTGCGCCTGTTTATCCTATCGCGCGTGCATATCACGAGCTGGGCAATAAGGTTATCTCCATCATCGGTGCGCGCGACAAGGATCTGGTAATCTGGCAGGATAAAATGGCTGCTATCAGCGACGAGCTGATTTTGACCACCGATAACGGCAGTGCAGGCCGCAAGGGCTTTGTAACCGACCCGCTGCGTGAAATGCTGGAGGCAGGCGAGAAGATTGATCTGGTATTGGCCATCGGCCCTGTTATCATGATGAAAAACGTGGCAGCGACCACCAAACCCTTCGGCGTTAAAACTACGGCCAGCCTCAACACCATCATGGTAGACGGCACCGGTATGTGCGGCGGCTGCCGTGTAATGGTTGGCGGCGAGAACAAATTTGCCTGTGTTGACGGACCGGAGTTTGATGCTCACGAGGTAGATTTTGCGAACCTGGTAATGCGTCAGCAGATGTACAAAGACCAGGAAGCACTGGAATATAGCTGTGGAGGTCATTGCAAATGCGTGGAGGAATGAGAAATGCTATGCCGGAGCAGCCGGCTGATGTGCGTAACAAAAACTTTCAGGAGGTAGCACTTGGCTACACCAAGGAAATGGCAGTAGACGAGGCACAGCGTTGCCTGAACTGCCCCAAACCGCGTTGTGTAGGCAGCTGCCCTGTTAATATTGATATTCCTAAGTTTATCCATGAGGTGGCACAGGAAAACTTTGCCGAGGCTTATAAAATTCTTAAGCAAAAGAGTACATTGCCCGCTGTCTGCGGACGTGTCTGCCCGCAGGAAAACCAGTGCGAGGGCAAGTGCGTGCTGGGCATCAAGGGCGAGCCTGTAGCTATCGGCCGCCTGGAGCGCTTTGTTGCCGACTATGCGCGTGAGCATGGCTTGGATAACGATGTAGAAGCTCCGGCAGAACGCAAGGGCAAAAAGGTTGCCGTAGTAGGCAGCGGCCCCAGCGGTCTGACCTGCGCCGGTGATTTGGCTAAAATGGGCTATGATGTAACCATGTACGAAGCGCTGCACGCTGCAGGCGGTGTGCTGATGTACGGTATTCCGCAGTTCCGTCTGCCGAAGGAAATCGTACAGCATGAAATCTCCGCACTGAAAAAGCTGGGCGTAAAAATCGTAGTTGACGCTGTTATCGGCCGCACCTTCACCATCAAGGAGCTGATGGAGGAGGAAGGCTTCAGCGCTGTTTATGTTGGTACCGGCGCCGGTCTGCCACACTTTATGCAGATTGACGGCGAAAACCTCAACGGCGTATATTCGGCCAACGAATTTTTAACGCGTGTAAACCTGATGAAGGCTTACGAATTCCCGAAATACGCGACACCTGTATACGTTGGCAAGAAGGCTGCTATCGTTGGCGCAGGCAACGTAGCAATGGACGCAGCGCGTACCGCGAAGCGCCTTGGCGCGGAGCAGGTATATATCGTTTACCGCCGCAGCGAGGAGGAAATGCCTGCGCGTAAGGAAGAAATCGGCCACGCTAAGGAGGAAGGCATTGAGCTGCGTCTGCTGAACAATCCGGTTGCAATCTTGGGCGATGAAAAAGGATGGGTTAACGGCCTGAAGTGCATCAAGATGGAGCTTGGCGAAGCGGATGCCAGTGGCCGTCGCTCTCCTGTAGCTATCGCAGGCAGCGAGTATGTGCTCGACGTTGACATGGTAGTTATGGCTATCGGCCAGAGCCCAAACCCGCTGATTAAGCAGACTACCCCCGACTTGGAGGTCAACAAGCGCGGTAACATCGTTGCCGACGAGGCAGGTGCTACCTCTATTCCGGGCGTGTTCGCCGGCGGCGACATCGTAACCGGTGCTGCAACCGTAATCAGTGCTATGGGCGCAGGCAAGAAGGCTGCAGCTGCTATTGACGAGTACCTGAGCAAGTAAGGGGAAAGCCGGCGCTGTTGCATAATTTAATATGAGATAAGCGTAAAATCCTATTGCAGATGTTCTGAGTTAGTCTGCAATAGGATTTTTTATTTATATACATTGTTGTAAATTTGAAAATAATTTGAACGATTATAAAAAATTTTCTTCCACACAAATCATACAATCTTGTATCACATTAAATCACTCGAAAATCTGAGCCTTTCATTATAAACAATGAAACACTCAAAAGAATAAAAATGCAGATTCTTTACAACACGATCTCTTTGAAAAACATTTGCTTTTCACGCAATAAAATAATATAATATAGCCAACTTCACCATAAGAACAAAGGAGTGTAGCAAATGGGATGGTTTAGTTCAAACAAAAATCCTGAAACAGATTATGATTCTATTATTACAACAACCGGCGACTTAAAACAAGAATATTCTATCATGGGAATCATTTTCTCAGATGGTTCTTTAGGAGACAGTACGCAAGATTGGGAAGTTGAACTCATTAAACTGAAAACCAAGGCTTTAGCAATGAAAGGTCATGCTATAATTTACGTCAAAGCAATTAGCGACGGGAAATATAGTAGATTAATGGGTACAGTAGTACAATTCATTTAATATAAAAGAGGCTGGGATAGAATCTGGTATCTTTATTATTAAATATGCTTAAAATAAAAAATACACCTTTAGAGGTGTATTTTAAAAATATCAATATTATGTTATAATACATTTTGAGACAATTGGTAGTCGGTTTTTCTACTCCCTAGCGAGTGGGGGTGATGTTATGACTGTTTTCGAAGCGTTATCTCTGATGATTGCTTTCGCAACTCTGGTCGTGCTGATCCTTACGTATCGTAAGTAATTACGGCATGAAAAAAACCGCCTAGCGGTAAGACGGTTTCTTTCTAACTTTTAAACAATGAGGAGAACCGGCTTTCCACAACCAGTTGTCTCTTTATGTTTATTATACGTTTTATCTTGTTTTTTGTCAAACATGGCGGAAGTACTCCGACTAACATGCAGGATTTTCATATATTCTGATAAAATAGTGATTTTAATGTCCTGGTAACTGCAAAAACTTTTCAAAATAAAAAGTTTATGCACTTCAAAGCATGAAGTGCATAAAAGCATAAAGAAAACCCCTCTGCTGGCTTAAGCATTTATAGGGGAGAATATCTCCCCATCACCTCCACACTTAATTCACAATAGTTTTATATTTTCTTTTAGTAACCTATGCTATAATATGCTTAGAAAGTGTAAATGAGGTGATTATCATGCGTAAAGTTACAGCCTTACTATTAGCTGCCTTAGTGCTTGTAGGCGCCAACACAGCTCTTGCTGATAAAACCATAACCTTAGACAAGGATACTAAGCTGGTGCCGCAGGGCTGGACGGTAGCCGACGATATCAAGTTCAAGAAGAATACTGTTGTAAAGCTCAACGATGACGGTCAGGTAATCGAAGGCGTGCTGGCAAACGCCACCTATCTGCGTCCTGCAGGATGGAAGAGCCTGGCGAGCAACTATTATTATGTAGAGCGGAGTGCGCCGTTCTTCCCGCCGCGCTTCTTCTACCATCCGTACCGCCCGGGTATGGTGATTCCTGCCGACGGTCATGTGCGCTACATGGGCAACAAGTCCGTGACCTTTGCCAAGGACGGCACTGTGCTCAGCGGTGTGATTGATAATGACGTTATCCTGCAGCTGAGCGATAACGGCTACGGCTTTGTGCGCTTTAAAAATGACAATCTGCTGACCTTTGGTGCAGATGGCAGGGTTATAACCGGTACACTGGCGGAGGCAACGAAGCTGCGTCCGCTTGGCTGGCAGCACAACCTGCAGGATGAAAGCGCCGGTTTTGTTGAATTCAAGAGCGGCACGGACATCAGCTTTGATGCTAACGGCCTTGTGACCAACGGCTCGCTGAGCAAGAAAACCCTGTGGCATAATGCTGACGGCAGCACGAAGGAGCTGGAGGCCAAGGCACCGGTTGCCTTTACTGCGGACGGAGCAGAGCAGGGTTAACAAAAATATATAATACCGTACAGGCTTCTGTGGCTATGACGCTGAGGTCTGCACGGTATTTTTTTACAGGTGAGTATACCTAAGGATAAAATATATTTTTTGACATAAGCGTTTGTAATAGGCGCGCAGTGTAGCCGTAAAAGCAATACTGTACAATTATGGAGTAATGAGGTATACTATATGTAGTGCGAAAGCAATATTATTATGAATTGAAAAAATTTTCTTCAAGGAGGAAACAGCATGGAAGAAACAAGACCCTTTGTAAGCTGGGACTTAGTCCACGATTTTATGGTAGACGTATTTGTTAAATACGGCGTTCCCGAAGAGGATGCACGCATTTGTACAGACGTTCTGTTGGAAAGCGACAGACGCGGTATCGAGAGCCACGGCTGCAACCGCTTCAAGCCTATTTATCTGGATCGTATTAAAAACGGTACCCTGCTGCCGAAAACCGAAATTGAAATTGTCAAGGATACTCCTTGTACTGTAGTTATGGATGCTCACAACGGCATGGGCATGGTTGCTTCCCATAAGATGATGGAAATGCTGATTGAAAAGGCTTCCAAGTACGGTATGGCAGGCGGCACCATCTTTAATTCTACTCACTACGGCATTGCAGGCTACTGGACCACTATGGCTGAAAAAGCAGGCATGATCGGTATTTCCGGTACAAACGCAAGACCTTCCGTTGCTCCTACCTTCGGTGTTGAGCCGATGATGGGCACCAATCCGCTGACCTTTACTATGCCTACCGATGAGGAGTTCCCGTTCAACTTTGACTGCGCAACCAGCATCATCCAAAACGGTAAGATTGAGTTCTATGCAAGACAGGGCAAGGATACTCCGGCCGGTCTGGTAGTTTCTAAGGACGGCGGCACTATGACCGAATCCGCTACCATCCTGAAGGAAATGCGTGCAGGCAACGTTGCTCTGCTGCCGTTGGGCGGTTTGGGCGAAGAAACCGGCGGCTACAAGGGCTACGGCTTCACTACTATCGTAGAGATTCTGTCCTCCGCACTGGCAGGCGGTCCTTTCATGAAGGCGCTGTCCGGTAAGGATGAAAACGGCAACAACGCTATGTATCATCTGGGCCACTTCTTCTTCGTTATCAATCCGGCGTTCTTCATGGGCGTTGACACCTTCAAGAAAACTGCCGGCGATATCTGCCGCGGTCTGCGCAATTCCACCAAGGCTCCCGGTCAGGAACGCATCTATACTGCCGGCGAGAAGGAATACATGGCTTGGCTGGATAGAAAAGACAAGGGTGTACCGGTTGGCGAATCCATTCAGAAGGAATTCATTCAGCTTAGAGATGAGCTGGGACTGACTCAGTACAAATTCCCGTTTGAAAAATAATAAGCTATAACAAAAGCCTGGGCGTTTGCTCAGGCTTTTTGCGTGGGGAGATGTTGTTATTAAAGTATAAAAAAAGCCGTACGGCTTGATTTTTACTATTACAGTAAATTTATAGCAGTACGGCTTGTTTTTAGTCTTTATTCTTGATGAAGATGCAAATCAGTCCGCTGATACCCATCAGCAGCGGATAGAAGCAGTAGGGGATGATGGCGAAGGGGTTAAGTCCAGTGAGGCTTGCCGCAGCCAGAAGCTGTGCGCCGTAGGGGATAAGTCCCTGGCCCATGGAGCTGAACATATCAAGCAGAGAAGCACTGCGGCGAGGCGTTACGCCGAACTCTTCGCTGATGTCCTTGGCAATCGGACCTGCCATAACAATCGCAACAGTGTTGTTCGCGGTGCAGATATCAACAAGCAGAGCGAGAGCAGCAATACCAAGCTCACCGCCTTTGGTGCTGCTGATGCGGCTCTTGATGAAGTTCAGTACGAAATCAATACCGCCGTATTCCTTAATCAGAGTGATGATGCAGGCTACAATGATAGAAATAACGGTGATGTCATACATAGACATAATGCCGTTGCCGACATGGGTGAACATTTTGGTAGCAGTAAACATGCCTGTTCCGAGGCCTACCAGCATACTGAGCACAGTACCGATAATAAGAATAACGAAAACGTTTACACCGCTTACGGCACCGATTAATACGAACAGATAGGGGAGAACCTTAATCAGACTGTAATCAAGATCGCCGTTAACCTGGTATTCGTTGGTGTTGCCCAAGAAGTAGAACAGGCCAAGAGTGATGATTGCTGCCGGCAGGACGATTTTAAAGTTTTCACGGAACTTGTCGCGCATATCGCAGCCCTGTGTTTTGACAGCAGCAATGGTTGTATCGGAAATAATAGAAAGGTTGTCACCGAACATTGCACCGCAGACTACGGCACCGGCGCAGATAGCCATCGGGAAGCCGGTTTTGTCGCTGATGCCTGCAGCAATCGGAGCAAGTGCGGTAATAGTGCCTACGGAAGTACCCATAGAAATGGAAATAAAGCAGCCGATAGCGAAAAGGCCTGCTACCGCCATATTGCCCGGCAGAATGGAAAGTCCAAGGTTAACAGTGCTTTCTACACCGCCGGCAGCGCGGACAGCGCCGGAAAAGGCACCTGCGGCAAGGAAGATGAGGCACATGGTGAGAATGTTTTCATCACCTACGCCGGTAGAAGCAAGACGCAGCTTCTGTACAAAGCTGAGCTTTTTGTTTTGCAGGAAGGCTATGATTAAAGCAATTAAAAAGCCTACAATCGCAGGCATGCTGTAAAAATCCCCGGTAATCAGGCCTGAGCCTATAAAAAACAGCAAAAAGACTGCGATAGGCAGCAGAGCGATGGCACGCCCTTTGGAATGGTTGTTGGTCATAAACAGAATCTCCTCTTATATAATTTTCAGCTTTTTCTATTATATCAATTAAATTTTTAGTATGCAAGGAAGATTGATGAAGGATTACTAAAAGAATAACAAAAAACCTCAGCTGCATTGCTGCAACTGAGGCAAACCGGCAGGCCGAAGCTTATAAATCCTTCGTTTTGAATTCTTCGTAGCCTTCATACATGTAGCTTGCATCAATACCATTCATATAAACCTCGCGGTCATCAATATGCTCGGTCAGGGCGTTCTTTAAGAGAAATTTGATTTCCAGGTCCTTAATCGGGCTACGCTCCATAGCGGACAGATAATCTTCCTTATTAACTTTGCTCCAATCAATAACCAGCTGCAGCTCTTTTTTCAAAATAAGATCAAGCCAGATGCGCGTACTGCGGCCGTTGCCCTCACGGAAAGGGTGAGCGACATTTATTTCAACATATTTTTCGATGATTTCGTCGAAAGTGCTTTGCGGCATGCGCTCAATCTGTTTCAGCGCATCAAGCAGATACATGGCCGGAACAAAACGGAAGCCACCCTTGGCAATGTTTACGGAACGGACCTTGCCTGCAAAATCGTAAATATCCATAAAAAGCTGCTTGTGGATAGCCTGCAGCGTTTTGAAGGTGCCGGCCTCCAGCTTGTCCAGCATACCGCTTTCGAAAAGCTCTAACGCACGCTTTTTGCTTAAGCGCTCCTCCTGAGTTGCCAGCTCGGCAGAGCTGGTTATGCCTAATTTATTTTCCAAAGTCATAGTATATGTACCTCGTTGGTTATAGTGGTATATTTATTATATCATAAATCAATTTCGGGAAAAACAAAAAGCTCCGAACTTCTAAAAGTTCGAAGCTTTAATTTCTTGGCTCCCCGAGTAGGACTCGAACCTACGACGCCCTGATTAACAGTCAGGTGTTCTACCGGCTGAACTATCGGGGAATTAAGGTTGGTAAGTCAACCAACGAAGATTATTATACTCGCATGGCAATTATTTGTCAACAGTTTTTTTAGAAAAATTTATAAGTATTTTGGGAAGGCGATAAATGCGCGGAATTTAGGAGATGAAATGCCTATATAGAATTAAGGCAAGTGATATGAAAGGCGAGGGAAAGATGGTCTTGATGTGTTGCCTTAAAGACACCACCCTTTACCTTTACTTAATGCAGAAAGTGAAGAAACCAGTAAAAGATAAAATCTTTAGATAAATAGTAGGCGCTTTTAAGGTTTTATGCTATAATATCCTTAATGATATAAACTACATGTGTAAAGGAGTGTTCCCCATGGAAGAAGCTGTATTATACGCTGTGGAAAACAATATTGCGACGATTACTATGAACCGTCCGAAGAGCCTGAACTCAATGAATGACGCGCTGATTGACGGTTTGCATGCTGCCATTACCAAGGCTGCTGCCGACGCTGAGGTGCGTGCTATCGTACTTACCGGCAACGGTAAAGCATTTTGTGCCGGCGGCGACCTGAGCTATCTGAACGGCTTGGAGGGCGTTGCTGCCAAGAAGGACTTCATCGCTAAGGTGGGCGACGTTGCCAAACGCCTGACTACTATTCCTAAACCTGTTATTGCTTATATCAATGGCGTTACTGCCGGTGCAGGCGTTAATCTGATGTTGGCCTGCGACCTGGTGTATGCATCTGCCAAGGCACGCTTTGGCGAGAGCTTTGCCAAGGTTGGCCTGATTCCCGACTGCGGCGGCTTGTACTTCCTGCCGAAGGCTATCGGTGTGCTGAAGGCTAAAGAGCTGATGTTTACTGGTGACCTGATTGACGCTGCGACTGCCAAGGAGCTTGGCATGCTGAACGATGTTTATGAAGACGAAGAGCTGAAGGATAAGGTTTACGCTATGGCTGCACGCTTGGCAGCAAGTGCTCCGCTGTCTATCAGCCTGACGAAGAAATATCTCAATGACCACGACCTGACTCTGGACGAGGTGCTGGCAATCGAAGAAACTACCCAAGCGCTGCTGATGGGTACCGACGACTGCAAGGAAGGCATTGCTGCTTTCTATGAAAAGCGCGCACCGCAATTCACAGGTAAATAAGAAAAAAATAGCAGAAAAAAGTAAATGTTTACGGAACTGTCACATAATTTATACTGATGGTTCCGTTTTCTTTTTGACGTAGGAATACAAGATGTTGTATAATAAATCTATTGATAAATTTTTCTCGGAGGAAAGTATGCTCGATTTCAGTACGATGATCTATCGCATTCCTGCGCTGCTGTTTGCGATTACGATACACGAATATGCCCATGCGCAATGTGCGGACAGCATGGGTGACCCGACTGCGCGTTATATGGGACGCATGACCTTCAACCCGATGGCGCATCTGGACCCGTTGGGCGCGATTCTGCTGGTGGTAGCAGGCTTCGGCTGGGCTAAGCCCGTAGAAATTAACCCCAGCAATTTCCGCAACCGCCGCGAGGGTATTCTGAAGGTTTCCTTTGCCGGCCCAGCAGCCAATCTGTTTTTGTGCTTTCTCGCAGCATTCTTCATGACGTTTTTAAATCGCTTCGGTCTTTTGAGTGATGGCGTTTACCGCTTTTTGCTGTGGATGCAGTTATATAATGTATGGTTTGCTTTCTTCAACCTGATTCCGGTTCCGCCGCTGGACGGCTCCAAGATTCTTTCGGAGCTTCTGCCGCCGTCCATGGCCTGGAAGTTTGACAATCTGGTGGGACGCTACGGCTTTTATATTCTGATTGCTTTGGTGTTCACCGGTATTACAGGTGCAATTATCAGACCGCTTGCCGCAGGCTATATGCTGCTGGTAAACGGTATCTTGGGTTTAGTGTTCTAAGCCATGGCTGATTTATCGTTGAAGCTGACTGCGTTCGAAGGTCCGCTGGATTTGCTCCTGCATCTTATCGAGCGTGATAAAGTAGATATTTATGATATTCCCATCGCTGCGGTTACGGAGCAGTATATAAGCTATCTGCGCAGCATGAGTGAATTTGATATTGAGGTCGCCAGTGATTTTCTGGTAATGGCCGCAACGCTGCTGCAGATTAAATCACGCATGCTGCTGCCTAAGCAGTCCGCTGAGGGCGAGGAGGAGGAAGCAGACCCGCGCCAGCAGCTGGTGGAGATGCTGGTGGAATACCGCCGCATTAAGCGTGCCGCTGCTGCTTTGGCAGACATGAAGCAGAGCGCTGACTTGTACTGGCAGCGTGAGCCGATGTTCGGCAACTTGGTGGAGCGCACTATTGCTCCCTGTACGGTGCAGCAGTTATTGAAGGCTTTGGCAGGCATGACGACGTCAGCTGATGGCAAGCCGGCAGCCTTTATTGAGCCGCAGGCCTTCAGCGTACAGGATAAAATGGCAGATATTCTGCAAAGACTGCAGCGTCAGCCGCAGGGCTTTATGTTAAATGAGATTTTTACCGCCGGCAGTGCTGCCGAAAAGGTGGCCTGCTTTTTGGGTGTGTTGGAGCTGCTGAAGCTGGGACTGATTACTATCAGCCAGGCACAGCGCTTTGCACCGATTTATATCTTCGGCAAGCAGGGACAGGAGGAAGCAAACGATGTATCTGGATAAAATGACAGGAGCACTGGAAGCGGTGCTGTTTGCTGCAGGTGAGCCTGTTTCTGTGGCGGAACTTGCTGACCTTCTGCAGCTGGAAAAGCCGCAGGTGTGGGAGCTTATTTCTGAGCTGAAGAAGTCCTATGAGGCGGAAAGCAGGGGATTGATGCTGCGTGAAACAGCAGGCTGCTTTCAGCTGGTAACCAAGCCGGTATACTACAGCATATTGCTGGGCTTGGGACGCAAAAAGGAAGTAAAGCTGACGAATGCTTCCTTGGAAACCCTGGCGATTGTCGCTTTTAAGCAGCCGGTGACGCGCGCAGAGATGGAAGCCATCCGCGGCGTAAAGGTTGACGGCGTACTCAATACACTGCTGGACTTAGGCCTGGTGGTGGAGGCAGGACGCAAAAAGGCTTTGGGCAACCCCATTTTATATGCTACGACAGAAAAATTTCTGATGGTGTTCGGACTGAACTCATTGGAGGAGCTGCCGCCGCTGGAAACGAAGCCTGAGGATGAGGCAGAGGCCGCACAGCAAGTGCTGCAGCTTGATAATACATTAGAAGCAAAGGAAAACTGAGATAGATGGAAGAACGTTTACAAAAAATCCTGGCGGCAGCAGGCGTTGCCTCCCGCCGCGAAGCAGAAAAAATTATTACGGCAGGTCGCGTCCGCGTGAACGGTAAGGTTGTTACCGAGCTGGGCTGCAAGTTTGATGCCGCTAAGGTACGCATCAGCGTTGACGGCAAGCCGATTGCCCAAGAGGCCAAGGCATATTACATGTTCTATAAGCCGAGGGGAGTAGTCACCACGATGTCCGACCCGCAAAACCGCCGCAGCATTGCCGATTTCGTGCAGAACCTGCCGGAGAGAGTTTTCCCGGTAGGCCGCCTGGACTTCAATACCGAAGGACTGTTACTGCTGACGAATGACGGTGCGCTGGCACAGGCGCTGATGCATCCGAGCCATGAGGTTAATAAAACCTACCTCGTTAAGGTTCCGGGCATTGTGCCGCAGGAAAAGCTGGACCAGCTGCGTTTGGGCGTAAAGCTGGAGGACGGCCCGACCGCTCCGGCGATTGTCAACCTGCGTGATTATGACCATGAGCGTGGCTTTACGCTTTTTGATATCACCATCCATGAGGGACGTAACCGCCAGATTCGCCGTATGTGCGACGCTATCGGCTTTCCGGTGCGCGACTTGAAGCGCATCAAGCTGGGACCGCTGCAGCTGAGCAATCTGGGACGCGGTAAGTTCCGCAGCCTGAGCGAGCAGGAGTTATCTCAGCTCAGAAAGGCGGCTAAGCTATGACGCGAGTTGCGATTGTAGGCGGCGGCGCGGCAGGCCTGTTGGCAGGTATTGCTGCAGCCTGGGGCGGAGCGCAGGTAACGATTTATGAAAAAATGCGTGTGCCGGGCAAGAAAATGCTCATTACCGGCAAAGGACGCTGCAACATTACCAACGCCTGCGAAATCCCCGATTTCATAAAAAATCTGCCCGGAAACGGAAGATTTTTAAATAGTGCTTTACATAGGTTCACAAATGATGATATAGTATTGCTGTTGGAGAGTAACGGACTGCCGACGAAGGTTGAACGCGGCGGACGTATTTTCCCGGTAAGCGACAAGGCGAAGGATGTAGTTGATACGCTGGTAAGGGTTTATACCGAGGCCGGCGGCAAGCTGCAGACCGACACCAAGGTTATTGATATCATGGTTAAGGAAGGCCATGTGTACGGCGTGCGCACGGTCAACGGCGTGTACGAGGCAGACAGAGTTATTCTGGCTGCGGGCGGCGCCTCCTATCCGGGCACAGGCAGCGACGGCGGCGGCGCAAAGCTGGCAAAGAAGCTGGGGCACACTATTGTACCGCTGAAGCCTTCTCTGATTCCGCTGGAAAGCGATTATCCTTATGTTGATGACCTGCAGGGTTTATCTTTGCGCAACGTGCAGGCAACACTTTTGGCCGACGGCGTAAAGCTGGGCAGTGAATTTGGTGAGATGCTGTTTACACATTTCGGTGTTTCCGGTCCGATTGTGCTTTCGCTGAGCAATCTTGCCGCAGACGCTTTGGCTGCAGGCAAGGATGTAGAGCTGGAGGTTGACCTGAAGCCTGCGCTGAGCGAGGAAAAGCTGGATGCGCGCATTCAGCGCGATTTTGTGCAGTACAGCCGTAAGCAGGTGCTCAACGGCATGAAGGATTTGCTGCCGCAGCGACTGATTCCCGTTGTGCTGGATATGTCCTACGTTGATGAGAACAAATTCATCAACCAGGTTTCGCGCGAGGAGCGTCACAGACTGCTGCAGACACTGAAGCATTTTGTGATCACCATTTCCGCAACACGTCCGATTGCAGAGGCTATCGTTACCGCAGGCGGCGTGAGCGTGAAGGAGATTGACCCCAAGACCATGGAATCCAAGCGTATCAAGGGCTTGTACTTTGCAGGCGAGGTTATGGATGTCGACGGCTATACCGGCGGCTATAATCTGCAGGCGGCGTTCAGCAGCGGTCATGCTGCGGGCGAAGCGGCAGCTGCGGAAGAATAATTCATAAATTTGACTTAAATTAGGCTATCCATATACATGTAAAACATGGTATTATATAGATAGCTAATACATTATAAAGTGTGGTTATGTAGAATGAAGAAAATTGTTGTGGCAATTGATGGTCCCGCAGGTGCAGGCAAAAGCACTATTGCGAAGCTGGCTGCCGAAAAATTAGGCTATGCCTATATTGATACCGGTGCCATGTACAGAAGCGTAGCCTGGAAGTTTTTGCAGACAGGCAAACCTTTTGACGAGGACTTTATCAGCGGCTTATCCAAAACTATGCTGATTGACTTCAAACCGGAAGCAAAAATCAACCGTGTTTTTGTAGACGGTACCGAGGTTACCGATGCTATCCGTACTCCCGAAGTGACGGCGATTGTGTCGCGTGTTGCTGCTATCGGAGCAGTGCGTGAGGCAATGGTGGACCAGCAGCGCCGTATGGGCGAGGCAGGCGGTGTCCTGATGGACGGCCGTGATATCGGTACGGTGGTATTCCCGAACGCACAGCTGAAAATTTTTCTTACTGCTTCGGTTGAGGAAAGAGCGCGCCGCCGCTATGCGGAAATGGTGGCCAAAGGTCAGCAGGTTGATCTGCAGCAGCTGCAGGCAGATATTGCCGAGCGCGACAAGCAGGATAGCGAGCGTGCTATCAGTCCGCTGCGTCAGGCAGAGGATGCACTGCTTCTGGATACATCCGATATGGGCATCAGCGAGGTTACCGAGAGAATTTTACAGCTGGTGCAGGAGCGCGCACAATGATTTATACCTTAGTGAAGAATCTCTTTAAAATTCTTTTTACCATCTTTTTGCGATTGAAGGTAGAAGGAACAGAAAATATTCCCAAGGATGGTCCGCTGGTTATAGCGAGCAACCATCTGAGTCTGCTTGATCCGCCTGTACTTGGTACGGCAGCAACCCGTAAGGTCCACTTTATGGCCAAGGAAGAGCTGTTTGTGCCGGTTCTGGGCACTATCTATAAAATTCTGGGTGCTTTCCCGGTGCGCCGCGGTGGTGCGGACCGTGCTGCAATCAAGCATGGTATTGATATCCTGGAAAGCGGTCAGGTGCTGGCGATTTTCCCCGAGGGAACACGCAGCAAGACCGGTGAGCTTGGCAAGGCTCAGCCAGGAGCGCTGATGATGGCGAGCAAGGCGAAGGCAACTATCGTGCCGGCCTGCATCATCGGTACCGATTACAAGCGTCATGGCCGTATCTGGCCGAAGGTTACGGTGCGCTTTGGCAAACCGATGCCTTTTCCTGAGGACGTTGTGATCAACAAAGAATTTTTGCATGCAATGACTGAAGAGCTGATGCAGCACATTGCAAAGCTGCAGGCAGGTGAAGATGTATAATGGAAATTAAGGTAGCAGAGCACTGTGGTTTTTGCTATGGTGTGAAGCGCGCGGTGGCGTTGACCCAGAAGGCTGCGACCGACCGTGTGCAGGGTGCAACGCTGGGACCTTTGATACACAATCCCCAGCTAATTGCCGAGCTTGCATCTAATGGCATTGCCTGTAAGGACAGCCTGGAGCAGTTTGCTTCCGGTGAAACGGTTATCTTCCGTTCACACGGCGAGGGGCCTGAAACCTATGCGCAGGCAGAAAAACAAGGGCTGACAATTCTGGACGCAACCTGTCCGAATGTACGCCTGGCACAGCAAAAGGCTGCTCAGGCAGCAGCTGATGGCTATTTTCCTGTAATAGTCGGAGAAAAAAATCATCCGGAAGTAAAAAGTATTTTAAAATGGGCAGGAAAAAACGCTATCTGTGTAGAATGTATAAAAGATATCTCTTATGTACCGCGCCAGGAGCGTTATGGAGTAATAATCCAGACGACTTTTGAGCTGCAGAAATTTAATGATATATTGCAGGCACTGCAGGAGCAGCGCCCGGGAGAATACCGTGTGGAGCGCACCATCTGTCTGGCGACAGCGCAAAGACAGCAAGCCGCTGTAAAGCTGGCTGCAGAGTCGGATGCCGTTATCGTCATCGGCGGACGCAACAGCGCCAACACAAGGCATCTTTTCGAGCTGGTGCAAAAGCATTGCAGGCAAGCATATCATATAGAGACTGCAAGCGAACTGAGCAGCGATATGCTAAGGGGTTGCAATAAAATAGGAATCACGGCAGGAGCATCGACTCCGGACCGTTTAATTAAGGAGGCTATTTTAGTAATGGAAAACATGGATTTTGAAAGCATGCTCAACGAAAGTATGGAGGTAGAGGTATATCCTGGCAAAGTTGTCAACGGTACCGTTATTCAATTGGATAAAGACGGCGTTTATGTATCTTTTGGATATAGACATGATGGTCTGATTCCTTATTCCGAATGGTCCCAGACCGAATCTGCTGAAGAACTGCAAAACTCCATCAAAGTTGGCGATGAAGTAGAAGCTAAGGTTGTTCCTGGCAGCACCAAGAGCGATTTCGTTCGTCTGTCCAAAATCAAAGCAGAGCGCGACGCAGCATGGAAAAATGTTGCTGAGCTGCCCGAAGGCGAAAAACGCCCGGCAACCGTTAAAGTTCTGCGCATCATCAAAAACAAAGCTAAAAACATCGTTGGTCTGGCTGTTGCAGTTGAAGGTGTTGAAGGCTTCATGCCCGCATCTCATGTTGAACTGCGCCGCGTAGAAGACTTCACCGGTTATATCGGCAAAGAGCTGGAAGCTGAAATCATCGAAGTTGACCTGGAGAAAAAACGCATCGTTGTTTCCCGCCGCGACCTGCTGAGAGCTGAAGCTGACGCTAAACGCAAAGCTTACAAGGAAGCTAAAGAAGCTCGCATTGCTGCTGCTAAAGAAGCACGCGCTGCTGCTGAAGAAGCTGCTTACAACTCTGTTGAAGAAGGCAAAGTATACACCGGTAAGGTTGTAAAAGTTGCTGAATTCGGTCTGTTCGTTGAAATCGGCGAAGGCCTGGTTGGCTTGGTTCACAACACCGAGCTGTCTTGGGACCGTAGCGTAAAAGCTGCTGACGTTGCTAAAGAAGGCGACGAAGTAACCGTTCTGGTTAAGAGCATCGACCGCGAAAACAAACGTGTTGCTCTGAGCATCAAAGCTACTCTGGAAGATCCTTGGAAGGTTGAAGCTTCTCAATTCCACATCGGCGATATTCTGGATGTAGAAGTTGTTCGTCTGCTGGCTTTCGGCGCTATCGTTAAACTGAGCGACAAGGTTGAAGGTCTGGTTCACATTTCCGAAATCGCTCCTGAGCGCATCGAAGCTCCGAGCGACGTTCTGGAAGTTGGCCAAGTTGTTAAAGCTGAAATCATTAAAATGGATCTGGACAGCAAAAAAATCGGCCTGAGCATTTCCAAAGTTAAACGCGACGCTGAAAAGAACGAGTTCCGTTCCTACATGGGCAGCAAAAAATCTCACCTGAGCCAAAACCTGTCCGAGCAGCTGGAAAGCCTCGAAAAATAATTGGAGAAGGATATGCAACGTGCAAAGCGTAAGCTAGAACATATTCAATATGCACTGGAGCTGGGCGACGGCCCGGCGGCAACGCACCTTGCTGATCTCCGCTTCTTACACAACTGTCTGCCGGAGATTAATCCGGCAGACTTTGTTTTATCTGTAGAAATTTTAGGCAAACGTCTGCGTTTGCCTTTTTTCATTGATGCTATTACCGGCAGTACAGATGCGGTGACGGAGATTAACAGAAAGCTGGCGCAGGTGGCAGCAAGAACCGGTATCGGTATGGCTGTAGGCTCGCAATTCGGCGCTGTGCGTGACGGCAGCGGTATCGCGAGCTATACTGTGGTGCGCGAGGAGCTTGCCGAAGGTCTTGTTATCGGGAACATCAGCGCACTGGCTACGCCCGCGCAGGCGCAGGCTGCCATTGACATGCTACAGGCTGACGCGCTGGAGGTTCACCTGAACGCTGCGCAGGAGCTGTGGATGGCCGAGGGCGACAAGGATACCTGCGGACTTTTGGCAAACCTGGTGCAGATCCGAGATGCTGTGAGCGTGCCTGTTATCGTTAAGGAAACAGGCTGCGGTATTGCGGCAGAGCAGTACGAGCTTTTGCTGGAGCAGGGCTTTACCGCTTTTGACTGTGCCGGCGCAGGGGGGACGAACTTCCCGGCGATTGAGGCGAAGCGCCGGGGCGTGGAGCTGACGGAAGAGTTTGCTGCCTGGGGCGTGCCTACGTGCTGGAGCCTGCTTGACGCGCAGCAGACACTGCCGCAGAATGCTCTGCTTTTGGCGAGCGGCGGCATCCGTACCGCAGGTGACGCAGCGCGTGCCTTCGCTCTGGGTGCGGACGCGGTGGGGATTACCGCTCCGCTTCTGCGTCTGGTCATGGAGCAGGGAGTTGACGACGCAGTAGATTATGTACATTCACTGGCGGAAGGACTGCAAAAGTATATGCTGCTTTTGGGCTGCCTGACGCCGAAGGAGTTGCGTGACGTTCCGCTGATTGTGACGGGAGAAACGCGTGACTTTATTGCCAGCCGCGGGTACGAGCTGGCAAAGCTGTGCAGATGGCGCAGAGGGTAGAAAAGTAAATATTTTGGCCAATAAAAAAACACACAGCGCAAACTTCACAGTTTGTTCGTTGTGTGTTTTGGTTTTATATGATAAAATATTGTGTAAGACAACCGAGCTAGAGGGTGGGGCATTGCCGAAATTCTTCGGAATGGAGGTGATGTCTATGGTATATTTCAGTTTTCAGGATTTAATGTCCTTTGGAATTTTTATCGTAGCATTGCTGACGTTCATTTTTCAGAACCGAAAGTAAAAGCATACGGACATAGAAAAACCGCCCCTATACTTTGACGAGAACAGGGCGGCTTTTCCGTAACCTAAATCGGCAACCCACCTAGTTGGGCGGTTGTCTTATCATCTATAATATAACATAAAGCCATGCTTTGTGCAAGTTGCGCTTTGTGAACTTTTGAAGGCTGTCGCTAATGGGCGCAGTATTTATGTAAACAGGAGGAACTTTGCCTATCTTTTTTATATAGCAGTATTATTTTGGGGGCCACGTCAGTGTGTCCCCTTTTTGCATTCTTCAAGCTAATATGATATAATAATTTAACGACTAATCTTTTCACGGTTGATTATCTGCATTTTTTAAGGAGTTGTAATGGTAGGACTTATTAGTGGTGTACGCAAGAACAGTTTGGCAGCGGACGCAGGCATCAAGGCCGGTGAAAAGCTGTGCAGCGTAGACGGCGTACAGGTTAAGGATATAATTGAATTGAGCTTCTATACCTCCGATTACGAGGTTGATCTGGAGATAGAGGCCACCGATGGCACACGCCGTCAGGTACATATAGAAAAATATCCGGATGAGGATCTTGGTCTGGAGTTTGATTCCGCAGTTTTTGACAGAGTTGCGACCTGCTACAATAACTGTGTTTTCTGCTTTGTTGACCAGATGATTCCCGGTATGCGTCCGGGTCTGTATGTGCGTGATGACGATTACCGTCTGTCCTTCTTATATGGTAACTTCATTACACTCACCAATATGAAGGATGAAGATTTTGAACGTATTATCCGCACGCATCTTACGCCGCTGTATGTTTCGGTACACGCTACCGACCCGCAGGTGCGCTGCCAGATGATGCACAACCGTTTCGCCGGTCAGCTGATGAAGCGCTTGCAGCTTTTGTTCGATGCGGGCATTCAGGTGCATACGCAGATTGTGTGCTGCCCCGGTTATAATGACGGCGAGATTCTTGCCAAGAGCTTCCACGATTTGTACGCGCAGTATCCCAATGTACTGACGATGGCGGTTGTTCCCGTAGGCACTACTAAGCACCGCGAGCACCTGACGCAGCTTGCTACCTTTACGAAGGAGCAGGCCGCAGAGGTTGTGGAGCAGGTGACCGCATGGCAGGAGCGCTGCCGTAAGGAAACAGGAAAGACGTTTATCTACTTGGGCGATGAATTTTATCTGCTGGCGGAAAAGCCTTTTCCTCCTACCGAATGGTACGACGGCTTCCCGCAGCTGGAAAACGGCATTGGCCTGACTGCCAACTTTATGCTGGAGTGGGACGAGGCCTTGGCGCAGATGCAGAACTTTCATGCTGCTGAGCCTGCAGTTATTCCCGTGGGTGAGGGCGCTTACCGTGTGCTGGAGCCTTTGATGGCGAAGCTGAACAGCCAGTTCGGTTCGGAGCACCGTTTTGTGCCTGTTCCTAACAGCTTTTTCGGCGGCAAGGTGAATGTTACCGGTCTTTTGACGGGCAGCGATATCTTAGCGAACGTTCAGGACAAGAAGATTATTCTGCCGGATGTGGTTTTGAATAATGATAAGCTGTTTTTGGATGATATGTCGCTAGCGCAGTTCAAGGAGCGTTACCCCGGCAAGGTGGAGATTGCCAAGGGTGCGAAGGAATTGCTGCATTTATTATTGGAAAGATAGGTGAAGCGTATGCTGCAGGTTTATACAGGTACAGGCAAGGGTAAGACTACTGCTGCTTTGGGCATAGCGTTGCGTGCCTCCGGTTATGGCATGAAGACGCTGATGCTTTCTTTTTTGAAGGATGATTCTGAGTACGGCGAGGCGCGGGCTGCAAAGAATCTGCCCTGGTTTACGCTGCGGCAGGTGGGACGCGACGCCTTTGTTAATTTCCGTAATCCCGATCCTATTGATTTAAAGATGTGCCGTGACGGCTGGGAAGAAGCGAAGAAAGCTATCAGCTCCCACGCTGCGGACATTATTATCCTCGATGAGCTGAATATTGTGCTTGCTACTCAGATGCTGCCGACGCAGGAGGTTGTTGATTTTTTGCGTGAGCATAAAAATAACGTTGAGGTTATTACTACTGGTAGAGGTGCACCGGAAGAGCTTATTAAAATTGCCGACCTTGTTACTGATATGAGCGAGGTTAAGCATTACTTCCATAAGGGAGTTTCTTCCAGAAATGGAATTGATCACTAGAGGCAACCCTTCCGTCTACTCGCTAATGCTCGTAGCCACCTCCCCTTTCAGGGGAGATATAATAAATGTTTGCTTAATTTTTATATGCTCCCTGAAAGGGAGCTGGCAAAATCGCGTCAGTGATTTTGACTGAGGGTTGTGCTTGCGACAAACTAGGTCGTAGCGTCAAGGGAGCTGGCATCGCCGAAGGCGATGACTGAGGGTTGTATGCGTTGTAATAGACATATTCCCCATAAATATACAAAAAATTTTACATTTCTATGATAGATACATACTAAAAAATTTATTATGATGAAGGAGATTTGATTATGGCTAAACCGATAGTTGCTATAGTTGGACGTCCTAACGTAGGCAAATCTACTCTTTTTAATATTTTTGCCAACAGCAGGATTTCCATTGTTGAGGATACACCGGGCGTTACCCGCGACCGTCTGTATGCTACCGCCGAATGGCTGGACCACGAGTTTATGATGGTTGATACCGGCGGTATCGAAATCATGAATGCCGATGCTATTGCTGTTTCTATCCGTCAGCAGGCACAGATTGCGATTAAGGAGGCGGACGTTATTCTGTTCGTCTGCGATGCGCGCGCAGGCATTACTACCGAGGATGCTGACGTTGCCCGTCTGCTGCGTCAGTCCAAGAAGCCGATTGTTCTGGCTGTCAATAAGGCGGATTCTCCGAAGCAGGAGATGAATACTTTTGAATTCTATAATCTGGGTATCGGTGATCCGATTGCTGTTTCCGCGTCCAACCATTTGGGCCTGGGCGATTTGCTGGATGCCGTTGTTGCCAAGTTCCCGTCCGATAAGATAGCAGGCGACCTGGAGGAAGAGGACGAAATCAAGGTTGCTCTGATTGGCCGTCCTAACGTAGGCAAATCCTCTATTTTCAACGCACTGGTAGGCGAGGAGCGTTCTATCGTAAGTGATGTTGCAGGCACTACCCGTGATGCGATTGATACTCCGGTAGTACGCAACGGTCAGAAGTACCTGTTCATTGATACCGCAGGCATGCGCCGCAAGGCTAAGGTTGACGAACCGATTGAAAAATACAGCGTTATGCGTTCACTGCGCGCAGTGGACCGCAGTGACGTTGTGCTGATGGTTTTTGATGCTGTCGAGGGTGTTACCGAGCAGGATAAACGTATCGTCGGCTATGCTCATGAGGCAGGCAAGGCTGTTATTCTGGTTGTCAACAAGTGGGATTTGTACGAGAAGGACAATTCCTCCACTCTGCGTTATACCGAAACTCTGCGCAAGGAGCTTGTTTTCCTGCAGTATGCGCCGGTAGTTTTCGTTTCTGCCGTTACCAAGCAGCGTATTCACCGTCTGCCGGAGGTTATCTCCTATGTTGCCGAGCAGAATGCTATGCGTATCGCTACCAGTATTCTCAACCAGGTTATCGAGGACGCTGTGGCTATCAATCCGCCGCCGACCGAAAAAGGCAAGCGTCTTAAGATTCTCTATGTTACTCAGGTCAAAATCAAACCGCCAACCTTTGTTATCTTTGTCAACGAGCCGGAAATCATGCATTTCTCCTACCAGCGTTATCTGGAGAACAAACTGCGTGAGGCCTTTGGCTTTGAAGGCACTCCGATTCAGATGATTATCCGTGGCAAGAACGAGGATGAATAAATAAAAGTCAGGTGATTTGTTATGTTCAATGAGGTGGGTATATTACATTTTCTGCTGGGCTTCGTGCTCGGTCATGTCTGCGGCTCTGTTCCCAGCGGCTTATGGCTGGTGCAGGCCTTTCATGGTATTGATATCCGTAATTACGGCAGCAAAAATATCGGTACAACGAACGTTTTCCGTACCGTCGGTCCCAAGACTGCTGTGCTGGTGCTGATTGCCGATGCCTTCAAGGGTATTCTCGTGGTTGGTATTATGAGTTATTTTTTCCACAATCCGCTGCTGGATGTGGTTACGGCTTTGGGTGCGCTTTTGGGACACAATTATTCGCTTTTTCTGGGCTTTAAGGGTGGCAAGGGCGTTGCGACCGCACTGGGCCTGTTGATTTTCATGATGCCTAAGGTTGCAGTAGCAAGCTTCGGTATCTGGCTGGTGTGCGTGCTGCTGACGCGCTATGTATCGCTTGGCTCCATTATGGCTGCCATCTTTACGCCGCCGCTGGCGTGGTATCTGGGTTATCCCTCTGCTTATGTGATTTTCTCGGTGGTTGCCGCTTTCTTTGTAGTTTTGCGCCACAAAGAAAATATCCATCGCCTGCTCACAGGCACCGAAAGCAAAATCAAACCGGGCAATGCCAAGGATCTGCAGAAATAAAATATCGCTTCTACGCTGATGTAGGCCAATGCTTACATCAGCTTTTTTCATATACTAAAGCAGGATTTTTGTTCTGCCTAAAGAATATAATAATATTACAAGTCTTTTAGGTTACTTGCAGTAAAATATATGCTGCAAGAAGGGAGGAACGAAATTGCGATTAGCAAAGCTTTTATATACAGCTGCTGTTGTTTGCGGACTGCTGCTGCCTTTGGGTGCTTCGGCGGCAGGCATTACCAATTATCCGCCGCTGGTGAACCCGTCGCACTGGACGGAGCAGAACAAGAGCGGTGATACGGTTATTCTGGATGCGAAGGGTGTCGCTGCCTTCAACGCCAAGGTGCGCGCTGCTTCCCGCAGTATGCCTGATTTGGCAAATTACCCTGCGACGATGAGCGGTGATGCGCTTAAAACAAGGATTATGGATTATTCCATCCTTGACGATGACCTGTATCTGCATGGCAACAAGGTGAGCGAAAACTATAAGAATATCCTGCGCAAGCAGAGCAATATCAGCGCTATTCCCAAAAGCGTAGGCGTGCAATACGCAGTGACGGTGCGCCGTACTGCGGTGCGCGCGCTGCCTACGGGCGAGGGCCTGTATTATTATGCGGGCGACAGAGATTTTGACGCGCTGCAGGAAACTATGCTGGACCCAGGCGAGCCTGTGGCTGTGCTGCACACCAGTGCCAACGGTTATTTTTACTACGTGCAGGCAGTAAATTACAGCGGTTGGGTGAGCAAGTATAATGTAGCCATGACCGATAAGAATTCCTGGAACAGCTTTGTAAAGCCGCAGAAGTTTCTTGTTGTTACCGATGCGGAATATAACCTGAAAACAGACGGCGAGCAGGTGCTGTACCAACAGGGAGCACGCCTGCCGGTTGACAGTGTGCAAAGCAATACCTATACGGTAATTGCGCCTGTGCGCACTAAAGCAGGTCAGCTGCAGAAACAGAAGCTGCTGGTGCCGAAGGCTGCCTCTGCCGTGCATTACGGCTATTTGCCCTATACAAGCAATAATCTGCTTAGCTCCGCCTTCAAGTTTTACGGCAAGCCTTATGGCTGGGGCGGTTTGAAAAACAGTGTGGACTGCTCAAGCCTGGTGTTCAATGCTTACCGCACTGTAGGCATTGTCCTGCCGCGCAATGCCGACCAGCAGGAGCTTACCGCAGGCACGAAGAAAAAGCTCAGCGGCAGCTCACAGGAACGCGCCGCCGTTATCAGCAAGCTGATGCCCGGTGCAGCGCTTTATATGGACGGCCACTGCCTGATGTATATAGGCAATATTAACCGGACACCGTATACCATTCATGCGCTTGGCTCGTATTTTTCCAAGGGCCGCCTGATGCGCGAAATGAAGGTGCTGGTGAGCGATTTGTCGCTGCAACGCTCCAGCGGCAATACTATGCTTAATGAATTGCAGACTGCAATAGAATATAAATAATGATAGGAGAGTTCAGGATATGTTAAACCAATTTCAATGTACTGCAGCGGAGTTTAACGCTGCAGCCTATAATGATGCGGACAGTATTGTCCTTTTTCTGTGCAAGGAATGTGCGGCAGCTATCGACAAGCTGGAGCTGCCGGAGGCTGCAGCCAAGGCGGCAATGGCGTACACCGCACAGCACGATGATATTTATGACGCAGGCAGCGTAACCACACTGGTGCTGCCGCAGGGTGAAGGCCTGCTGACACTGCTTTTGGCAGGCTGCGGCGAGGGCAAGGACTGCAAGCCGAACAATTTCCGTAAGTCTGCCGGCGCTGCTGCCCGCGCTTTGCACAAGGCTAAGGCGCAAAAAGCGGTACTTGCCGCACCTATTCTGTTGAACGCCGAACGCAGCAAAAACCTGCAGGCGCTTGTTGAAGGCCTGTACCTCGGCGCGTACACCTTCAACCGCTTCAAGAGCGAAGCAAAGGAGGCACCGCTGTGCGAGGCTGCCGTGCTGAGCGCTGTGCCGGAGGCGGCGGCAATTATTACCGCTGCGGAAATCTCTGCGGAAGCAGTGTGCTATGCGCGCGACCTGGTGAATAACCCCGGTAACGTGGTAACACCGCAAACCATGGCAGACGATGCGCTGAAAATGGGACAGGAGCTGCCGCTGGAAATAACCATCATGGACGAAACCCTGATGGAGGCAAGAGGCATGCATGCACTGCTGGCAGTAGGTCAGGGCAGTCATAACCCTCCGTGCCTCGTTGCCTTGCGCTACAACGGCAAAGGTGACGCTCCCTATACAGCCTTCGTAGGCAAGGGCATCACCTTCGACAGCGGCGGTATTTCCATTAAGCCTGACGATAACATGGGCGAGATGAAGGACGACATGACGGGTGCAGGCGCTGTGCTCGGCGCTATGCGCGCCATCGCACGTTTAGGCCTGAAGTGCAACGTTATCGGCGTGCTGGCCTGCGCGGAAAATATGCCTGACGGCAAGGCGCAACGCCCCGGCGACATCGTGCGTGCAGCCAACGGCAAGACCATCGAGGTTGTTTCCACCGATGCGGAAGGACGCATGGTGCTGGCGGACGCAGTCTGGTATGCCTGCCAAATGGGTGCAAAAAAGGTTGTTGATATAGCAACGCTCACCGGTGCGGTAATCATCGCCCTGGGCACCGAAACCAGCGGTATTGTGTCCAATGATGACGAGCTGGTGGAGCAGATTAAGCTGGCAGGACGCATGGCCGGTGAAAACTACTGGCAGCTGCCTTCCCTGCCCGAATGCAAGGAGGCCATCAAGAGCGACGTTGCGGATCTGCTCAACAGCGCAGGACGTGCCGGCGGCTGCATCACCGGCGGTCTGTTCATTGGTGAATTCGTTGATAAAGATATCCCGTGGGCGCATCTTGATATCGGCGGCACCTCCACCGCAACCAAGACGGAGGGCTTCAAGGTTAAAGGCGGTACTGCCTTTGGCACTATGACGCTTATCAAGCTGGCAGGTATGCTGTAATGGCTGCGCAGCTTGTAGATTTACATTTGCACAGCACCTTCAGCGACGGACGCTATACGCCGACCATGCTGGTGGACGAGGCTGTGTCTAAAGGCATCAGCGTTATCGCTGTCACCGACCATGATTCGTGGAATGGTATGGCGGAGGCGCGCGAGGCGGCGAAGCGCTACGGTGGACGCATCCGCGTCCTCACCGGCGTAGAGCTGGGAACGCAGTACGAGGATGATGCCGTGCATATTTTAGGCTATCACGTTTCTATGGACTGTGAAGCGCTGCATAAGAAAATGGATGAAATGCGCCATGCGCGCGAGCACCGTTTATATGCTATGCTGGAGAAGCTGGAAAAATTAGGCTACCATGTGGAGGTGGATGCCTGCGACCCCAAGAACAGGGCAGTGGGCCGTCCGCATGTGGCCAAGGCCCTGGTAGCCAAGGGCTATTTTGCTACCGTGCAGGAGGTTTTCGACGCACTGCTGCACCGCGGCGGACCGGCGTATGTGCCGCAGCCCAAGCTTTCCCCGCATGAGGCAGTGACGCTGATTCACGAGGCAGGCGGCATCGCTGTGCTGGCGCATCCCTCGGAGCTGGTGGATAAAACACTGCCCGAGCGCTTGCTTGCCGCAGAACCGTTTGACGGCATCGAGGTGTGGCACCCCAGCGCGGATGCGCAGGCGCAAAGCCATTGGCTGGCGCTGGCCAAGCAGCGTGGACTGCTGGTGAGCGGCGGCAGTGACTTTCACGGAATCCCTGACCGTTTCCCCACAAAGCTGGGAATCTGGCAGGTGCAATATGATGATGTTAAGGGTGTAATAGAATGGAAGTAGTTGCTTTTGTAGGACCCAGCGGCACAGGCAAGAGCCACCATGCCATCGGCGTGGCCTTTGACAACCGCTGCGACGCTATTATTGACGACGGCCTGCTGATTAAGGGCACCAAAATTCTGGCAGGCACCTCCGCCAAGAACGAAGACAACAGAATACAGGCCGTAAAGCGTGCCATCTTCACCGACGAAGGACACGCGCAGGCGGTGCGTGAGGCGCTGGCGACCAACAACATTCATCGTCTGCTGATTATCGCTACTTCGGACAATATGATCAACAAGATTATCGGTAGGCTGAAGCTGGATAAGCCGGTTAAAACGGTGTATATCAACCAAATTGCTAGCAAGGCCGAAATCAAGAAGGCCCGCCATGCGCGTCTGCAGGAAGGCAAGCATATCGTGCCGGTGCCGACGATTGAGCTGAAGCCTCATTTCACAGGCTATTTTGCCGATTTGCCCTATAATATTTTTTCCAGCCAGCGCAAGCAGGAGAAGGATGCGGACCGTTCTATCGTACGTCCTTCGTTCAGCTTTTACGGCAAGCTGCTGATTTCCGACAGCGCGCTGGAGGATATCATCAAAATTATCGGGCGCAAGCTGGAGGGCGTGGAGCGCATCACCTCGATTAAGGTGCGCCGCCGCAGCGACAACAGCAAGGGCATTGTTATCAGCGTAGAGGTTGTGCTGTATTATGGTGTTAAGCTCTTTGCCGTTACCAAGCAGTTCCAGGCGAAGATTAAGGAAAAAATTGAGTATATGACGGCTATGAAGGTGAATAACGTGAATGTTTCCATCCGCAGCTTGGCTGTGAAGAAGTGAAGAGAGCTGTCGCATGCTTTACCCTCGCAGGGTTTCTTGCGGGGGATTTTGAAGATGGTTCGCATATTATTTATGTCAACAGTCAGCGCCGTGAAGATACAGTGCTGGGCAAGCTCATGCAGGACTTATACTGCACAGAGCCTAAAAATTTACATTACCAAGAATTTGCCGAGCGCATGGAATTTTTGAAATACAGCAAGGAGGGCGAAGAAAAAATGACTGACGTAATTGAAGAATATGCTGCAAAAAAGGCTGAAGCAGTGGCAAAGGAAGCTGAGAAAAAAGAGCAGGCAAACAAAATCGAGCTTGCCAAAGGCCTTTTAGCTGACGGCATGAGCATCGAATTCACCGTCCGTCACTCCAAGCTTTCGGAAGCAGAGGTACGTGAGCTTGCCTCCAAGCTGACCGCATAAAAACTTCTTCCATAATATTATAAATTTCACCCGTTCTTCACAGCAGCTCGTGCCTTGCACTTCGCTGCTGTTTTTTTATGCGCCCCAATATGCTATAATATATAATGTATAATTAGCTTTACTGCAATGAGCGTTACAGCCTGCGCGGAAGAATTTCCGCCCCGGTCTGCAGCGCTTCTTCGCAAGCAATAAGGAGTGATAAACATGGAGATAAAATCTGTCGCACTTTTGGGAGCAGGAGCCGTAGGCTCTTATATAATCTGGGGACTAAGCAAGCTCCCCGATATCAGATTCGGCATTATCGCCGAAGGCAGCCGTGCTGCGCGTTTGCGTGACGAGGGCTGCACCATCAACAACGTTACCTATCATCCGCAGGTGTGGAGCCCGCAGGAGGCCAAGGGCGTAGATCTTTTGATTGTCGCTTTAAAATACGGCGCTCTGCCCGGCGCGTTGGCAAGCATTCGCGAGGCAGTAGGCCCCAATACTACTGTCATGAGCCTGATGAACGGCGTGGACAGCGAGGAGATTATTGCCGGTGCTGTCGACAGCAAGCAGATTCTGCCTGCTCTGATTAAGATTGCGTCGCGTCACGAGGGCAACGGCGTGCGTTTCAACCCGGAAAAGACTATCGGTATTGTTTTCGGCGAAGCGCAGGCACCGTTTGAGAGTGAGCGTGTGTTGGCGATTGAAGCGCTTATGTGCAGCGCCGATATCCATATCCGCCATACGGATTGCATTAATGAAGAAATCTGGTGCAAGTTCCGCCTGAACGTCTGCAACAATCTGCCGCAGGCTGTGATTGGCGCAGGTCTTGGCTGCTATCAGGACAGCGAGCATATGCGTGCTATTAAGGAAGGTCTGCGCCGTGAGCTGGAGGCCATCGCCGCCGCCAAAGGCATTGATATGAGCAAATGTCCCGCAAGCTCCGGCCGTGGCAGTGCCGTTCCACCATCTGTACGCTATTCCACGCTGCAGGATCTGGACGCAGGCAGACACACCGAAATTGATATGTTCTCCGGTGCTCTGATGGCGATGGGCAAGGAGCTGGGGATTCCCACTCCCTACAACGAATATACCTATCATATTATCAAAGCGTTGGAGGAAAAGAACGATGGCCTGTTCGATTACTCCGGAAAGAACAAAGAAAATACCTGCGCGCGTTGAGTGCGCATTAAAGGAGGCAGAAAGCAGATGAAGAATTTGCTGACGATTGCCGGCAGTGATTCCAGCGGCGGCGCAGGAATCCAGGCCGATTTAAAGACCTTTGCCGCTCATGGCACCTTCGGTATGAGCGTCATTACTGCCGTTACAGCACAAAACACCTGTGGTGTTACCGCAGTACAGAATATTGATTGTGATATCGTTGAAGCACAGATTGCTGCCGTTTTTGATGATATTCATGTTGACGCGGTGAAAATAGGCATGGTATCACAGCCGGAGATAATCCGCACGATTGCCGCCTGCCTGCGCCGTTATCAGCCGCGCATTATCGTGGTGGACCCGGTGATGATTTCCAAAAGCGGTTATCCGCTGTTGGCACCGGAGGCCTGCGAAACGCTGATTAAGGAGCTGCTGCCGTTGGCTACACTGGTTACGCCCAACCTGCCGGAAGCAGAGGCGATTACCGGCATGCAGGTTACGGAAAAGGCGCAGATGCGCGCCGTTGCGGAAAAAATTATTGCTCTGGGTGCGAAGGCTGTGCTCGTAAAGGGCGGTCATTTAAGCGATACGGCGGATGATTTACTCTTTGACGGCAGCACGGAAACATGGTTCCCCGGCAAGCGCATTGCTACGAAGAATACGCATGGCACAGGCTGCACGCTGTCGAGCAGTCTGGCGGCGAACCTGGCCAAGGGGCTGAAGTTGCCGGAGGCAGTACGCGCCTCCAAGGCCTACGTTACCGAAGCCATTGAGCATGGCATCGAACTAGGCAGCGGCTGCGGACCGACGCATCATTTTGTTGATTTATACAGAAAGGCTGGTATCTTAGACTAATGGATTTAAAAAATACTTTTGGCGAGCTGGTTGACAAGCTGCGTAAGGCAAGACCTGTCATCCACGAAATTACTAATTACGTTACAGCGGAAAGCTGTGCAGATGCTGCGCTGGCAGCGGGCGCTTCTCCTGTGATGGCTGACGAGCCGGAGGAGGTTGTACAAATTACCGCCGGTGCCGATGCACTGGTGCTGAATCTTGGTACGCTGAGCTTCAATAAGCAGATTGCTATGGAGCGTGCGGCGCAGGCGGCCAAAACCAAGGGCATCCCCGTAGTGCTGGACCCTGTGGGTGTAATGACCTCTACCGTACGCTTGAACTTCGCGCTGAAGCTGCTGAACGCAGGCTATATTGACATCGTGCGCGGCAACCACAGCGAATGCCAGGCGTTGCTGTTGGGTGCAACCGGCGGCCGTGGCGTAGACAACATGGAGCAGGGAACCGAAGAAGGCGAAGCACTGCGCACCGCCAAAGACGCTGCTGCCAAATTCGGCTGCGTATTTGCTGTCACCGGCCCGATTGACAACATCAGCAACGGCAAGCAGGCTGTTGTGCTGAACAACGGTCACCCGCTGCTGCAGGATATCACCGGCAGCGGCTGCATGACTACTACCTTAGTTGCCTGCTGCGCTGCTATCACCAAGGATATGCTTGTTGCGGCAGCACTAGGCGTAGTAATCATGGGCCAGAGCGCCGAGCTGGCTGCCAACTTCCTCGAGAAGAAGGACGGCCCCGGCATGTTCAAGGTACGCCTGATTGACGCAATTTATCATGTAACTACGAAGTGGAATCTGGTGAACCTGAAGCCGGAGGAAAAGGTGTCCTGATGAAAGCACAGCCTGATTACAGTATTTATCTGGTTACGGACGATGGCTGCCTGCAGGGAAGGGCGCTTATTGACTGCGTGTGCGAGGCGCTCGAGGGCGGCGTGACGCTGGTGCAGTACCGCGCCAAGACGGCATCCAGCGCGGAGATGTACGCCGAAGCGCTGCAGCTGAAGGCACTGTGCGACAGCTTTAACGTGCCGCTGATTATCAACGACCGTCTGGATATCGCTATGGCGGTGGGTGCTGCGGGTGTACACCTGGGGCAGGACGATCTTCCCTGCGCTGCGGCACGCAAAATTCTGGGCGCTGATTATATCATCGGCGTTTCGGCGCACAATCCGGCGGAGGCTAAAGCGGCGCTGCAGAGCGGTGCGGATTACCTTGGCTGCGGCGCTGTTTTCGGCACTGCTACGAAGGCAGACGTCAAAAAGCTGGGTACGGAAGGACTTACGGCTATCTGCAGGGAGAAGGGACTGCCTGTTGTCGGCATCGGCGGCGTGACTGCAGACAATTACCGCGAGGTGCGCGCGGCAGGCGCTGACGGCGCAGCCATAGTCAGCGGCATACTGGCGCAGCCTGATATCCGCGCTACGGTAAGAGCTATTGCCAGGGTAAGCCAAGAGTTTACCAAATAATAAACGTTATAATAACGTTCCTGTTCAATAAAATTATGGTCATCTTTTAGGGTGGCCATTTTTGTATTAAAGCTGATTTTCCGAATTATTTTTAGTTAAAACTGAAAAATGTTCACCAATTTGCCTATATTTATCGCTATCCATATTGGATAAAACGCCGAAGTGTGTTAAAATAGAAACATAAATAGCAAGTATTCACCTCGAAAAAATTACATTGGAGGCCGTGTATATGAGTAATATTAGAAGACTTTTTGTAGAAAAGAAGGATGCCTTTGCTGTCGAAGCACATGGCTTGCTGGCAGATCTGCGCAACAACCTTGGTATGAGCAATCTTACCGGTATGCGTATTATTAACCGCTATGACGTGATGGGCCTGAGCGATGAGGAATTCGCTATGGCTAAACAGCTGGTGCTGTCCGAGCCGCCTGTCGACAATGTCGTAGAGGAGGAGCTGCCGCTGGCTGCAGGCGAGGCTGCTTTCGCTGTAGAGCTGCTGCCCGGTCAATATGACCAGCGCGAGGATTTTGCCGAACAATGTATCCAACTGATTACCCAGAAGGAGCGCCCGATGGTTGCTGCCGCTAAGGTATATGTGCTGGAAGGCGAGCTGACTGCGGAAGAAGTCGAAAAAATCAAGGCTTACTGCATCAACCCTATTGAAGCGCGTGAGGCTGAGCAGGCTAAACCCGAAACCCTCATCAGCACCTGCGAGGAGCCGGAAAAGGTTAAATCCGTTACTGGTTTCCTGACCATGTCTGAGGAAGAAGCAGAAGCACTGCGTCAATCCATGGGCCTGGCTATGAGCCTGGACGATCTGCTGTGGTGCCAGAAATACTTCAACGAAGAGCACCGCGAGCCGACTATTACCGAAATCCGTGTGCTGGATACCTACTGGTCCGACCACTGCCGTCATACCACCTTCATGACGCAGATTGAGGATGTAGATATCGTTCCCGGCACCTTTACCCAGCCTGTACAAGAGGCTTATGACAAATACATGGCTGCCCGTGACGAGGTTTACGGTGAAGACACCGAGCGTCCGGTAACATTGATGGACATTGCCGTAATAGGCATGAAGAAGCTGCGCAAGGAAGGCAAGCTGGCAGACCTTGACCAGTCCGAAGAAATCAATGCCTGCTCTATCGTTGTGCCTATCGAAATCGACGGCAAGATTGAAGAGTGGCTGGTAATGTTCAAAAACGAAACCCATAACCATCCGACCGAAATCGAACCGTTCGGCGGCGCTGCAACCTGCCTCGGCGGTGCAATCCGCGATCCGCTGTCCGGTCGTTCCTATGTATATCAGGCAATGCGTGTAACCGGCAGTGCCGACCCGCGCACCCCGATCAGCGAAACCCTGCCCGGCAAGCTGCCTCAGCGCAAGATTACCATTGGTGCAGCTGCAGGCTACAGCTCCTACGGCAACCAGATCGGTCTGGCAACCGGCCATGTACAGGAATACTATCATGATAAATTTGTTGCGAAGCGTATGGAAATCGGCGGCGTAATTGGCGCTGCTCCCCGTAGCGCAGTTCGCCGTGAGCGTCCCGCTGCCGGTGATATCGTAGTGCTGTTGGGCGGCAAAACCGGCCGTGACGGCTGCGGCGGTGCAACCGGTTCCTCCAAGGAACACACCGTTGACTCCCTCATGAGCTGCGGCGCAGAGGTACAGAAGGGCAATCCTCCGACCGAACGCAAAATCCAACGCCTGTTCCGCAACCCTGCCGTAACCGCAATGATCAAACGCTGCAACGACTTCGGTGCAGGCGGTGTATCCGTTGCTATCGGCGAGCTGACCGATGGTCTTGTTATTGATCTCGACAAGGTTCCCAAGAAATACGAAGGCCTGGACGGCACCGAGCTGGCTATCTCCGAATCTCAGGAGCGTATGGCTGTTGTTATCGCTGCCGCTGACCGCGATGCCTTCATCAAATATGCTGACGAAGAAAACCTGGAAGCAACTGTTGTTGCCGACGTTACCGAAGAACCGCGCCTGGTTATGTTCTGGCGTGGCGATAAAATTGTTGACCTGTCCCGCGCTTTCCTCGATACCAACGGCGTTGCACAACACACCAATATCGTAGTAAGCGAAGAAAAAGAGGACAACGTATTCGAGCAGGTTCCTGCCGAAGTAACCTCCGCTGCTGACCTTGAGGTTGCATGGCTGGCTAACCTCGGCCGTCTGAATGTCTGCAGCGAAAAGGGCCTGTCCGAGCGCTTTGACAGCACCATCGGCCGAGGCACCGTAATGATGCCGTTCGGCGGCAAAACCCAGCTCACTCCGAGCGAGGGCATGGTAGGCCGCATTCCTGTGCTGCACGGCAACACCACCGCAGCCAGCGTAATGGCCTGCGGCTACAACCCGAACGTTGCTTGCTGGAGCCCGTTCCACGGCGCTATGTACGCTGTAACCGAATCTGTAGTTCGTGCCGTAGCTCTGGGTGCTGATCCCGCTAAGCTGCGCCTGACTCTGCAGGAGTACTTCCCGAAACTGCATGATGCCAACAGCTGGGGCCAGCCGTTCAGCGCACTGCTGGGCGCCTTCACCGCACTTGATGCTCTGGACCTGCCGGCAATCGGCGGCAAAGACAGCATGAGCGGTACCTTCATGGATAAAACCGTTCCGCCGACACTCGTTTCCTTCGCAGTAGGCGTAATCGACGGCAACAAGGCTGTATCTGCTGACTTCAAGGCAGCAGGCGACAAGGTAATCTTCCTGTCCTGCCCGCGTAACAATGCAGAAGTTCTGGACTTTGCAGCCCTGAAGGAAAACCTGACCGCTGTACACAAGGCTATAGAAGCAGGCAAAATCGCTGCTGCTGCCGCTGTTAAAGAGGGTGGCGTAGCTGCACTGGTAACCACCATGAGCCTGGGCAACGAACTTGGCTTTGAATTCATCAAACCGTTCCACGATACCGACAGCCTCTTCACCCTGCAGCCCGGCGGCATGGTCCTCGAGCTGGCAGCCGGCGTAGAACCGGAAGAGCTGTTCGAAGGCCTTGATTACATGCTGCTCGGCCACACTACTGCCGAAGCAGGCATCACCATCAACGATACCAAGATTGACGCTGCGAAAGCCTTTGCCGCATACCGCGAGCCGCTGCTGGGAATTTTTCCGGACGGCACTCCGAAGGCAGAAGAGCCTGCTGACATCGCAATGCCGCTGTACAAGAGCGAGCTGACTTTAACCGCTCCGGTGAATATCGCCAAACCGCGCGTATTCATCCCCGTATTCCCCGGCAACAACTGCGAATACGACAGCGCCCGTGCTTTTGAAGCTGCAGGTGCCGAAGCTAACACCTTCATCGTACGCAACCTTACCGCTGCTGCTATCGAAGAATCCGTAGAAGCAATGGTTAAATATATCAACAACTCCCAGATTGTTATGATCCCTGGCGGCTTCAGCGCCGGTGACGAGCCGGACGGCAGCGGCAAGTTCATCGCTACCATGTTCCGCAACCCGCGCATCAAGGAAGCAATCAGCGACCTGCTCGAAAACCGCAATGGCCTGATGCTGGGTATCTGCAACGGCTTCCAGGCATTGATTAAGCTCGGCCTCGTTCCGTACGGCGATATCCGCGATATGACCAGCGATGCACCGACTTTGACCTTCAACAACATCGGCCGCCATATTTCCCAGATTGTTACCACCAGAGTTGTTTCCAACAAATCTCCGTGGTTCAGCCTGTGCGAGCCCGGCGAAGAGCATGCAGTTGCCGTATCCCACGGTGAAGGCCGCTTCTACGCTCCGGAAAGCACTATCAAAGAGCTGTTCGCCAACGGCCAGGTTGCTACCCAGTATGTAAATGCTCAGGGCGTACCGACCATGAACACTCCGTTCAACCCGAACGGCAGCCTGTATGCTATCGAAGGCATCACCAGCCCCGACGGACGTATCCTCGGCAAGATGGGCCACAGCGAGCGCTTTGCTCCGGGCCTGTTCCGCAATATTGCGGGCGACAAGGATCAGAAGATTTTCCTGTCCGGCGTAAGCTACTTCAAATAAGCTGAGGCTTAATAACGACACAATAAAACGCTCTGCTGACCGCAAGGTTGGCAGAGCGTTTCTGTATATATGTGTATATTTTGGCTATCCTCAAAAACCGTACAAAACTGTACAAACCGTACAAACGTAGGCAGGGCAAGGCTTTGCGCATGTACGGTTTTGTATTGGTGTACGGTTTAAACGTTAGTCAGTTCCCAACCGTTTTTCAACAAGAGGTTGAGCAGGGCCTTGTCTTTCATTGTAACCATAAGATAAAGAAGGAGAGATAATGATGCGGTATATGCAGGGAAATTTATATTCATAGCGAATAATTAAAATGTAAAGCTTATACAATAATTGTAAATGAAAACAAGAACTATAGAGAGGAAAATATAAGATGAAAAAGATTTTGACTTTAGGATTAGGATTTTCTTTAATTATGTCCCTAGGCACTGCTAATGCTTCAGATGTTGCACAAAAATGAGCCTGTAAAGTACCAATTCTAAGCAACTTCATAAAAATATGAAAGAAAAATGCCACACATCCTTAATACTTTGTGGAGTATGGTATTTTAAAAGGACATGCACATGGAAAAATGGCAGATATATTTATATCTTTTCTTTGTAGTCACAATATTGCACGCATTTTACGATAAACGTACCAAGCTAGCAGTAGGGGCATGTGTTTTCTTCGCTATTGTTATAGGTGCAATTAAATATTCAACATATGGTTTATATTCAGGATTACTAGCTTTTGTTTTGCTGCTTGCTCCTGCTGCCGTTGGTGCATCTATGCAAAAATCCGTGGTACTAAAGAAAGTATTAGATGAAAGTGATGATAAGACTGAGGATGCTCCACCTGTTCCTCTTGCTTCAGCGGAAGAAGATTTCCCGAATACTGCACAGGAAAGCGTTAATCCAGAAAGCATGGTCAATTACCTGGATGATAATGGCCAACAGGTTGCAAATACATATCAACAATGCGAGCCAGAGGAAAAAACAGACGATGAAGCGGAAACTGGCAAAAAAATAATAATCTGTATAGTTATGTTTTTTCTGCTTGTCCTGCAAGATGTAAGGTTGTACGCAATTTGCGTAGCATGTTTTCTGTTGGTTTTTAAACGCAGAAATTACTTTATGGATAAAAGGATATTGTGGCCCCAAAGTCTGCATCTGGTAAAGAAATTTTATTACAACATACTGCTTATATTTAGAATCTGGTTTTACAGCATGATGCTTTTGATTGCGTCTGTACTAGTAACAAATAAGCTTTTGTGGCAACCTGATTATACTTTTGCTTTTTATGCTTTCGCAATAGCTTTTCCGTTCTTTTTCGGGTTCTTGATTGTTGATATCTGCAATTTACATGATCTGTGGGCAATCCGTTATCAGGCAAAAACTATAAACAATAGGACTGATAAGCAGAGAAGCAACATAGATTATTACAAAAACCATCCAGATTATAAAAACTATCTGGTGCCTGCAGGATTAATTCTTCTTTTATTTTTGCATGATAGTTCGTATTTAGCTTTAGCTATGGTATTAGTTGGTATACTTATCTTAGTGCAATATACTTTATGGATATCTTCAAAGCAGGCGAGGGAAGAATAAAATATATAACACTTAATAACGACACAATAAAACGCTCTGCTGACCGTAAGGTTGGCAGAGCGTTTCTATATGTTTATATATATATTTGGGCTATCCTCAAAAACCGTACAATACTGTACAAACCGTACAAACGCAGGCTGGGCAAGCCTTTGCGCATGTACGGTTTTTGTTATGGTGTACGGTTTAAACGATTATGCTATAATATACATATAACAAATGAGTGGAGGCGTATACAATGCTAGGTGCAATTATCGGCGATATTGTCGGTTCACGTTTTGAATGGGATAATTACAAAGCGAAGGATTTTGAGTTTTTTACCAATGACTGCTTTTTCACAGATGACAGCGTAATGTCTTTGGCGTTATGTGAGGCGCTTTTGGAGAGCAAGCCTGATTTCAGCGATTTGCGCGAGCAGGCTGTAGCAAAAATGCGTGCTTTTGGTGAAGCATATCCTGATGCCGGTTATGGCAGAACCTTTTCCTGCTGGCTTTATTTTGGCGACCCGCAGCCTTATAACAGCTATGGCAACGGTTCGGCAATGCGCGTGAGCGGTGTTGTCTATGCTGCGAATACTATGGAGCAGGTCAAACAGCTTTCGCTGATGGTGACGGACGTGACGCACAACCATCCGGAAGGCATCAAGGGAGCGGAGGCAACTGCTGTGGCAGCATTTATAGCCAAGCAGGGCGCAACTATGCAAGCTATCAGGGATTATATTAATGCCAACTATTATCCTATGGACTTCACGCTCGACGGTATCCGCGATTCCTATATGTTCAACGAAACCTGCCAGAATACCGTACCGCAGGCATTGATGGCCTTCTTTGAGTCGACAAGCTATGAAGATGCTATCCGTAATGCTATTTCTATCGGCGGTGACAGCGACACACTGGCAGCAATCACCGGTGCGATAGCAGAATGCTACTACGGCATTCCGCAAAAACTACGGGAGCAGGGCATGAGCTATCTGGACGAAAGACTGCTTGGTGTATTGCGTACATTTGAAGCAAAGTATCCGCCGAAGGTTGCGGAGTTATAAGTGCAACACAAAAACCGTACAGCCCCAAAGCCTTATGCAGCAAGGGGTTGTACGGTTTTGTACGGTTTGTACGGTTTTTAGAGAGCGCTCAGCCCTTATAGAAAAAATAGCTGATAAGTGCCACCTGCAGGAAGAAGATGAGCGGTACGCCGAAGATGAACTTTAAATGCTGTGTCTTATGGCGGAAAAGCTGCATGGCGATAAATGCGCCTGCGCTGCCGCCGAGCGCTGCCAAAAGCAGCAGCACTATTTCCGGCACACGCCAGCTATGCAGCTTGGCAAAGGCTTTATCCGCACCGTAGACAACAAAGGCGGTGCAGTTGATGAAGATCAGGTAATAATATAAAAAGCTGTGCATGGTTCATCCCCTCACTTTCTCCAGGTTAGCTGCTGACGCTTTACTCCAGCAGCTTGGCGATATCCGGCAGGGGAGCGACGCTGCACTTTAAAATGCCGTGCATATAGGCAATGGCAATGCCGTAGTTGGTCATGGGGACGTTCTGCGCCGCCGCACGCTCGCTGCGGCTTTGCATTTCGCGCTCGTTGAGCATGCAGCCGCCGCAATGCACTACGAGCTTATATTGTGACAAATCCTCGGGGAATTCCGTGCCACTGCTGAAGCAGAATTCAGGCTCCGCTTTGGTGAAGCTGCGAATCCAGCCGGGAAGCTTTACTGTGCCGATGTCCTGACATTGGCGGTGGTGCGTACAGCCCTCGCTGATTAGTATCTTATCGCCATCCTTGAGCGTATCGAGCACACGCACTGCCTCTACGGCAGAGCTGAGCGTGCCCTTGTAGCGCGCCATGAGAATGGAGAAGGAGGTGAGCGGAACGGTGGGCGGCACAATTTTGCTGACTGCGCCGAAGGCCTGACTGTCGGTTACGACGAGCTTGGGCGGGAAGGCAAGGCGTGCCAGTGCTTCCGCCAGTTCGCTTTCCTGTACGGTTACGGCGATGCCCTTGTTGTCGAGCACGTTGCGCAGTACCTGCTGCTGCGGCAGGATGAGCCTGCCCTTGGGGGCGGCGCTGTCAATCGGCGTTACCAGCACTACGATGTCGCAGGGCTTAATCAGATCGCCGAGCAGCTGGCGTTCTGCCTCATGCGGACGCAGGGCGGCGATAGCCTCCTTCAGCTCGTTGATGTTGCGGTTGGTGATGGCGCTGACGAGGAAGCATTGCTTCGTGAGCTTCATGGCCTCCATGGTGAGCAGTGCCTGGCGCATTTCGTCCAAAAGCTCTACCTTGTTCAGCACGAGGATGGATGGCAGCTTTTTTGCCTGCAGCTGCTGCCACAGCGTTTTATCCGCTTCGCTGATGCCTACGCTGGCATCTACAACGAGCAGAGCGATGTCGCACTTACCGAGCACCTGCTGAGCTTTGGCAATGCGCTGCGCGCCCAGCTCACCCTCATCGTCGAGGCCGGGGGTGTCGATAATCATTACGGGGCCGAGGGGCAAAAGCTCCATAGCCTTATATACAGGGTCGGTAGTAGTGCCCTTTTGTTCGCTGACAATGGCAAGCTCCTGACTGGTGATGGCGTTGATCAGGCTGGACTTGCCGGCGTTACGCTTACCGAAAATACCGATGTGGATACGTTCGGCAGCGGGAGTTGTATTCAATGACATGGTGATGTCTCCTTTACATATATAAGAAATTGCGTTAGTTACAAACAGTATTAAAGCTAAGACCTGTGAATGGGGAAATGGAATGTCGTGAAGTGAATAAAAATTACAGCGAATAAGTGTCTGGAACCACATGCGGGCGCATCCAAGAAGCAAGTCCGTAGGACGATGCTGATTGGTTTATGCGCGCCATGCGATAGTGTCCCAAGAAGCAAGCTCACAGAGCGTAGCTGATTGGCTTGACACGAACCGCTAAGGGGCGCAATGTCTGAGCGCTATGCAAACTCATATTGCAGAATCTCTTGGCTTCGCGCGAGTTTTGCGCCGCTTCGTCTTGGTTCCACACGAAATGAGTGGCCGTAATTTTTCCTGACTGAAGGGACATTTTGTTTCCCGTAGTAAGTATTCTTGCTGATAGCCATATTTCCTTCATTAGGATAGCAAAAAAGGCTGCAGTACTTTCGCACTGCAACCTCATTGTTGCAAATTATTTTACAAGCTCCATTTTGGGGTTAGGATTGTATTTGCGGCCGGCCTTGGCGCAGTCCTTGCCGTCAACCTTAACGATATCAGCAGTATAGTTGATATTGCCGTCGAAGAAGGAAGAACCTACTGCATAGGTATCAACAGGCACGCCCATTTCCTCAAACGCTGCTACGCGCTCAGCGTCAAAGCCGCCGGAAGCGATAATCTTAACGTGGTTGAAGCCTTCGGCATCCAGCGCACGGCGAACGTTGCAAACAAGCTCCTTGCAAACACCGGTCGGTTTAAAGGTACCAATTTGAGTCCACAGGCTCTTGTCAACCATGCTGCCAGAGGTATCAAGACGTACACCAGCGAGCTTTTTGCCCAGCTTGCGGGCCACAGCCAGTGAAGTGTTTACGCAGTCGTTGTCAAAGTCAACCAGAGCGATACGTGCGATAGACGGGTCAACATATTTATCGAAGGCTTCGGTAGCAGCAACAGTGTCACCCTTGTAGGAAGCAATCAATGCATGGGGGATAGTGCCCAGGCCCTTGCCGCCTGCTGCCAGCGCATTGGCATCGGTAGAGAAGCCGTGGATGCCGCCAACCAAAGCTGCATAGCCGTCGGATTCCTGAGTCTGGTAAATATCATAGCGTGCAGGGAAGAAAAGCACCGGCTTGCCGTTGGCAGCCTTCACTACGCGGCGAACATTGGTAGCAATGCGGCTTTGGCGTGCCAAAATACCCAGATAGATGGTTTCCAGATGCGCAAAGTCGGCATAATCGCCTTCAATAGTCATAACGGTTTCCCATTCGTCAACCTCTTCGCCGTCACGCAGGGAATGAATTTCGATAGTTTCCGGATGGAAAGCGCATTGACGGATCAGAGCAATGACCTCGTCGGTACCGCAAACAACAACATGGTCACGGGCGAACACCTGCATCAGCACGCGCGGATGATAATTATCACCGTTTAAGATTTCTTCGGAACGCATAAAATATGCATCAGTATAATAACCTTCTTTAATTTTTTCTACAGGAAAGCTAAAGCTTTCAACAGGTCTTCTTGTAGTCATTTGACGAGCCTCCCAAAAATTTCTCACGAATTTTACTCTTTGCGAGAACATTAACTATTGATTGTAGTTAAAAATATGATACAATATAAAGGCTATGATAGCAAGCCTTTTTCGCAAAAAAATTCCGATTAGCTATATTTCTGATACAATATAGATGGTGATACATATGCACGAAACACGAAAAAAATATACTGTGCTCCTGCTTTCGGCACCCATAGGCTCCGGACACAGACTGGCAGCCGAAGCGTTGGAGCAGGCCTTCGCCGACCGTCCGGAGGTTGAGGTCATCCACGGCAACATCTTCGACTTCTTCCCGCAGTTTCTGGGCAAGGCCTTTCTCGGCACCTACCTGTGGATTTTAAAATGCTGCCCGTGGCTTTACAAGCTGGCCTACAGCTGGGGCAATAAGCAGGGCGGCTCCTTATGGCTGCGTGAGCTTTTAAACCGCCTCTTGGCACGCTTAGGCGGCAGCTACCTTCGCAGCGTACAGCCAGATGCCGTAATCGCCACGCACGCTACACCCGCAGGCATCATCGGCTATTACAAAAAGCAGCATCCCAAGCTTTGGCTCGGCGCTGTAGTGACCGACTTTACGATTCACCGCTGGTGGGTTTGCGACGGCGTGGATACCTACTTTATCGCCGACGAGCTGCTGCGTGACAAGCTCACTACTACTGCCGACATTCAGGCTACGGGCATTCCTGTGCGCCAGCAGTTTATGATTAAGCACGACAAGCAGAAATGCCGCGAGTTCTTCGGCTGGGACGAAAACGAACGCGTCTGCCTTTTGATGGGCGGGGGTGAAGGCCTTTTGCCGATGGCTGAGATTATTACTGCGCTGCAGCGCGCCGCTCTGAAAAACCTGCGCGTTGTTGCTGTCACAGGCCACAACGAGACGTTGGCGGCACAGCTGCAAGCCAAATACGGCGCAACGGCCGAAATCTACGGCTTCCGTGAGGACGTACCGCAGCTCATGGCCGGAGCGGATATGATTATTACCAAGGCCGGCGGTCTGACCTCTGCCGAGGTGCTGGCGAGCGGACTGGACCTTTTAATCTACAAGCCGCTACCGGGGCAGGAGGAGGGCAACGCCGCCTTCCTGCAGCAGTATTGCGGCGCTCTGGTAGCACGTTCTACCGACGAGCTGGTGCAGCACATCAAAAACAGCACGGTAAGCCCGCGTGAGGCAGCAGCCTGCAGCAAGCATGCCCATCCTTTGGCAGCACAGCAGATTGTCGATTACGTTATGCAAAGACTGCAAAAATAATTTTCGGACTCCTTCGTATGAGGGAGTCCTTTTGCTGTATATAGGCCGATTTTTGTGCATTTTCGTGAATAAAATTCCCCGTATTTTGCTGATAATTTCTTCTATTGTATAATTAATTTACTTGACCAATACGAATTTCATCATTATAATGTAAGAAAATCGCATATTATGAAGGCTGTGGCATGAAGTTCCGCTCTGACTGCATAATAATGTATGTATTACAGGAGGAGTGTGACCTTATGGATACCTTATATCTTGCCGCTGTCTGCGCTGTTGTCCCCGGTTTGGGACGCAGCAGAATACCTGATCTGATTAACGCTTTGGGCAGTGCCCGCGCTGTTTTTGAAGCGAGCGCCGCCACGCTCACGGCAACAGGGCTCTGTACGCCGCGAGCAGTGCAAAACTTTATCAGCAACCGTGATGCGCGTCTGCCGCAAAGGCTGGATTACTTCTGCCGTCATAACGGCGTGCAGATACTGGCCTATAACGATGCTGCCTATCCGCAGAGCCTGCAGAACTTGAGCGACAAGCCCTTAGTTTTGTACGTCAAGGGCGAGCTGCCGCAGGCAAATTATGCTTTGGCCATCGTCGGCTCACGACGCTGCACGGAATACGGTGTGCGTGCTGCTGCCTGCTTTGCACAGGCTATGACGCGCGAGGGCATACCCATTATCAGCGGCGGTGCCAAGGGCATTGATACGGCGGCGCACGAGGCCTGCCTGCAGGCCGGAGGTGTGACGGTGGCAGTTCTGGGCTGCGGTCTGGATATTGTCTATCCGTCCGAAAACGCCAGACTGTTTGCCCGCATTGCCGAACGCGGCGCACTGGTGTCGGAATACCCGCCGGGAGTACCGCCCATAGCGGCCAACTTTCCTGCGCGCAACCGCATCATCGTCGGTCTGTCGCAGGCCGTACTGGTTGCAGAGGCAGGCAAGCGCAGCGGCGCTGTAATTACGGCGAATATCGCTGCAGATGAGGGACGCGAGGTATATTGCGTACCGGGGAATATTTTCGACGGCAGCAGCATTGGCTGTCACGAGCTTATCCGCACCGGTGCCAAGCTGGTGGATATGCCACAGGATATTTTAGACGATAAAAGAAGCTGGCAGCAGGCTATGAACCGCCGCATAACCCAGCCGAGTATATTTGACTGCGCGCCGCAGGAACCAAAGCCTGCGCCCGCACCTGTCACAACGGAATTAGGAGTGAAGCTGCTTGCACTTTTGCAGGCAGGAGCGCTTTCTTTAGAAAAGCTGACGGAGCAGAGCGGAGCCGCTTTTGCTGCCGTGAGCATGGAGCTGCTTGACCTGCAGGCCGCCGGACTGGTGGCTACAGACCAGGCGCAGCGTTACTACCGAAAGTAGGAGGAACATAAATGGCAAAGACTCTGGTTATCGTGGAATCACCTACGAAATCCAAGACTATCGAAAAATTTTTAGGCAAAAACTATACTGTAAAGGCTTCAATGGGACATCTGCGCGACCTGCCGAAAAGCACCCTGGGTGTAACCTTTCTGCCGGACGAAGAGCATGCAAACGAATTTGAACCGAAATATATCAATATTCGCGGTAAGGGAGATTTAATCAAATCCTTGAAGGCTGAAGCCAAAAAAGCCGACAAAGTTTTACTGGCAACTGACCCTGACCGTGAGGGTGAAGCAATCAGCTGGCATCTGGCATTTATTCTGGGCATCGACCCGACATCTGCCTGCCGCATTGAATTTCATGAGATTACCGCTGCCGCTGTCAAGGACGCTATCAAGCATCCGCGCTGCATTGACATGGATATGGTTGATGCACAGCAGGCACGCCGTATTTTAGACCGCATCGTAGGCTATCAGCTCAGCCCGTTGCTCTGGCGTAAAATCCGCAAGGGCCTGAGCGCCGGCCGCGTACAGTCTGTTGCAACTAAAATTGTTGCCGACCGTGACCGTGAAATCGAAGATTTCGTGCCGGTAGAATACTGGACACTGAGCGCCAAGCTGCGTGAAGGCAGCAAGGGCCAGCTCTTTGAAGCGGAAGCAGTAAAATACAAAGGCAAAAAGCTGGAGCTGCACAACGAGCAGGAGGCAAAAGCAGCGGAGGAAGCACTCTCCAAGGCTGATTATATGGTAAGCGACGCAGTAAAAAAAGAACGCAAGCGTCACCCCGTACCGCCGTTTACTACCTCCAGCATGCAACAGGAGGCCAACAAAAAGCTCAACTTCAGCGCCAAAAAGACCATGATGCTCGCACAGCAGCTTTATGAAGGCGTATCTCTGGGCAAAACCTCCGTCGGCCTTATTACCTACATGAGAACCGACTCCGTGCGTCTGGCAGAGGTTGCCATTGCCGAAATCCGCGACTATATCAAGCAAAACTTCGGCAGCGAATTCTGCCCGGCGAAGACCAACCATTACAGCACCAAAAAGAACGCGCAGGACGCGCATGAGGCGATTCGTCCGACCAGCGTCATGCGTACCCCGGCCGAGATGCAGGAGCACCTCACCAACGACCAACTGAAGCTGTATACGCTCATCTGGAACCGCGTTGTTGCCAGCCAGATGACGGATGCTGTTTATGACGTTACCACCCTGACGATTGATGCTGCTGATTACCAGCTGCGCGCAACAGGCTCCGTGCTGAAATTCCCGGGCTTCTTGCAGCTGCACAGCAAATATGACGATAAAGAAAAGGACTCCAAGGTTCCTTATGTTGAACCCGGCAGCAAGCTGCTGCTTTACAAGCTCATGCCGGCAGAGCAGCACTTCACCGAGCCGCCTGCGCACTTCACCGAAGCAACGCTCATCAAGGAGCTGGAGGAGAAGGGCATCGGCCGCCCCAGCACCTTTGCACCTACCATCGTTACACTGCTCACCCGCGGTTACGTTGTTAAGGATGCCAAAAAGCTGCTCGTTACCGAGCTTGGCATTATGACCGTGGATATGCTCACCGAATATTTCAAGGAACTCATCAACATCGGCTTCACCGCCCAGATGGAGGAAAAGCTGGATGAGGTTGCCGAGAAGAAGCACACCAAGGACGAAGTCCTCAGCGAATTCTACGGTCCCTTCAAAAAGGAGCTGGACCACGCCGGCGTGGCAATTCCTATCGTTGAAATCCCGCTGGAGGTATCCGACGTTCCCTGCGACAAGTGCAACGACGGTACCATGATGGTTATCCGCGAGGGACGCTTCGGCAAATTCCTGGCTTGCCCCAACTTCCCCAAATGCCGCAATACCAAGCCTATCCTGCACCCGATTGGCGTAAAATGTCCTAAGTGCGGCGCTGATATTCTTGAACGCAAAAGCAAGACCGGCAAGGTATTCTATGGCTGCGAAAGATATCCTGACTGCGATTACACCACCTGGGACAAGCCGCTTAACGAAACCTGCCCGGACTGCGGCGCTATGATGGTAGAGCACGTGGAACGCAACGGCAGCAAGCGCAAATTCTGCAGCAACCCGGAATGCTCCAAGGCAAGACCGGTATATGCTTCCAAAACAGCTGCAGCAAAGACTACAGAAGCTAAAACAACCGCAGCCAAGAAAACTACGGCGGCAAAAAAGACTACCGCTAAGAAAACGACTGCTACCAAAACTGCTGCGAAGAAAACCACTACCGCAAAAAAGACTACAGCTAAAAAAGCTGCTACCGCAAAGAAAACAACTGCAACGAAAAAAACTACTACAACTAAGAAAGGCAGCAACGAATAAATGACTATCTCTCCTGTACACGTAATCGGTGCGGGCCTGGCAGGCTGCGAAGCCGTTACCCAGCTCACGCGCCATGGTATCCCTGTAATCCTGCACGAAATGCGTCCTGTAAAAAGTGACGAAGCACATAAAACCGCATATTTTGCCGAGCTTGTCTGCAGCAATTCCCTGCGCGCAGGCAATATTGAAAACGCAGTCGGCCTGCTGAAGGAAGAAATGCGCCGTTTAGGCTCCATCATCATGGAAAAGGCTGACGAACATCAGGTGCCTGCCGGCGGCGCTCTGGCTGTCGACCGCGACGGCTTTGCCGCTGCCGTAACCGAAGCAGTAAAGGCCAATCCGCTTGTTACCGTTATCCACGAAGAGGTGACCGACCTGGAAAGCCTTGAAGGCACTGTCATCGTAGCCAGCGGTCCGCTGACCAGCGATGCGCTTTTTGCCGACATAAAAAAGCTCTTGAAGTCTGAGTATCTGCACTTCTTTGATGCCGCAGCGCCTATTGTTACCGCCGATTCCCTTGACTATGACAAGGTTTATCGTGCGTCCCGCTACGACAAGGGCGGCGCCGACTATCTGAACTGCCCCTTCTATACTAAGGAAGAATACATTGCCTTCTGGGAAGCTCTCTGCAATGCGGAAAGCGCTCCCGTTAAGGATTTTGAGCATGACGTATTTGAAGCCTGCATGCCTATCGAAGAAATGGCTGCCAGAGGTGAGGACACCATGCGCTTCGGCCCGCTGAAGCCCGTAGGCCTCATTGACCCGCGTAACGGCAAGGAAGCCTACGCAGTAGTGCAGCTGCGTCAGGATAACGCCGCTGCCTCCCTTTATAATCTGGTAGGCTTCCAGACACATCTCAAATGGCCGGAGCAAAGACGTGTTTTCGGCATGATTCCCGGTCTGGAGAACGCAGAGTTCGTCCGTTTCGGCGTTATGCACAAAAACACCTATCTGAATTCGCCGCAGCTGCTGGATAAGCACTTCAACCTGCGCAGCAACAAGCGCTTCTACTTTGCCGGGCAGATGACAGGCGTAGAAGGCTACGTCGAGTCGGCAGCCTCCGGACTGATGGCCGGTTTAGCTGCTGCAAGAGCGGTATTGGAGCTGCCGAAGGTAGAATTCCCCGACGTAACCGCACACGGAGCACTGGCCAACTACATCAGCAACCCGGCGATTGAAAACTTCCAGCCGATGAACATCAACTTCGGCCTCATTCCGCCGCTCACTGTACGCATCCGCAAGAAGAGAGAAAAGAACGCTCAGATTGCAGCACGTGCTCTGGAAGCACTAGACGGCTTTCTGCCTGCGCTTAAAACTGAACAGGCGTAATTTTTAGCCTGTTATCTCTAAAATAAATAAAAAAGCCAAAAATATTTTTAGAGAAAGACAATATGTGTCCTCCCCCTATGGTAAAATTTGCTTATAGCCGGTGGCAAAATGTTTGCTTAAGAGAATGATTGTACTATAATTAGCTTAAAGAGATTTTCTTGTATCAACCGCTTTGCAAATTTCATGGCAGGGAGGAACTAATAATGACAGATTTACGCATCGCAAAGGATCGTTTGCTCTATATGTATTCGCGTCTGGTAGACGGAAAAATGCTCTACAAGAAGGAGGAGGCCCAACGCTTCGGCTGCTCCTTACGCTCTATTCAGCGTGACATAGAAGACTTGCGGTCCTTTTTACATGAGCAGAATGAAGCATCAGGCCTGGTGCAGGATTTGGTCTACAACCAGAAGCTCGGCGCTTACCAGCTTGTACCGCCCTCACGCAATCTGCTGTCCAACGAGGAGGTTTTCGCCACGCTCAAAATACTGCTGGAAAGCAGGGCCTTCACCAAAAATGAGCTTTACCCGATTATCGATAAGCTGATTGACTGCTGTATCCCTAAAACGGAGCAGCAGCGTGTGAGCGAGCTTATAGGCAACGAAAAGCTGCTTTATGTAGAACCGCAGCACAAGGATAAGTTCCTGAAGAAAATGTGGGAGCTTAGCGGCGCTGTGCATGAGCATCTGGAAATAATCATCAACTACCGCCGTACCGACGGTGTGCTGGTGCAGCGCAGACTACAGCCCGTAGGCATCATGTTCTCCGAATTCTACTTTTATCTGGCAGGCTTCATCGTGCCCAAGGAAAAGGAGGAGCTCAAATTCGAGATAGAAAACGATCCCTTCCCGACTATCTACCGCATCGACAGAATCAACAGCTTTAGCGTCACCGAAACGCATTTTGCCGTTCCGTATTCCAAACGCTTTGAGGAGGGCGAGTTCCGCAAGCGCATCCAGTTTATGTACGGCGGCCATCTGCAGCGCCTGCGCTTCCTGTTTAAGGGTGGCAGCTACGAGTACATCCTTGACCGCCTGCCTACGGCAAAGGTAGTAGAGGAGAGCGAAAACGGCACACTTATCGAAGCGGAGGTTTTCGGCAAGGGCATTGATATCTGGCTGAAAAGCCAAGGCGAGCTGATTGAGGTTATTTCCAGACAGGAAATACCGGTAAATTAAGTGCAAAATTCATTTTCGCAAAAAATATCTAAAAGTTTCTCAAAAAATTTTTTAGGATAGCCAATCTCTGGCTATCCTATTTTTTATAATAAGATTATGCTAAGGCATAAGGCAAAAGCAACACTGATTGCCGGCACGTTTTTCAGGAATGCGCCTGTATTTACTTTGGCAAGCAGTATCAAGGCTGTCTTCGCACCTTTTTTTACATGAAGAAATGCCGGAAATACTGTAAGCTATAATCAGTAAGAAGTAGAGGAGTGGATGATATATGTATTGCGAAAAGTATGTAGAAATGGGCAGAAAAATACGTTATTACAGAATCATGCAGGAGCTGGGGCAGGGGATGCTCGCAGAGCAGATAGGCATTACTCCGCAGTATTTAAGTAAAATCGAGCACGGCAGCGCGCGCCCGAGTATGGACCTGGTATTCCGCATCGCCGATAAGCTGCAGGTGAAGGTGTCGCACCTGCTGGAGGCCTGCTGATACTTTAAGCCGGGCATGGATTTTTCCTCCTTTTTGTGGTACAATACCCATGTAATTGCTTCTGCTCGAGGCAATTAACAGCGTGACTGCCCCAGGGCAGCATACATGTAAGGAGGCAATTTAATATGAACGAGCAAAACAGCGTTTTAAACATCATTGGCAAGGTAAGCGGATTGTTATCCAAGTACATCGCCGTCGTGATTTTAATCACCTCTGCGATTGCCTTTACCCATCCGCAGGAATTCATGTGGATTCCGCAGTATACCGCTCTCTTCCTGGGCACGGCAATGTTCGGAATGGGCCTGACCATCAAGCGCGAGGACTTCCAAATCGTCTTTTCCCGACCTAAGGAGGTTATTTCCGGCTGTATCCTGCAATACACCATCATGCCCCTGGCAGCCTATTTTCTAGCTGTAGTGATGAATCTTGATACTGATATCGCTCTGGGCGTTATCCTCGTAGGCTGCTGCCCCGGCGGTACTGCCAGCAACGTTATTGCCTACATCGCTAAGGGTGACGTTCCCTTATCCGTTGGCATGACCATCACTTCGACTCTGATTGCACCGTTGGTAACACCTGTGCTGGTGTACATGCTGGCAGGTTCCTGGGTTGAGGTAAGCTTTATGGCTATGGTACTCTCCGTAGTGAAGATTGTGCTGCTGCCTGTGCTTGCAGGTATCATCTTAAACAGCCTTTTCCACGAAACCATCGTCAAGCTGGGCGGTATTCTGCCGCTGGTTTCCGTTGTAGCGATTGTAACCATTATCGATGGTATCGTTGCTGTCAACGCTGCTAAGCTGATGAGCTGCGGTCTGATCGTAATGCTGGCAGTTGTCCTGCACAACGGCATCGGTATGGCCCTGGGCCTGGGCATGGCGCGTCTGATGAAGGTATCCTACGCTAAGGAAACTTCTATTGCTATCGAAGTTGCAATGCAAAACAGCGGTCTGGCGCTTGCTCTGGCGACCGCAAACTTCGCCGCTAATCCGCTGGCCACGCTTCCGGGCGCTATCTTCAGCGTATGGCATAACGTTTCCGGTTCTATTTTCGCCAGCTGCCGCATCAAAGAGGTAGAAGAAAAGCAAAAGCTGGAGCTGAAGGAGCACGCAATAGCAAAATAAGCATAAACACTAAAGGCACTACTGTGAGCGCAGTAGTGCCTTAATTATTTGTATAGCGTAGGGCAGGGGAGCCTACATATTATTTTTTGCTTTTATTATCCAAACCGAAGAGCATTTCCATAGGCTGCTCCGGCGCTTCCTTAACCGTTGCGCCTGTGCTGAAGCCCGGCATTTCCGCCTTGGTCAGCTCAATTTTGCCGTATTGGCGCTCATAATCATCAATAACCCATTTCAAAATCTGTTCGATTTCCTTATTGACCGAACGGCCATTTATCTTTGCCAAATGCTTCATCTTATTCATAATAATAGGATGAATGCGCAGTGTAAAGCGTGCTTCTTCCATGAATACTCCCTCCAGATTCTGACTATTCTACTAATTATTATAGGCAAGAACAGCGCTTTTGGCAAGGAGATAATCTTTTTTAGCAACAGGTAACTGTTTTTACAAGAATTTCAGACAATAGATATGCAAATATGCTATAATAAATACCATAGTGTAAATTTTTAGGAGGCAACAATGACTTTAGCAATAAATGCCGTATACCACGGCTTTAAGGTTTTACAAGCACAATTTGTAGATGAAATCAGCTCCCAGGCATATATCCTGGAGCATATCAAGAGCGGCGCACGCCTTTTGTACCTTGCTAACGATGACGATAACAAGGTTTTTTCTATTTCCTTCAGAACTCCGCCTGCAGATGATACAGGTGTAGCACATATTTTGGAGCATTCCTCTCTCTGCGGCTCCCGCAAATATCCCTTAAAGGAGCCTTTCGTAGATTTAGTCAAGGGTTCCTTGAACACCTTTTTGAACGCGATGACCTTCCCGGATAAGACCATGTATCCCGTTGCCAGCCGCAACGATAAGGACTTCCATAACCTGATGGACGTATATCTGGACGCTGTGTTCTATCCTTCCTTCTACCAGAACAAATACACCCTGCGTCAGGAGGGATGGCATTATAATCTGGACAGCCTCGACGGCGAGCTGAGCTACAACGGCGTGGTTTATAACGAAATGAAGGGCGTGTATTCTTCGCCAGACGCATATCTGGAAAACGAAGCAATGAAGGCTCTGTTCCCCGACAACTGCTACCGCTTTGAATCCGGCGGCTATCCGGACGCTATTCCGCAGCTGACTCAGGAAAAATTCGAGCAGTTCCACAAAACCTATTACAGCCCGGAAAACAGTTATATCTATTTATACGGTGATATGGATATCGACGCTACTCTGGAATATCTCGACAGCGAATATCTGAGCAGCTTCGAGAAAACCGGTACTGTTGATTCCGCCATCGCAGAACAGCAGTCCTTGCCGCGTACTGCGGATATCGAAGCCTTTTATCCGGTTGGGGCAGAGGAGGACTGCACTGCCAAAACATATCACGAGCTTTCTATCGTAACCGGCAAGGCAACCGACCTGCAGACCAGCATGGCTCTGAGCCTGCTGAAAAGCACATTGCTGGACAGCGAATCCTCCGCACTGCGCCGTGCACTGATGGATGCAGGCGTAGGCCAGATTATCAACGGCAGCTATACCTCCAGTATGTATCAGCCGGTATTTTCTATCCGTGCCAGCGGCAGTGAGAAGGAGCTGCGCGATAAATTTATCAGCGTTATTTATAAAACATTGCAGGACATTACCATCAACGGTATTGATAAAAAGCTGCTGGAGGCTAACATCAACTCTATGGAATTCAAGCTGCGTGAAGCAGATTTCGGCGGCTATCCCAAGGGACTGATTCTGGGCATCGGCGTTATGGATAACTGGCTGTATGACGGCAATCCGATTGAGGGCCTGTGCTATAACAAATATCTGGCAGCTCTGCGCGATGGCCTGAAAACCAACTATTACGAAAGCATTATCGAAAACTATCTGCTGGACAACACCCATAAGGTGCTGGTAACCCTGCTGCCGCAGCCCGGCAAGGAGGAGGCAGACCAGGAGGCCGCTGCTGCCAAAATGAGCGCTATCAAGGCACAGATGAGCCAGGAGGAACTGCAGCAGCATATCGACGAATGCGCCGAGCTGCACCGTCTGCAAGCTACTCCCGACAGTGAGGAAGCACGCGCAACCATCCCTGTACTGAAGCGCAGCGATATCAGGCAGGAGGTAGAGAAGATTGAAACGCAGGAGGAAGAGCTGGGCGCAAGCCATTTGCTGTATCTTCCGCGCAACACCAATAAAATCGCTTATACCAGCTTCTATTTTGATATTACCGATATGGAAGCCGAAAAGCTGCCTCTGTGCTATCTGCTCACAGATATCATGGGCAAGTTCAACACCGAACGCTACAGCTATCAGGAGCTGGCAACCAACGCCATCATGTATACCGGTGGCATTGCGTTCGCTGTACGCGCCTTCACCGAAGCAGAATCTACGGATGATTATAAAATTTACTTCTCCACCAAAGGCAAATGCCTCACCGATAACCTGCCGAAAATGCTGGATATCCTGCAGGCCATTGCTTTGGAAAGCAAGATGGACGATCTGGAGCGCTTCCGCGAGCTGGTATCCGAGCTGAAAACCGATTGGGATGACAATTTCTTCAACCGCGGTCAGACCGTTGCTATCACCAGACTGTTCTACTATTGCTCTGCCGGCGCACGCGTCAACGAGCAGGATGAATTCAGCTATTACCAGTTCCTCAAAAAGCTGACCGATAACTTCGACGAGCTGGCACCGCAGGTACTGGAGCAGTTGCGCCTGTTAATCAAACGGTTCTTCCAGAAGAACCGTTTCCTGCTCAGCTATAGCTGTGACGTAAAAGAGCAGGCAACAGTAAGACAACAGTGCCTTGATTTCATCAGCAAGCTGTCTGAGGCAGAAGCAGGGGAGAAGGCTGAGGTTCTGCCCGTAGGCACCGTTAACGAGGCTATTGCTACCGCAGGTAAGGTACAATACGTTGCTGCAGGCGGCAACTTTGCTAAGCACGGTCACAAATACGTGGGCGCGATGGCTGTACTGGAAACCATTCTGAGCTATGAATATCTCTGGACCAAAATCCGTATTCAGGGCGGCGCTTACGGTGTTACCGCACGCTTTGAGCTGAACGGCGTAGGCGTGTTTGCATCCTACCGCGATCCGCAGCTGCCGAAAACTTTGGAAGCTTACCAAGGTCTGGCAGAATGGCTGAGAAACGAAGAATTCCCCGAACGCGAGCTGAACAAGTATGTTATCGGTACCATTAGCACGATGGATAAGCCCCTGACCAACAGCATGCGTCTTGACAAGGCAACCGCGCAATATCTGAAGCACGTTCCCGTTGAGCTGCGCCAGCGCATCCGCAGCGAAATCCTCAATGTAAGCAATGCAGACCTGCAAGCACTGGCTAAGGTAGTAGAGGACATGCTCAGCGACGGCCTGATCTGCGTAGTCGGCGGCAAGCAGCCTATCGAAGCCAATAAATATTTGTTCAACAATATCATCAATGCGTAAATCTGTACGCTAGTAAATTTACGCTAAGGTTAATAAAAACCCGTGACGTCCGAAGGGAGTCACGGGTTTTGTCGTACATAAAAGTGCTATAAGGTTAATCTAACTCGCCGTTCTGCGCCTTTTTAACAAGCTCCTGATAAGCGTTATAAACGCCGCTGTTGAAACAGGTAAGCACAACGCTCATGCCATAGTCGGCGTTGGCGTTAATCCATTCGGTGCAGGTCAAAAGAGCGATACGGGCAGCCTCATCCACAGGATAAGCATAAACACCGGTAGAAATCGCCGGGAAAGCAATGCTGTGCAGATGATGCTTGCGCGCCAGGTCCAGGCTGTTCTTGTAGCAGTCGGCCAGTTCCAGTCTTTGTTCAACCTTACCGTTATAAATAGGGCCTACGGTATGAATAATGTAGCTTGCAGGCAGATTATAGCCATAGGTAATCTTTGCCGCACCGGTTGTGCAGCCGCCTAAGGTTTTGCATTCCTCCAGAAGCTGCAGTCCTGCAGCGCGGTGAATAGCACCGTCAACACCACCGCCGCCTAAAAGCTTGCTGTTGGCAGCATTGACAATTGCGTCGCATTCCAGCGTAGTAATATCACCGCGCCAAACGGAAATAGCGTTCTGCTGCTTGTTCTTCTTGGCATCAGCCAACAGTTCCTTAATCATTTGGTTTTGGATGTTGAATGGAGCGGGGGAAGCAGGATTAAAGATGATACCAGCAATGCCGTCCATTTGCAGGATAGCTTCAAAGTAATTGACCAGCGGACGGCTGATAACGTTGCAGGGCTTGCCCTGCTCGTAGGCCTCTTTGCTGCTGTAAGCCGTCATGTATTCCAGGCCACTTTCGGTAGTCTGCGTCTGCAGCAGCAGCTGTCCCTCCGGAGCATCGGCAGCAGTAGGAATGAGCACCTCTGAACCTTCCTGCAGCATTACGCTGACTGCATGCAACAGCTTCACCAGATTAGCTTCGCTCTGGTCCGCAGCAAAGAATTGCTGGGCGTTCATGATAATATCAGTAGACGGATGTAACATATGCGTCATCTCCTTGTAAAAATCGTTTACACACATTCATAACTATAATATATAACAAAAAAACAGCTCTGTAAAGAGCTGTTTTTTGTATTTGACGCTAAAGTGACATCATTTTACATGCATTTTACAGTCAGGTTATTAGAGCATACGGAATACAGAAATAACCTTACCAAGCACCTTAATGTTGTCAGAACCTACAATAGGCTCGTACTTATCGTTTTCCGGCTGCAGGCGCACACTGCGCAGCTCGCGGAAGTAACGCTTAACGGTAGTTTCCTCGCCGTCAATCAGGGCAACAACAATATCGCCGTTATTAGCAAAATTCTGCTTACGTGCAATAATGTAGTCATGATCCAGAATACCTGCGTTAATCATGCTGTCACCGCATACGGAAAGCATGAAAACATCATCGTCGCAGCCAATCAGGTCACGAGGAATAGGATAGGTCTCTTCGATATTCTCGACAGCAAGAATCGGAACACCTGCAGTAACCTTGCCAACCAGCGGTACCGGAACAAGGAGCTTGTTTCTCCAGGCATCGCTTTCACTCATCAGCTCCAGAGCACGCGGCTTAGCAGCATCACGCTGAATGAAGCCATACTCCTGCAGCTTCTTCAGATGATTATGCACGCTGGCACTGGAGGATAAACCTACTGCTGCACCGATTTCGCGTACAGCAGGCGGATAGCCCTTATGATTAATAAAAGTACGGACGAATTTCAAAATGTTACGTTGGCGTTCAGACAACATATCTTCGGTATAGTTGCCATCAAAGTCCGGCGGGAGTGCTTTTCTTCTTCCCATTTTAGACCCTCCAATCATGTGTTTATAGTTAACCTTATACAAATTATAACAGATAAAAGTAATTTCGTCAAACAGCAGTGCGCACGGTGGCTAATTTAACATAAAAAATGCTAAAAACTTCTCAAAACCTCCGGGGGAGGAGCAAAAAGCGAAGAATTCTCATTGTCTGACGCTTTTTTCAGCATTTTCCTCAGTTGGGAAATAAACATGTCTATAATGCTGCCTTTTTACCGCAAAGACTGCAAAATAATATTTTACGTCCGATAATGTATATTATGTTAAATTTTCCTTTTCTCAGACGTGAGATTTTCATGCACTGCAATTCATTGCACCTGTGTAATTAAAAGTGCCATTCGTTTACTTGCTGTTCAAGGCTTTTTTCCGTTTCAACGTCGATTTTTTTGATAAAAAGCATCGCTGTAGCAGCTTTTTGGTTGCAGCTCAGTAAAATTTTGTTGTTATAAGCAAAATCCTTCAGCAATTGGGTATCAGCATTGATGCCGATAAGAGCTTTTTCCTTGGTGAAGTCATAATTTGTCTTATAATCCTTCAAAGCAAAGTAATCGTTGCTAAAGCCTTTTATGCGCTGCAGACCATCATTAATAAAGCTTTCCACAGCAAGCTTGTTGGCAACAGGCGTTGCTAAAAGCTCTTTAGCATCAGCGTCATTAATATTATCTACGCTGACGGTAACAAGCAGATGATTCCAATGCTCCAGAACATTACGCATGCCGCTGATGTAAAGCTCCATGAATTTTTGCTGGTATTCAGGATCAGACGCCGGAATAGCAAATACAGAATAAATATTGTCAAAATCAGTATTCGCGGCAACCTCCTGCATTTGCTTCATTGAAGAAGCCGTAGTCAGATAAAAGGTGCCTTTATCCTTATATCGCAGATTCAGCTGGCCATAGAACCAGTCATCCGGCAGCTGCACACTTTTACCGACTGCAGTATCAGTAAAGCTGATGGCCTTAGGCGTGCTTGTCGGGGCAAAAGCCTTAAAGCCCTTCAGCAGATTAGTGTGTGCTTTATCAAAGCGCTGCATTGTTTCTGCAGGAATATCGCGCAAAGCAACATTTTCTACCTGCAGAGCCTTTTCTACTGCTTCCTTGATAGAAGCTGCGTCCTGAGGCTTGGTTTTTGCTGCTTTATCCTCACTGCCTGCTTCGTCAGTATCGATATCTTCAATATCATCAATATCTGTATCAGCGTCAGCAGCTTTTTCGTCCTTCTTCGGAGCGTATACATCCTGATCACTGTTCACCGTCGACAGCAGATAAAGTCTGTCATTGGCAGAAACCATACTGGTATCAATTTTAAACAGTACATCGGATTGCTTATAGATATAAGAAACTGTAATTGCCTTTTTGCCGGCAAGCTTGCCTACCTTGATTACAGGAATAAGCTGGTCCAGCTTCTCCTTGAGCACCTTGCTTTGGATAGTTACATTACCATTGCTGTCATGCTCTGCATATTTTTCAAGCTCCAGTAACGGTGTAGGCACAGTTTGCAGGCTGAGCTGCGAGCGTCCTAAAAGTGCCAGCTTCTCATATTCCGCATCAAAATAAGCAGTAGAGAATTTTTCGCCTAAAATCTGCTCCATATCCTCTGCTGTGTAATAGTTAACAATATTAACTACGGTATTTTTTAAATCCTCTTCGTTCTGATAAGCCTTTTTGCTGCTGATATTGGTATACGCATAAACCTTCTTCGCTTCCAGCTTATAGTAAGGCTGTCCGTCCTTAACACTGTAGCCGGCATAGCTGTTTTCGTAGGCATAAGCACTGCTGCTTGCAAGGATGAGCATTGCTGCTAAAATCGCACTTTTATTCATAAGCTTTCGCTCCTCTACTTTATTATAAGGAAGTTATTTGGTAACAACGTTCACCATCACGCCACTGCCCAGGTTGCAGGCATTAGCTTCATCAGTATCGATATGAACCTCGTCAGCATGCTTTACGCCCGCACGTACCAGAACATTATGCAGTGTTACGGAACGCTTGCCCTCTGTAGTAATATCAACGATATCGCCGTCCTTCAGGCCGTATTTTTCAGCGGTTTCGGGGTACAGATGTACGTGGCGCGCAGCGATGATAATACCCTCCTTCAGCTCCAGCTCGCCCTTCGGACCGATGAGCTTAGCGCCAGCGCTGCCTGCGATGTCGCCGCTGTTGCGGATAGGAGCATCAAGGCCAACCTTGCGCGCGTCAGTCAGAGAAAGCTCAATCTGAGTTTCCGGACGCAGAGGACCGATAATACGCAGCTTCATGGAATCCTTGGGAGTTACCATGGTAATCTGTTCTTCGGAAGCAAACTGACCGGGCTGGCCAATCGGCTTTTTAACATGCAGCTCGCTGCCTTCACCAAATAAAATATCCATATGCTCACGGCACAGATGTGCGTGACGTGCAGAAACACCTAAAACTATCGGAAATTGCATTGTATGTCACCTCATAAAATAATTTTTTGTTTATATACCTATTATAGCTTTAATTGCGGTAATTGTCATCAGTTATCGAAATTTTTTTCATATAATAGGATATCAGCTACAGGCAAAGCTTCTTTTTCCTACATATATACAGGAAAAAAATAATAGGACCGGGTTTCCCTAGTCCTATTATTACACAAGTATTACACAAGATTTTTTTAGAATTGACCGCTTACCATGAAATGGATGCGAGTTGAATCTACATCAGTATTATTGATTTCCTTAATCAAAGGCACGCCCAATGTTACCACAGCACCGATGTGCTTGGTGATGTTGCTGCGCACGCCCAGGCCACAGCTTGTCAGTACATGGCTGTCAAAGGCACTGTCGCCAAAGACCTGACCATGATCCATAAAGACGAAAGCATTAGTCTTTTTGTCCTTAGTCACAGGCACGGAATATTCCAAGCCAACACTGTAGCCACTGTCGCCGCCAAGCAGGCTTTCTTTGTAGCCGCGTACGCTGTACATACCGCCAATGTAGAACTGACGGGCGGAAGGCAGATAATTGTTGAAGCCACGCTGTGCGTCCAGGCGCAGGCTCAAAAGCTGCCCATGCTGATACATTTTCTGGTACAGGCCATTAAGCTGGTACAGGGAAAAATCCTTGTCCTTATCGGCAATATTGGTATGCGTACCGGCGTTAAAGCTGTGCTTTTGGTAAATAACAGAGCTTGCGCCGTAATTAGTTACGGAATAGCCTGCCGTAACGCCTTTAATGGTATCATCGAGCCAATGCTGGCCGCTGAAATCAGTCTTGGAATTTTGCTGGCCGTAATCAAGTGTTGCCTCAGTACGAGTCTTTTCCGTCACTACCAACGGCTGGCTCAGGCCAACATTCATGGCATAAGCATGACCGCGTACATTCAACGGCTCCAGCTGTCCGTCCGTAATGTGAACGCTGTTGGCGCTGTACTGTATGTTCAGCTTAGTACCGCTATGTCCTAAGGGCCTGCTGTAGCCAAGGCCGAAGGATTTGGTGCCATCGCTCAGCATCGTGTTCAGCGTCAGCGCGTCACGCACACCTGTCAGGCTTCTGTCCGTAAAGAACAGGCCGCCACGGTATTCGCCGCTCGTATCACTGCCTGCGTTGTCACTGTAAACAGTCCAGGTAATGTTTTGCGGTTCATAAGCGCTGATGACGTAATCCGTAGTTCCCGACTCGCTGCCAGCCTGCAGAGAAATGCGCAGCTGCACGTCATTGGCAGCGTTAAAGCGCAGTAAATCGTCATTCAGCTTATTGATGTTGGCAACCTCGCCCTGCTTTAGGCTCATACGCTTGCTGATGTATTTGCTTTTGGTATACTTGTTGCCCTGTACCTCAACAGCATTCGTTTTGCCTTCGATAAGCTCAATTTTTACCGTACCGTTTTTGATCGTCTGTGCCGGCAAAATTGCACGACAGGTAAAGTAACCATTATCAAGATACAGCTTGTTGATTTTATTCACCAGCTCGTACAAATCCTTGACGCCAACCTCTTTACCGATATATTCGTCCGTCAGCTTCTGCAGCTCTGCCTGCTCCAGTACAGTGGATTCATCAAGCTCCAGCTTTTCCAGCTTAAAGGTCACTGCCGCCTGCTGCTCCGCATCAGGCTTTTGGCTCCCCTGCTCTACCTTGCTGCTTGCCTTGGCCTTGTCCTCGGCAATCTGTCTGGCAACACGCTGGCGCTCCATATACTCCATAGCTCTGTTGGCTGCCACACCGGCGTTGTTCAAGCCGCTTTTATGGAATTCTGCTGCCTGCTCATCCGTAGGCCCTGCAAAAGCAACGGCACTGCATCCCAGCAAAAGCGTAACCAGCAGCAGGCTTGTTTTATTAGTAATCATCGTCAACACCCCTTTGATATACATAACTTTGCTGCATCCGGCAGACTAATTAGCCTGCCAGATGAGCTGCATTATTTTTTTATATTCCTTTTCCAGATGCTTGATGATTACATCCAGCACGGTATAAATCATGTCGCCCTCCAGCCTGCCATTTTGGCAGAGCAGGCAGCTGTCCAGGTAGAGTGAACCGTCATCTGTAAGATAATATTTGAACACCTTATATTGACGGTTCACCTTGTTGATTTCCCTCAGAATAGCCACTTCGTTAGTTTCGTTGACAGCATTTGCTGCCAGCTGCACGCGAAGCATACCATAAATACTGCTGTCCAGGATGACCAGCGTCGGCAGACGCTGGCCTTCAACAACAATGTGAGAACGGAAGACCACTGTGTTCAGCTTATCCTCGCTAATCTGTTCAATGGCAAAGCAGGTAATCTTCTTATCATCCAAGTATTTGATAAAAGCCTCTGCCTTTTTGTTCATCAGCGTTTCCTCCTATGCTTCTACAGTGATTTTTACGGGTTCACTCTTGTTATCGTCTTCATCCAGGTCATACAGGTCGTAGCGGAAGTATTGTACTACATCCGGTGCGTGATTGATGTCATATTCCTCTGCTTTGTTTTCGTTGAGCTGCTGCAGCATATGGTCTACAGCGGTAAAGCGTTGGTCATAAACATAATCGTAATTGCGCAGGTCAAGCAGTGCGCCGTTGCTATGCTGAACGTTCGGCTGTGCAGTGAAGTGCAGGTACATCCATTTATCCGGGTTAGTACCCTCCTGCTGCCATTCAGTCAGATTATCTGCCGGGTTGTTCACTGCAATGTTGTTCCAGTAAACGCTGTCGCTGCCGTCACGCTGCGGCGGTGCGCCCCATACAGCAGTCTTCATATGCTTATTGCTGAAATGCGCAAGATTGTTGACTACCAGCTTATCGATATGGAACATGCCCTCGCTAACTTTGATAGAGCCGTTATTCAGCCACAGATGCTCGAAGCGGACACCCTTATTAGTAATTATCTCACCAATCTTCAGGTTGTCAATAGGCTTATCAGGCTGTGCGCCGTCCGGAACGATGGTCAGAAGGCCGTCAGCATCCAGACGCTGCTGAATCTTGTTCAGGTCAATGTCGCTGCCCTGAGCAATAATCTTGGTGCCTGCGATAAGCTCATCAACCTTCAGCTGCTTGCCTTCGGTCTTCAGCTGCAGAGCTACCAGATTGCCGTCGATTTTTGCCAAGGTAAGATTGCCGTTGGCAACGTCGATAAGCGCGTTGTTGGTAGCATAAATCTCGTGCAGGTCAACATCTCCGGCACCCTTGATCTGCAGTGCGAAGTTGCCGCTGTTGATATCACCCTTGTCGCCAAGAGCTTTGAATTTGTTGTCATGGTCGGTTACACTACCGTTCTGCAGTACGTCGATATTGATGTTGCCATGATCGGCAGTTACATCGCCGCCGAAGGTGATGTCGCCTTTAGCTGCGTCTGTCTGCAGGTGGATGTTGCCAGCCGTGCTGTTGATACTGTTGCCGGTAGTAATGCTGCCTTTGGCATTGTAATCAACATTTTTCTGAGCTGCAACTTTTCCGTTGGTCGTAATTTTGCCACCTGCGTCCAAATCTACGTTAGCATTAGTAGAAGTGAGGTTACCGCTAGCAGTGATGTCTTTCGCTGCGTCGATATCTACTGCCTGACCAGCAGTTACGTTCTGGGTATTTACGCTGCCACCTTTCGAGTTGAGCGCTGCTTTACCAGTTTGTGCAGTAACATCGCCGATGGTGTTGATATCGCCGTTAGCGTTGGCAATTACGTTGTTATTAGCATTTACTGTGCCTTTGGTCGTAATGCTGCCACCTGCATTCAAATCTACGTTAGCATTGGTAGAAGTGAGGTTACCGCTAGCAGTGATGTCTTTCGCTGCATCGAGATCTACATCGTTGTTCGCTTTTACGTTACCGGTATTTACATTACCAGTGCTGGAGTTGAGCGTTGCATTACCGTTTGTTGCAGTAACATCGCCATTGGTGTTGATATTACCGTTAGCGTTGGCAATTACGTTGTTAAGCGCATTTACTGTGCCTTGGGTTGTAATGCTGCCGCCTGCAAGCAAATCTACGTTGGCATTAGTAGAAGTGAGGCTACCGTTGGCAGTGATATCATTCGCTGCATCGATGTCTACTTCGTTGTTGGCAGTTACGTTACCGCCAGTTGCAACGGAACCCTTCTTAGAATTGATGCTTACCTTATCAGCTGCATTCAAAGCAACTCCGTCTGCCGTAGTAATATCGCCATCGGTCGTAACAGTGATATTACCGGTATGTTCATCATTATACTTAGAGGTATCGATATCGGAGTTAATGGTAATATTGCCGGTATCTGCCTTGAAGTTTTCAATAAGAAGGTCGCCCTTGATATTGGTATTTTCTACAGTTACCTGCAGCTCGTCACTTGTACCGTTAAAGGTAGTGCCGCCATCAACCGTCAGGTCGCTGCCTGCACCCTTACCCTTAATGTTCAGGCTCTTAACCTTATTGCTCTTGCTAAGCAGCTGCTGCGTTTTGCCGGATTCAACTGTCAGATTATCTGCAGTGATACCTGCAGCCGCTGCCTCCTGCATTACGCTGCCATTAGCATTCAGCGTCAGGCCTTTATTAGCACCGTTCACTTTAATGCCGCTGCTGCCAAGTGCGATATTGCCATTAGTTGCGGTAATTACGCTATCAGCGCCCGCTGCCAGCGTGCTGCTGTTCAGGTTAACGTTGTTTCCTGCAGTAATGTTGCCTGCGCCGCTAGATGTAATGCTGCCGGTTGTTACGTTCACATTTTTACCTGCAGTGATATTGCTTGCGCCGCCTGCAGTAACAGTACCTGCGTTCAGGTTAACATTGTTACCGTTAACAGTTACATCTGCGCCTGCGCTAATGCTGCCGTTACCTGTGTCGTTACCGAAGTTTACATCACCATCCAGGTTGAGCTTAGCATTTCCTTTAGCAGTAATGCTGTCAACTACCAGGCCTGCATCCTTCGTGCCTGCGCCCTGCAGGTAAACAGAACCGTTTTCTGCCTTAGCGTTAATCACAGCGCCGTTTTCCAAAATGCGGATACCGTCATCAGCTTTGCCGATATCGCCATTGGCTGCCTGCAAATTAATGCTGTTAGCGTTCAGATAACCGATATTCTTGCCTGCTTCCGTAGTCATCTGCATACCGTTATCTGCCTTGAGCACCAGTGTACCTGTTGCTGCATCCTGAATTGTCAGCACCTGCGCCGGCTTGCCGCCTGCAGCCGTCTGATGCAGATATACGCCGTAACCGGTATCGGTATTTGCTTCCAAATTACCGCTGATATTAGTCTTAATTAAGGCATCCTTGCTGCCTACATTGCCCTTGCCGCCCTGGATAATAAGGTTATCGGCAACAATGCTGCCGTCGTTCATGCGAATACCCTTATCACTGAGCAGCTTAACATCCTGCGTCGTGTTAATCGTACCGGAAATATCCAGCATAGTATCCTTAACGCCTGCCAGATAAACATTACCGGTATTGTCAGCACCGCTGGTGTTGGCCTTAAGATTCAGCTTGCCGCCATCTGTCAGCTGTACCGTAATCTGACGCTGCTGACGAACTTCAATTCTGTTGTCAGCATCATTCCAGGTAAGATCACCGGCCTTAGCCTGTGCCAAAAGCTTAAGATTATCCAGCTTGCCCATCTCGCTGTAGGCAATGTTGGTTGCTTCGCCGTCAATGCCGATGTTCTTGCCTGCGCTCAGGCTGATGTTCTTACCCTGAACGTTGGCCTTATCTACCGTCAGTACCTGACCGGGGGCTGCATTCAACACGCTGTCCTGAATAGCGTATAGCAGCTCATTTTTACTCCAACCATAGGCAGTGCTGTTATCAACCTCAGCGTACATCTTAGCCCAGTCCTTAACGTCCTGGCTATAGTTTTTGCCTTCAAAGGCTGCTTCGCCGTCAGCTTTGTAAGCTTCTGCCAATGCCTTATATTCCGTCAAAGCCGCATTCTGCGCTTCTGCAGTATATTTCTTGTCTGCCATAGCCAGCTGCTTTGCTCTGTTTTCCAGTGCCTGCACGCGCTCGCTCTTAGCTGCCGCTGCAGATGCCGCACTTTCTTCTGCCTTGTCATTGCTGTTAATCAGTCCCAGCTCCTGCCATTTTTGCAGCTTGCCTTCGCTGTCGGACAGTGTGCTGTCGCCCACTGCGTCGATAAAGCTGCCGCTGGTTGTGAGGCTTACATCACCAGTCTGACTGGCAATATGACCGATACGCATATCGCCGTTGCTGTTGGTAAGCGTAATATTGCCATAAGCATTGGCATTTACGCTTGCAGACATGGTATCACTGCTGGTCAGCGTCTGACCTGGAGCAATCGCTGCGTTGATCGCTCCAAGGCTGGTGAAATCAATGCGGTTGCCGTTCAAAACAGTTCCATCAGCCGTAGTAATGTCTCCTGCTGCGTTAATTACCAGGTTGCCGCTCAACGCGCCCTTATTGCCGCCGACAAATTGCAGCTTGCCGCGGTCGGAATTAATGCTTACGTCACCAGTCGTTGCTTCAATATTCAGCTTCGCCATGTTGCCCAACGCACTGTGATTAATGCTGATGCCTTTGGCAGCTTTGGCAGTCAGGTCGTCCGCGTCAACGCGTGCACTGCCAACAGAGCTGATAGCGCCGCCATTGCTGTTTAAGGTAACCTTGCCGATTGCACTGCCGTCAGCCTTAGTCGCATTGCTGATATTGCCTGCAAGATACATATCCTTGGCGCTGGTAACGCTGATGTCACCGCTGCCGCCGGTCATAAAGCCAACATTAATCGGCTTATCGCCCTTAATCGTATAGGTACTGCTGGTGGAATGCATCTGGGTTTCAGTCCAGGTGTAGGTGCAATTGCCATAGCCGAAGATTTTACCTGCTGTACCGGAAAATTTCTTGTTCTCGACAACAGGAGTATAAGAAGTTTGATTAGGATCATTATAATCCTTAGTCGTTACACCATATTCCTTGGCGTTATTGTTTACCTTAATAACAGTACCCTGTCCCAGCGGATCGGCGCCAGTAATACTGGAGGAAGAAACCTCTGTCTTACCGTTCTTAACTTCCTCGTTCTCGACAAAGTCCTTAGTAGTGCCATATTTGATCAGGCCCCAGAAAACGAAGTCCTTCTCATACTGCCACTTGATAATCTTCTTATCACCGGAGGTGCCACCTGTCCAGTTAATCGTCATGCCGTCAGCCGGTTTATAAGTGGTAGTAGAATCATTAACCTGCGTTGTGCTGGTAGAGATTGCATTACCCTTACTGTTAAGCGTGGTTGTTTTAACGGACATCTTCTGGCCATCAGTGGTGTACTCAGTCAAGGTGTTCTTTTGCGTATCCTTAATGCTGATGAGGCCGGTGATATCCTTATTAGTGATTTTGTTTACCCGCAAATCGCGGTCTGCGTTCGTAGTATCAATCGCAATGTTGGCAGTACCGTCCATCGCCAGCAGCTTGCCGTTGCCAGTGCTCGACAGTGCGCCGGTAATATAAATCTTACCGCCGTTAGGCTCAATTGCTTCCGTCAGCAGCTCCTTAGTTGCGGGGTTATAGTAAACCTTAACAGTATAGTCATAAGCGCCGGTTTTTGAGTTATAAACTGCGCCGGCCTTTGTGCTTACGCAATACTTATCGTTAGACATAACATATTGGTCGGTAAGTGCAGTCTGGTTACGAGCATAGTCCCTATCCAGATTGCTGATTTTGTTGTTGGCTGCATTATCAAGTGTAACCTTGAAATTCTTGTAGCCACTCTGTACCAGGCCGTCCAGGTTAACATTCAGGCCGCTGATATAAACGTTGTTGCCTGCAACGATACCGCTGGATTTGTCAACGCTGTAATTCCTGATCTCATTAACCTCTGCATCAGTAAGGCCAAGATCGTCCTTATGCGCAATCAGAGCGTCCTTATACGCCTGATAGCTGCCGATATTGCTCAGCCAGTCAATCGTAGTCTTGCCATTAACAGCCTGATTGGAAACATAGCTTTGAATCTTTTTAGCAATAGCATCGCTGAACTGGTACTTGGTTACCGGGTCACCGCCGATAAGCAGCAGGCCCTTGCTGTTCTGCGTTACCGAACCTTTCTCAGCCTTCAGCTCGATGTTGCGCGCGCTGATATTGGCATTGCCGTCTACGTTGATATTGTAATTGCTGTTTTGGATTAAAACGTCACCAGCGCTGTTCTGCACAGTACCAAAGATACCGATATCAGCCTTAGTCAAACCGTTGTTAGATGTACCAGTGCTCTTGACAGTAATCTTCGGATCAGCGTTAGTACCTGCAGCAGTATTCATTGTACCCGTGAAGCCGTCAACCTTGCTCACCTCAGCATCGTTGTAGCGGATTACGCCGCCCTTATCCTTGATAGCCAGGTCGTTAATCTTCAGGTACAGGTCACTGCTGTTATTAATTGTCAGGTTCTTAGCACCCTGCGCCGTCAGGCTGCCGCTGCCCTGCAGCTTATCAGCCTCGATATTGATGTTGCCGCCGGAAACAACGATACCTTTAACATCAACTGCCGGCAAAGAAATTTTATCGAAAATGCTCTTGTAGGTTTTGCCACCCTCTACGCTGGTCTTGACAAAGCCATTTTCTTCCATCTGGGTTATGATGCGGTTTCTTTCACTGTTTAAAATGCTGTATTCGTCAGAAGTGGAAGCATATTGTCCCAGAAGATCATTAATTTCCTGCAGACGGGCGTAAAGACCATTTTGCAGCTCAACCACATCTGCAGTAACATTCTGCTTGGTATCGAACCAATCCTGACCTGCGCCAGTTTCAACCCTGATGCCGCTGAAGTCTATGCTGCCTTCTTTAACAACCTTACCATCCTTATATTGCGGCTGTATAACCTTAGTGCTGCCGCTGATGGTAAGCTCCAGGTTATTATGGATACCTGCGCGTACATTTTTACCGCTGGCAATATCCACATAGTTGGCAACCGTTTCGCCCGGAGTTACCTCGCCCAAGGCGGTGGAGGTAACGGAACCGCTGCCGCTCGTGCCCTTATAAAAATTGTATTCGCGGGCGGAGGTCGATACGGTGGTCATGCCCTTGCCAGCCTTGAAGTTGACGTGACGTACACTGTCGATATCGCCGTTGATGCTTACCTGATTTTCCTGCGTCATCGTGTTCTTAGCTTTTGGAACAGTAGCCAGAGGAATTACCGTCTTATTATAAGCGTCCGCCAGCACGTTGTAGGTCAGCGAGGAGGTAATGCCGTCAAGATTAGCACCTGCGTAAATATTTACGTCATTAGTGCTGAGTATCTTGCCGTTAGTAATGGTAATCTTGTTGCTGCGCTTCAGAGTGTTGTCTGTTGCAGCGGAAGCTGCGCCCACAGCACCGCCCTGAGTATCAGCAGTGGTATCAAAGGTTGCAGTGGTTTCATCTGTTGCCGCCAGAGTGATATCCTGATCTGCTTTAGCCGTCGACAGATTACTGTCAGTAACCTTAATGCTATTATCATAGGTAATAACATTTTTGCTGAATGCGAAAGTAGAAGGAACAACACCGGCAGATTTAAGCGTATTACTGTAATTCATCTTGCCGTCGGTATAAGCCAGCGCTTCAATCGAGCCAGCGCTGCCTGTACCGCTCAAGGTTGCTTTGTTGATGTTTACGCCAGCAGTGTATTGCAGCTTGTTGTCCATATCATTGACGTTGATACTGCCACCGCCATAACCGCTGCCCTTCAGGTCAACGTCATGGTTCAGCGTGTTGTTGGCAATGTAGGACTGCTTGCCGCTGGTTGTAATATCGCCTGTTACGTTGATGTTGGCATTATGCGCAACATTGTTTTTAATCTCTGTGCCGCTGGCACCGACAACAGCTGCAGTCAGGGAATCCGCCAGAATATCCAGCTTATCCGCATTATTGGCAGCAACGCTCAGGGAGCCTACACCCTGCCATTTGTCGCTCACATTGGCAGTAGTATTGGTCTTAATCTCATTCTGCGACCTTGCGGCAACAGGGTTGAAGCCTACGATACCGCCGCCATAGCCATTGGCATCATTATTTACTGCACTGTAGCCGGAGCTGCTGATGTTTACAGCGCCCAGTCTGTTGTATACATTCTCGTTAACGCCTGCAGCCTTCACGCTTGTCGTCAGGTTCGTCTTAGTATCAGACCAGTTGCTGCCGCTGGCAATATAACCGCCCACCGTTACGCCCAGGGTATCTGCCGCAATAACCGAAGCATTATCAGCCTTGAGCTTCAGAGCGTTGACATTATACTGCTCTTTGCCCACATCAACGCTGACTTTCATATCATTTTCTGCATAAGCAGTGTTGAAGCCTGCAGCGTATTGACCGGAGGCAGTAGCGCCGATTGTCTTGGCACTTACATTATCTACAACATATTCGTTATTGTTCTTGTCCTTGGCAGTCTGGGTGGTTACGTTTGCCGTAATCTCTACATTATCGGCTGCAAAGCTACTGCCATCTGCAACTTTTGCTTCTACCGTACCGCTGGCCTTAGCCTTGGATACTGCCACGCCTGCTACCGCCAGCAGGCCGCCGGAATAAGCCTGTGCCTCTGCGCGTACTGCAGGCTTATTGGTTGCGTTCAGGCTTACGCTGTTACCCAAGAAGCCGGAAGCACCGGTTACATTAACCTTGCTGCTGCCTGCATCTGTAGCGAGTGCAACAATGCCCTGCGCCGCAGCAATGCCAACCATGCCACCGTAGGTTTTTGCGGTGATGCTGTTAGCTTTGACAGAAGCAATGTCAACCTTGCCTATATTAGAATATACATTACCATACTCTTTGCCGGCAATAAGCTTGCTGCCGCCGATAGTTACAGTGTTATCGCTATTATTCGTTGCATTGCTTACCAGCACACCGCCAGCCACAGCGCCTGCTGTTGCGCCGATAGTGCGAACTGCTGCACTGCTGGTATCCTCTGCCTTAACAGTCAGCGTACCTCTGGAGCTTGCATCGCCTTCAGCCTGAACTGTACTATTGTCGATAGTAATAGCATTAGCACCATGCAGACTGTTCTGCGCGTAGGCAGCACTGCCTGCGAAAGAAGCGCCTACTGCTACCTGATATGCATCAATATTGGATGTGCCGTCCTGCGCACTGCCAAGCGTTACATTCTTGCCACTAAGCTTGCTGTTATTGTTGATGGTTACGCCGGTCTTGCGTTCTACATCCAGCACTGCAACAGAAGCGGCAATGCCATTGCCTGCGATACCTCCTGCCACCTGTGCCGATTTCAGCTTAGCATCAACAGTACGCTTAGCGTTGACCTTCGTATCGCCTGTTGCCTGCAGCGTAGAATTGCTTACCTTCGCCTGCACGCCCTCAGCCTTGCTGCTGCCCTTGCTGGCAGTAGTACCAGGTGCAGCATTCAGTTTTTGTCCATTGCTGCCGGTATATTTATCAAAGGTCATACCTGCAGCGTTAGTGCCGGTCTTACCTTCTTCATCAGTAAAAGTACCAACAGTTCCCTGTCCTGCGATTGCAGCATTCGCTTTATCAAGAATATCGTTCGTATTAAAGGTAGCCTTTTTATCACTATCCGTAGTTTCGCTGTCGCCGTACTGGTCTGCAGCTGCTGCGCCAATCGTAGTTACGCTGACATTCGCACTGTAGCCATGTCCGCCGAGCGCAGCGTTTTCTACTACCTGCTTAACGTCCAACTTTTCGGTTGCTGCTACGTCGATAGTACCGGCAGTAATCTTGCTGCCGCTGATTTCGGTGATAACGCCTGTGTCAATCGTATTCACGCCTACGCCAACAGCAACACCTGCAGCGCCCACTGCATTAGCACCGTTAACAAAGCTTGTTTTCACACTGTTATCTGCCTTCGCTGCAAAAGTGCCCTGTGCTTGCAAGTTACTGTTATCCTTAACCAGCGTAGAAACAGTGTTGTCAAGATTATTTACAGCTACGTTCAGACCGCCTGCAACCATGCTGGCAGCTACGCCAAAGACTGCCGTTGTCACATCAGTCTTGTTGGCAGCGTTAACAGTAATATCACCTGTTTCAGCCTTTATATTGCTGCCACTCAGCTCGGCAACAGTCTTGCTGTCATCATCCACTACGCCAATGCCTGCGCCACCGGCAGCGCTGACGAGCGCGCCGGAAGCTGCGGCAGCAGCGCTGCGCAACGTAATATCGTTAACGTGGTCAGCAGTAATTGCCAAACCATTATTCGTGCCTTGGATATTCTTTACTGCAGCAGTAGTTTCTGCGTCCAGCTTAGCAACCGAAACGGTGCCTGCGCCGGCTCCGGCGCCATAAGCGCCGCCGGCTGCAGCAATACCGTAGGAGTTGGTGGACATTTTCGCCTTATTCAAGGCAGCGACGTCAATGCTATTGCCGTTGACAAGCTTCTTCGCACTGCCACCGTCAATCATTGCCGTTACATTTCTGCTGACAACACCGGTATCAGATGCCAGACCAAAACCTGCACCACCGTCAGCGCCACCGCCTACACCAAGAGAACCTACATGGCTTTCGCTCTTGGCAGCATCACTTGCAGCCACGTAAACGTCTGCTTTGCTCTTGTCGCTCAAGCCTGCGTTAATGCTGCTGCCAGTTGCCTTAGCATTAGTTTCGCCTAAAATACGGTTAACAGTAACCGTACCTGCGACGCCCACGCCAACGTCCGCACTGATGGCAACACCGCCGCTGACTGCAACATTCGTCAGCTTGTGCTCCGCATCAGCCGCGATAATAACACCCTTACGGCTGTTATCGCTGACTACATTGTCATTATCCTTATTGCGTTCGTTGACAGCCACGCCTGCATCATTGCCTGCTGCCGTCAGCTCTGCATTATTAACTACGCTTTCGGTAGTACCGCTGATTTCATTATAGGCAACGCCCATGCCAACGCCGGCCTGACCGCCTACCGCCACACCAAAGGCACCTGCAAAATTCTGCAGTGTATCCTTGCTCTTGGCAATTACGGCCAGCGTGCCGTCTGCATTAATCTTGGCACCGTCAATCGTAGCCTTGGTATCGTTCGCCAGCAGGTTTACGCCGATGTTACCGGCAATACCTGCAGTTTTGGCAACACCGCCCGCTACACCAACAGAAAGAATGCTGCTGTCAGATTTAGCTTCAGCCGTGAAGCCCTTAACCTTGTATTCACCCTTGGTAACAGTAGTATTGGTATCAGCATCGAGCTGGTTAACTGCAATACCTGCGCCGATGGCTGCGTCCTTGGCACCTGCAGCAACAACGGCTACGGTAGTAATCTTCCCCTTGCTGTTTGCACCAGCCTGCACAGTCGCTGCATTATTCTTATCCTTATTGATATTAGTATTAACAAGCTCTGTATCGGTATCCTTCTTGATCATAGCAGCAGAGCCTGCGCCGCTGAAGGCCACATTACCGGTAGTAATGGAGGTACCTACGGAAATAGTCGTCAGCGTAGATTCATCTACGGCATTGACGCTAATCTTGCCATCTTCAGTAGTGGTAATATCAGCATTATTGATAGCAGCCTTGTTGGTTTGCTTTTTCTCGCCAGCGCTGCCGGTGATATTGCCGATTTCGTTATAAGCTACGCTGCCGCCAGCTGCAAATTTAGCATTGCTGCCTGCGCTGATGCTTACCGCACCCACTACCGCCAGCTGGTTGCTGTCATCCGAGGACTTCACTGCCACCTTACTCATATTATTGAGCTTCGTGCGTCCACCATCAGTTTTCGCATTTTTGCCGTCATATTTGTCAATAACAGCTTCTACATCATTACGACCGCGGTTAACAACAACCACGCCATTCAAAGCATTGGCCGTACCTGCGGTAACTGCTGCGCCGACGCTGTACACGTTACCCTTGTTGGCTGCATCTACATTGAGAATACTGCTGGCATCGCCCGCGCCGCTGATTTCACTGCCCTTGACATACGCGCCGGTATTATTGTTCAAGGAATTGTAGGCAACTGCCAATCCTGCGCCCAGCTTAGATTTGGAACCGGCAGTAACGCCAATCTGTCCTGCAACATTCACTGCCAAAGCACCGCTTTCGGCCTTTACATCAGTTTTGGGCGTAATAAGCTTGCTGTTTTCAACAGCTGCCGTAATATCGTTATTCAGGGATTGCCAGTTAGCACTGCCGCCTACGCCGAAGCTGCCTGCGGTTCTTGCAACACCGGCCGCAAAGCCTGCCAGAACAGTATGGCTTGCCGCATTAACGTTCGTGCCGACCAAATCATCACCGCTGCCTTTGCCAGTAGTCGTAATATTGCTGTCCTTAATCTTAGCATTGTAATCATTGTCAATATCGCTGACAGTTACAGATGCAGCTGCGCTGCCGCCGTCGTTACCGGTGGTAACGCCTACGCTTACCGCGCCTGTAACAATCACATTGCCGCCGCGGGTAATATCAACATTGGTAGGCTTATCGCTGTCGCCGCTTTCATCTGCTGCTTCCTTAACCTGCGCCAGGTAGGCAGAGCCATCAGCATCGAGGCCGCGTTTTTTGAGATACTCAGCCTGCGTATTAGCAGATTCCGCTGTATCATAGGCTGCAACATTCAGGCTTTCGCCGGTCAGTGTTACGCCCTCAACCGTTGCGTTGGCATAGTTATCCAATTTATTGTAGGCAGAATTACCGGAGAAAGCATAGGAGGTCTTGGCACCGCCTGCAACGCTCACGTTGGCAGCTACGCCAACCTGCGTCATGTTGGTAGTCGCTTTGACATCAGCAGTAGTAATCTTGTCATAGGTGCCACCTAAAATTGCCGCCTGCACGTCATTCTTCAGCGAACCGTAGGCCACAGTCGCGCCACCGACAAAAGCGTTATCGCCACCAATAGAAAGGCTGGTGTTCACGCCGCCGGTTATCTGGATATCGTTATCAAAAGCTGTATTGGTAATGGAGGTTGCACGCTTATCCTCACCGCTTACTTTTTCAGTATTAACCTTATTATTCTGTAGCAGTGCATAAGCAGTATTATCCGCAATGTTTACCGACGCATTGACGGTAGCAGTAATATTCGTGCCACCATTGCCACCGGTATTCTTTGCCAGCGCCAGGCCCAGGCCTGCTGCTGCCAGCGAGCCGGATTTTTGCGCATTGTTGATAATTGCAGCAGCGTTTTCAATTTCACTGTTGCTGATTACCGCCAAGGTCTGCGAATCAATATCGTTTACAGCAGCAGTACCGCCAAAGGCCGCATTATTGCTGTTCGCGTTATTGTTCTTAGTCAAATTCTTCCAGGAAATGCCTGCAGCACCGCCGGCAGCTACCATCATAGCGCTGTCTTTGGCAGTTACAGTGATATTCTTATTCTCAGTAGTATCCTTGGCAATATTGATTTTAACATTGTCTACAAGCGCACCGGTATCGCCATCCAGCAAATTAATTGCTGCGCTGCCTGCACCGGCAATAGTTACGCCAGACTGCTGCCCGGACGGAGTAGCTTTAGGTGTCTGGTCAGTAGGCAGTACCTTCTGCGCTTCGGTCTGACGGTCCATCAGGCCGTTAATCTTGCCTGCTACCTTATGGTCAAGTGCATGGAGCTTATTTGTAAGAGCATTAGTCTTGTTGCTTACGAAATTACCCAGCTTGTCACCAATACCAGCTTTACCACTGTCATCGCCAGTAGATACACCGCCGGCAACAGCTACGTTGATAATTTTGCCGCCGGTTTCAGCATTAACCTTAAACGAGCCTGCATTGATAGAGCCTTTTTTAGTGCCAGTTGCCGTATTTGCAGTCTTGGAGCCGAAGAAATCTGCCTGCTCGGTATAATTCTTGCCATCATCTGTGCCCTGACGCAGACCGGAAGCATTCTGCACCAGCTGCTGCAGCGTTGCACGTTTTTCGGCAGCAGTATTCGCCAGCTTTTGCGCTTCCTTGCTGCGGTCCGCGTTCGCGTCCTCGCCAAGGGTAGCGCTGGTATCACCGCTACCGCTGCCGCTTTCTCCCTGATTAGTCGTTGCCTGCGGAGGAGCAGTATAGCCATTATCACCAATTGCCGCATAGGTATAGCGGTCAAAATTGGTAATCGTTGCTGCCACACCAATGCCTGCAGTTTCGCCCATAGCCACAGCACCGGCTGCGCTATAAACATTAGTATCATTCTTAGCATTGAGGTTGACTGCGCCTTTGCCTGCGTTGATAACTGCTTCGTCATCTACGGAAACAAGGCTGTTGCTTGCACCCTCAAGGTATCCCACCATGCCGCTGACGCCGCTGGTTGTGCCTTTGCCTGCGCCAATCGACAGCTGGATATGGTCAATTTTATTTTCTGTGCCTATATCTACAGAGCCTGCAGTCAGCTTCGCTCCCTGTGCTACCGCAACAAGGCTGTTGGCATCCGCAAGGCCAATGGCAAAGGTTCCGCCAGCTGCGTTTTCACCACCGCCATTAAGGCCGAGCTTACCTGCCAGCGATACATCAAACTGCTTGGACGCAGCCTTCATTGCCAGCTCGTCCTTCGCAGTAATCGTAGCGTTCTTGCCGATTAATACGCGCGCATTGTTGCTGATATCCGTTGCTACTGCACTGCCTGCCAGCGCAATTGTAGCAGGCTTTTCATTTTTGCCAGGGCCGCTCTTGCCGCCGTTAGCACTACCTGCCGAGAAATTAAGATAGCTGTTGGGATTAGCAAAGGCTGCAGCCGCACCCACTACATTAATCGGACCTACAGCAATATTCTTAGCTTCATCACCCAGTGCACTGGTCAAAGCGCTGCAGGCAGCAGTGAAATCTTTATACTTTTGTCCGCCGAACAGGTCCATGAAGTCTACCTGTTCTCCACCATTAGAAGAGAAGCAGTTATCCTTGGCATATGTAAAGAAAGCATCAGCTGCTTTTTCAAGAGCATCTGCTTTAGCCTTAATCTCATCATGGTTAGCGCCTGTATAGGCAGCCTTAACCTTGGCACAGGCATCCTTAACCTCCTGCACCATGCGGTTGATACGATTATATTCAAAGCTGCTGTTGGCCGCAATATTCACCTTGCCACCGGTAAGAGTAACGTCGGTAGCAGGCGCTGAGCCTTTTGCTTCCTCACCGCCGGCTACAGTTACAGTTGCAGTATTATCCAGCTTACTGTAGAGCACGGATGCATTGACAAGTGCTTTGTTGCTTGTATCCTTGTCATAGTTATTGCTCTTGCCGGTAATTTGCATCTGGGTATCCTGAATAACGCTTTTGGCAGTAATATCAAGATCATTTTTGGCAGTGAGCGCAACACCTTGCCCAATTTTAACATCAGCAGTATTGCTTTCCACTGCAACGCCCACGCTGACGCCGGTGCTCATGAAATCTGCCAGCTTATCCCAGGGCTTAGGCTCCGTCGGCGTAGAAGGAGTAGATGGTGCGTTAAGCTTATCCTTCAGCTTTTGTGGCGTGTACTTGGCGTTAGCCAACCAGTTTTTAATACCGCCCAAAGCTTTATCCTTAGCTCCGCCTTCGCCGATAAGTGTGTCAAGAGTCTGAGAGCCCTTAATATTGGTAACAAGCTTCTTCATAAATGCCGAAGAGCCCATAGCGTTGTTGGCAATGACAGTATTATCCGTCAAAACATTCTCTGCATTAATAGCCAGGCTTCCCTCTTTACTGCTTACGTTGCCATTAATGTTGACATCTGCCTTGCTGTCATAATCGGTTACGTTGATAGCGGTAGCGACAACAGCCTTTTCACCTGTGCTTACCTCTGCCTTGGTAATCACACTGTTCACAGATTTCGCTTCAATATTAACGTCCTTTTGCAGCTCAGTCATTTTCGCAGTCTTGCCAATGGTAACACTGCTCTTGTTATTACCCGTAGTGATATTCAACGCTACATCACCCAAGTTTGGGTTTTCAGAAACATCCATGGTGGTAGCCTTAGCTTCGCTGTTCACCTTGCTGTCGGCCAAGGCAGTAACAGACGCGCCGCCCTTGGATTGCAGGGTGCCGTCAATATTAACTGCTGCCTCATTATGTGTTTGGCTGTAGGTTACAGCAGCCGCCGGGATGATGTTGGTGCCTGCCACGTTCATAACCTTCAGTAAAGCAGTGCTGGCGCCTGCGCCGGCTTCCACGCTGCTGTTCGCCTTGATATTCAGCGCCGGCTTTACAACCTTGCCATCGCTGCCAACAGTATCACTGCCGGTAGCATTGATTTCAGCACTTTGGCCTACGTTGACCTCGGCCTTGCTGTTCAAAACTGCATAGGATGCATCAAGATTAGCTGTGAGTGCGCCCACAATATTAGAAGTAACGTTGCCGGCATTCAGCACACTGCTTTCTGCGCTAATATAACGGTTCACTGCATCGGCAGTAATATCAACCTGATTTGCTTCAACCTTGCCATCAACATTAACTGTAGCATTAGTAGTAACAATCTGCCCATAAAGATGGGAATTTGTTGCGGTAGAGGGAGTATAATTTTCTTTATATTGGTCGGATTCTTCAACTACAACATTGTTCAACGCCTGCGCGCTCAGCTTGGCATTGCCTGCAGCCTTCACCTCAGCGCCATTTGCAACAGTAAGCTCAGCTTCAACCTTGGCACCGGCAATCTTGCTGAAGTCATCAAGCATTCTATAGTTATCATTATAATTGTTGGAAGCTGCGAGAACGATATCACCGCTACCATCTTGTTTTGCAGTAAGCTTACCAGTCAGCCCGGCGTTAACCTTACCAATGTTGACAATATCCTTAAAATCAACAACACCAGTACGAATAGACGCACCCGTTGCCGTTGCGCCTGCAGCTACATCACCAATAGCATTTTCACTTACATTTTTGCCCACGCCAATTTTGGCAGCACGCAAATTAACCGTGTTAACAGCGTTAACCTTACCTAGTACGCTGATGGTGCCGCTGGCGTTGATGGGAATCTTGGCAAAGCCTTCATCCTTGATTATGGTATTAAACTTATCCTCGGTATCAAGTTTCTTATAATCATCAAAGGCAGTCTTAGTCGGCGTAGCAACATAAAGCGCACCGGCATTAATCACACCGGTTTTGCCCACTGCCATACCGTCGGAGCTGAAGAAGAAAAGGTTACCGCCAATCTTTTCGTTCTGAATCGCATTGACTGTACCGTTGATATCAATACGTGAATCAACAAAGTTGACCAGATTACCAACCTTGCCGTCTTTATTCTCACCAAAATACATATTGGCAATATTGTTTGCATCCAGCTTGAATTCAGCAAACTTATTAATTGCTACATTACCAACAACATTTTCTGCAAAAATATTGGTAACAGGTCCAGTAGCCAGATTAGTATTAGGAGCATCCGCTCTCGTAATGGTGCTCGCCAGTGCAGCTACAGGCTGCATTACAAAGCCAATGGCCGTAACAGCGCTGACAACCCTTTGTGCAGCGGAATCTTTCGCAATAGCGCTCAAGCTAAGCCTTTCCGCGCTACGCAAGAACTTACGATTGACCTTCATCTTAGTTTCCCTCCTTATTAATGCCTAGCCGATATGCATAAAAAAGCAATAATTTTCTGAATTAATCTTAGAGCATCCTCTGCGAAACAGCAATTAACTAAAGGTTATGACCACCTGCTCGCAGTAAGATATATTCTATTAATTTAATGGAACAAAACATATAGTTAAGCATAAGGTTATACTTAACCTTATGCTTAACTATAAAGCCATCTTGTCTTAATGTCAATAATTTAATAATTTTTTTTATTATATGAGTGATCAGGCCGTTGATTGGCTAATTAAATCATCTAAAGTTCAATAGTAAATTGATTTTAAGATAATTTATTGTCTCATCATGCATCCTGTGCTATAATTAGAACAATAAAATCAGCGAATGCTGAAAATGGAGGAAAAAATGACTGACTGGAACAAGTGGCTTAAAAAGAGAGAGCTTTGTGCGGATAATATTCTCTATGTCTATCGACGTGACCGCAAAACCATCATCCGTCGGGAGGATGGCGAGGAATTTGAGCTGTTCGCTCCCGTATATACACTTTTAGCGCTCTTCCCGGAGGATGCCTTTCTGAACATCAACAAGGGAATTGCTGTGAACAAAGCACGAATCGTAGATATCAGCAGCGCTGGCGTCTATACCATATCTGACGGGCAAACCTTTCAGGGACGCAAACGCAACCTCAGCGCCCACCGCCAGCTGCGCAAGCAAATGGGCATCAATGCTCTGCCGGACGCACAGCCGCAGGCTGCACCCATGAGCTTTCTGGAAAAATGCACCCTGCTTGATGACATGCCTCTGGCATATTGCATCATCGAGCTTGTTTTTGATGCCAATGGCCACGGTGTAGACTTTATTTTCCGTTACTGCAATAAGGAAATGGCACATATTGAGGGAGTTCCCGTAGAAGAAATGCTAAACCGTTCTTTCTATGAGGTTTTTCGCAACGGTGACAAAAAATGGCTGATAACCTACGCTGATGTGGCCCTCAACGGAACAAAACATCTTATCCACGATTACAGTCCGGAGATAGGTCAACAGCTCAACATTTACTGCTATCAGCCGGAGCAGGGTTTTTGTGCCTGTATCCTGCAGGTTGCTGATAATATTGATCATGACTAACAAAGGAAGTAAGCAATAATGAACGGACAGGAATATTTACAGCAATTGGAGCAGCGTCTTGCTCACTATTACGATAAGAAGCCTTTGCCGAAGGCTCCGGCGTTCGTCCTTGCGGCAGAGCTGAACGCTGCGGACGAAGGCTATTTCATCATACCTAATTTAAAGACCTACAGTGTGCAGCACAACGAATATCTTTATGCGGCACGCTTCGACAAGCAGCTCACTGCAGAAACGGCTGCGCCCTATCTGCAGTTCACCAAGGAAGCTATGGCAGCGCTCAAAACCACTACCGAGCACATGAGCAGCATCTATGCCCTCGTGCTTATCTGTGAAGAAGGCATTGAGGAAAAGGCTTTGGCTGACCTGCAGAAGCTCAGGCAGCACAAGGACTACTGCTTCACCCTGAAGGGCTGGTCTGACCTGGCTTTATATATTGTAGACATCCCGGCGCAGAGGCTTTATTGCAACAAAGCAGGCACCAAGGAAAAGGCGCTCTTTGAGTTTGCCAAAGCTTAATGCTTGTCGCTTCACACTAGACAAGTTATTCCTCCAAGGAAAAAATAAATCGTATACAGCTGTTAAGTATTTGCACATTCTGTACAAATCTTAACAGCTTTTTTGCTTTTTTAAGTTTATAAATAATTCTGTGACAATTCGTTGACATTAGAAGCAAATGTGTTATACTATTTCTATGTTGCACACGAGATATAGAGTGCACTAGTAGTTATTATTTTCTAAATTATTTATTTTGCAATGATGCAAAAGGGAAAGAAAGGATGTTATTTATGAGTGGTTTATTGTTGCTTGTAGGCTCAATGGTTATCTTCTTTGTTGCCTACGTAACCTATGGTTCCTGGCTGTGTAAAAAGTGGGGTGTTGACCCTACCCGTAAGACTCCGGCTGAGAGATTGTGCGATAACGTCGACTATATGCCGACCAAGCCCGCTGTATTGATGGGCCATCACTTCTCCTCCATCGCCGGTGCCGGTCCTATCGTTGGTCCTATCACCGCTGCTGTGTTCGGTTGGGTTCCTGTAATGCTGTGGATTTTAATCGGCAGTATCTTCTTCGGCGGCGTGCACGACTTCGGTGCTCTGTACTCCTCCATCCGTTTTGACGGCAAAACCATCGGCCAGATTATCGATGCAACTCTGGGCAAGAGCGGCAAGTTCCTCTTCTCCATTTTCGCATATGTAACTCTGCTGGTTGTTATCGCTGCTTTCGCTAACATCGTAGCCGCTACCTTCGTAGCAAGCCCGCAGGCTGCAACTGCTTCTCTGCTGTTCATCGTGCTGGCTGTTATCTTCGGCTTCTCTGTATATCGCTGTGGCCTGAGCCTCGGCGTAGGCACCGTTATCGGTGTTATCATGCTGGTTGTTGCAATCGCTATCGGCAACATGTATCCGCTGCACCTGAGCAAAAACGTATGGGTTTGCATCCTGATGGTTTACATCTTCATTGCTTCCATCGCTCCTGTCTGGATTCTGCTGCAGCCGCGTGACTATCTGAACTCCTTCCTGCTGTATGCCTGCATCGCATTCGCTCTGCTTGGTATCGCAATTTATCAGCCTTCCATGCAGCTGCCGGCATTCACCACCTTTGATCCTTCCGGCAAAGGCACCAACCCGATGTTCCCGATGCTGTTCGTAACCGTTGCCTGCGGTGCTATCAGTGGTTTCCACTCCCTGGTATCCTCCGGTACTACCTCCAAACAGCTCGATAGCGAAGGCAATGCTAAGCTCATCGGCTACGGCTCCATGCTGCTTGAAGGCGTGTTGGCTGTAGTTGCAGTTGTTGCTGTAGGCTATGTTGGCGGCGACAAGCTGACCGAGCTGCTGAAAAACGGTGGTCCTGTAAACGTATTCGCTGATGGCGTTGGTACCTTCATGACCAAGCTCGGCTTCTCCTTCGGCGTTGCCAAAGGCTTCGTTGCTCTGACCATCTCCGCTTTCGCTATGACTACTCTCGATACCGCAACCCGTCTGGGCCGCTTCATTTTCCAAGAGCTGTTCACTAAGGTTGATCCGAAAACCGGCGAAGCACAAGGCAATGTTCTCACCAACCCGTTTGTTGCTACTCTGATTACCGTTGTACTGTCCGGTTACATGTCCCTTGGTTCCTACCTCACCATCTGGCCGATTTTCGGTGCTGCTAACCAGCTGTTGGCTGCCCTCTCCCTGTTGGCTGTCGGTGTATGGCTGAAGAGCGTTGGCCGTGATAACCTGATGGTTCTCATCCCGATGGCATTTATGTTCTGTGTAACTTTGGTTGCATTGGCACAAATCATCTTCGCTAACATGGCAACTCATATCATTACCGCTGCATTGGGTTCTGTACTCTTCATCCTGGCAATTGCACTGTTCCTGGAATCAAGAAAGTATCTCTTCGGTGGTGCAAAATAACCAAATATGCTCTAAGCATTAAACACTGAACGTGTTCAATGGCTGTTACGAATTTCGTAATGAAGTACGTAACAGCCATTTTTTTGTTGATATTTTATACTATATATAGTATCATAAAGAAAGAAGGTATATTATGACATCCCTCGAGAAAAAACTCCGCGCTCTGGCCAACGGCAGGGATTTGCCTTGGGACCAGACCAAAGCTCTTTTAGAAAAGTTAGGAGCTGAAGTCATTCCTCCGCGTGGTGGTGGCAGTCATTTTAAAATTATTTGCAAGGGATACAGTACAATGTACATCCCTGTACACAAAGCCTCCATCAAAAAAATCTATGCACGTCAGATTGCAAATTTATTGAACGATTTAGTGAAAGGTTAAGGTGAAGCAGATGAAAAAAGACTTTAACTATTACATGTCCTTAAACTATCCTGTTGAAATCAGCGTTATTCCCGAAGATGAAGGCGGCGGTTACTTTGCCTGCATCCCCCTGCTCCCCGGTTGTTGGAGTGATGGCGAAACCTTTGAGGAAGCATACAAAAATATCTTGGAGGTAAAAGGTCTCTGGATTGAAGATATGCTTGACCGCGGTTTACCCATCAATGAGCCAAATATGAAGCCCCGTTTTAGCGGCAGGTTCGTAGTGCGTGTACCTAAAACACTGCACCGCCTGCTGGCCGAAGAATCAGAGCGTGAGGGTATCAGCCTGAACCAGTTCGTCAATAACTCGCTGGCCTTCGCTGTTGGCCAAAAGCTTGCACACTAAAAAACAGCTCCCCGATACGACCGTATCGAGGAGCTTTAACTTCCATAAGAAAAGCCAGTCTGCCGCAACTACAGTTACAACAGACTGGCTTCATTATATATATAATTTATCAAAAAACTTAGGATCTCTTCTTCAGTTCTTCAAATAACATCGGATTCAGTACGCGGATATAGGTGCCCTTCATGCCTAGGGATTTGGTTTCAATCAGGCCGGCACTTTCAAATTTACGCAGTGCGTTTACGATAACGGAACGGGTAATACCTACGCGGTCAGCAATCTTCGAAGCAACCAGCAGGCCTTCGTTGCCATTCAGCTCGCCCATAATGTTTACAATAGCTTCCAGCTCGGAATATGACAAGGTGGAGAAAGCAACCTGTACAGTAGCCTTCTTGCGGATTTCTTCGGAAACAACTGCTTCACGATCATGCAGAATTTCAACACCCAAAACAGTAGCAGCATATTCAGCCAGCAGCAGGTCATCATCATCGAATTCCGCATCATATTTAGCAACAATCAGGGTACCAAGGCGTTCGCCATTGCCGTAAATAGGTACAACAGTAGTCATCTTACCGTTAAAAATGCATTTTGTATCAGCAACAAAGGAGCAGTTCTGATTCTGATGAGGAATGTTGGCCAGCGTTTCCTTAACGCTCATAATAAAGCCCAGATAATCCTCAGGGAAACGCATATCGTCAAGAACCTGCTCACGCATAATATCGCATTCAAACTCGTGAATCAGCGCATAGCCCTTTACGCCGCCTTTACGGCCGACAATATAGGTGTTTGCTTCAATAACGTCACGCAACAACTTTGCAATAGCGTTAAACTCAACCTTATCTCCTTTTTGTAAAAGCTTGTTAATCTTTCTGGTCTTTTCCAACAATTTCATGATTTGCCCTCCTAAAAAAAATTATGCTCTTGGATGAGTCTTCTTGTAAACATTCGTCACATGTTCATTTGAAACGTGCGTATAAATTTGCGTTGTTGATAAATTCGCATGTCCTAAAAGCTCCTGTACCGAACGCAAATCGGCACCATGCTCTAAAAGATGCGTTGCGAAGGAATGGCGTATAGTATGCGGACTGACATTTTTATGGATAGCCAGCATATTTATATATTTCTCTAAAATACGCCTTACACTGCGATCCGTGAGCCTACCACCACGGTTATTGACGAAAATGAAGTCATGCTCCTGCTGATATTGAAGCATCAGCTGCTGTCGTACATGGTAATATGTGCTTAACGCAGCACAGCAGGTGTGGCCTACCGGCACAACCCTTTCCTTATTACCCTTGCCGAGCAAAAGCACAAACCGGTTGCTCAGGTCTACTCTTTCCAGAGTAAGCCCTACCAGCTCAGATACACGGCAGCCGGTAGCATAAAGCATCTCCAGCACCGCCTGATCACGAACACCCAATACCTTACTTTTATCTGGCATCGCCAACAGCTCGTTGATTTCAATTTCGTCTAAAAAAGCCGGCAGCTTTTTTTCCAACTTTGGCGTGCGCACCTTTGTCAGCGGACTATACTCAATAACCGCTTCACGCACAAGGTATTTAAAAAAGGAACGCAGTGCAGATATCCTGCGGGCAATCGTCCTGCGCGCATACTGCTTTTCGTTAAGCTCTGCGAGATAGCCACGCACATCCAAAGGACCTGTCTGCTGCCAGAAAAAATTCTGCTTGTTTCTGCGCAGCATAAACTCCGCAAAGGCAGCCAAATCCTTTTGATAGCTTTCAATCGTATGCTGAGAACAATTTTTTTCAACCTCCAGATAAGTTAAAAACCTTTCCGGATAGTTATTAACTGTAGTGTCCATAATCTAAAAATACCTTCATTTTATTTTATCACACAAAACCGTAAGAATCAAGCTAATATTGCTATTCTTTCTAATTTTCTAACAGCTTTGCAACGCTTGAAAAAAACAGTGCTAAAAAAGCACTGTTTCATCAATGAATCAGCAGTCATACGTTACAGAATTTATCCTATAACATATAAACTGATTTGTCAAGTAATTGAAAATGATTTTACTATTTTGTCAAAATTTGGCTCTGAAATTGTATCTTTAGCTACGATTTCAGCTATAATCATTCTTAATTACTTACAATTATTTACGTGTCAGCTTATAGATAAGCGCATTGCAAATTGCTGCGGCAACGTTGCTGCCACCCTTGCGGCCGCGGGCAACAATATAAGGAATACCGGTCTTCATGATGATTTCCTTGGATTCCACAACATTTACAAAGCCTACAGGAACGCCGATAACCAGCTCCGGTTTAATCTTGCCTTCCTTAACCAGCTCGTCCAGACGAACCAGCGCAGTCGGTGCGTTGCCTACGGCAATAATTACCGGACCTTCGATGGTGCAGGCCTTTTCCATGCAGGCAGCGGCTCTGGTGGAGCCTGCTTCCTTAGCGCGTGCTGCAACATCGGGATCTGCCATGAAGCAGACAGCCTTTGCGCCCAGCTTGCCCAGGCCCATTTTGTTGATGCCGGTGCAGGCCATATTGGTATCGGTAACAATGGTAGCACCCTTTTGCAGTGCAGCCAGCGCCTTCTCTACTACGCCGTCAGAAAACAGCATATTGCGGGCATAATCAAAGTCAGCGGAGGTATGGATAACGCGCTTGACGATATCAATTTTCTCCTCATCAATATGAATTTGGCCTAATTCCTCGCCAATAATTTCCATACTACGTTTTTCAATGTCAGCGGGTAAAACATTTTGTAAATGCATTATTTTACACTACCTTTCTTCATGATATACTGCAAATTATTTTTCAATACCTACACGCGCCGGAATACCTCTTTTGAAGGGGTGCTTGCGCATGCAGACCTCAGATACATAATCAGCCAGCTCCACCAGCTCAGGCGCCGGATTACGGCCTGTCATAACAACCTCCAACTCCTGCGGCTTGTTCTTCAGGAATTCTACTAACGCAGCCTGGTCAAAAACGCCGGTATTGCAGGCACCGATGATTTCGTCGAAAATCAGCAGATCGATATGCTCGTTGGCGCATTTTTGCTTAACTTTGTTGAAAAGCACCATATGCTCGCGCTTAACCTCTGCCTTTTCCTCGTCGTTCATCTGGAAGGTGAATTTCTTGGTTTCCTTGCCGCGCATTACCTCAATATTGGGCAGCAATGCCAGGCTCGCAAGCTCGCCTGTCGGCCTGCTTTTGAGGAACTGCACTATCAGCACATGGTTGCCATGGCCTGCGCAGCGGATTGACAAGCCCATAGCAGCGGTAGTTTTTCCCTTGCCATCACCACAGTAAATATGAATCAGTCCACCGTCTTTCATTTAGACACCTGCTTCCAAAATCTCATAAATTTTCTTCATATCCAGGTTCTCACGAATGCTGTCGGCAAGAATATCGTATTGCTGACGTTTGTATTCCGCAAAGTTGATGGTCTGGATATCCTCCATCTTTTTACCCTTCTTGGCCAGCAGCGCCTCCACAATCTTCACGGCAATGCCATCGCCGTCAAAGACGCCGTGTACATAGGTACCGTAAACATTGAGCTTGCCCTCGGTGTTCTGCGAGCCCTCGGCCATAATTTCACCGGTTTCGTGAATCGGGCTGATAGAGGTCAGTGCCTTCTCCTCAGGGAATTCGGTTACGCCGGAGTGAATCTCATAGCCATAGAGAGGCAAACCGCTCAGTGCGGAGAAGATGCCCTGTACCTGACCGAATTTGCCGGCCATCTGGATGGTACGTTTCTTTTCGATAAAGGTTGTTTCGATGTTCAGCAGGCCCATGCCAGGAGTAACGTTGGCCTTGCCTGAGCCGTCCTCTTCGCCGTACGGATCTGAAATCTGCTTGCCCAGCATCTGGTAACCGCCGCAGACACCGAACACTACGGTACCGCTGTTAGCATGCTTCAAAATAGCAGCCTCCATACCGCTCTGGCGCAGCCATTTCAGGTCGCCGGTGGTATTTTTGGTGCCGGGGATAATAATCATATCCGGCTGGCCCAACTCGCGTACACTGGTTACATAGCGCAGGGATACGCCGGGAATCAGCTCGAATACGTTGAAGTCTGTATAGTTGGACATACGCGGAATGCGTACAACCGCAATATCAATCAGCTTAACCTCGCTGCGGCCGCTGATACGCTCGGAAAGGCTGTCCTCGTCCTCGATATCAACCTTCAGCATCGGCAGCACGCCTACGATAGGCACGCCTGTTTTATCTTCGATCATCTTCAGGCCGGGGCGCAGGATTTCTACGTCACCACGGAACTTGTTGATGATAACACCCTTAACCATGGCTCTTTCGTCATCCTCCAACAGCATCAGTGTGCCGTAGATGGAAGCGAAAACGCCGCCACGGTCAATATCTGCTACCAGCAGCACAGGAGCCTTGGCCATTTTAGCCATGCCCATGTTGACAAAATCGTCCTTTTTGATGTTGATTTCCGCCGGGCTGCCAGCACCCTCGATGCAGACGATATCGAATTTGGAAGCCAGCGTATCAAACGCCTTCTGTACCTCCGGGCGCAAGGTATGCTTCATTGCATAATATTCGCCGGCCTTCATGGTACCGATTGCCTCACCGTTGACAATAACCTGGGAACCGCTGTCGCTGGTAGGCTTCAGCAGAATAGGATTCATCAGTACGCTGGGCTCAATGTTGGCTGCTTCAGCCTGCACAACCTGCGCACGTCCCATTTCCGCACCCTCGGCGGTGATAAAGGAATTCAGCGCCATGTTCTGGGATTTGAACGGTGCTACCTTGTAGCCGTCCTGATTGAATACACGGCATAAACCTGCTGTTACCAGGCTCTTGCCTGCATTTGACATGGTACCTACTATCATAAGTGCTTTTGCCACTTTAATCACTCTCTTTCATCAAAAAGTCCAGTATGTCACGATAGCTTTGCAGCCGGATACTGTGACCTGTGGTATTAAGATAGCCTGCAATCACAGGCGTGCAGCCGTCACCGTGCTTACCTGTTACCGAACTGGTAACGTGGTCGCCGCAGATGACGAGCTTCAGTGGTTCATGATACTTTGCTGCTATGGTCTGTAAAAACTGAGTATCTATTCTGCTGATAAAATCAGCCTTGGCCTGATAATCATAGCGGTGCGAAGCCTCGTCACTGCCGTTGAAATGTGCAATAACGAAATCATCCTGCTGCAGCATAGCAAGCGTTGCTTCAGCCTTCGCCATAATGTCAGTATCAACATCGCCGGTTGCATTCGGCGGTGTTATTACATCCATACCCAAGGCTCTGGCGATGCCGATGACAATCTCCGCCTTGCATACCGCCCCACCGCGCAGTCCGTGCAGACTGTCGAAGGAAGGGAGCATCTGGCGGGCTGAAGGTCCCCAGGGATACAGAATATATTGCAGGCCATCACGGGCAAAGGGCTGCAGCCGTTTTGCCGACTCCTGCAAAAAATAGTTAATGGACAAGGACTTACTGCGCAGCTCCTGCAGCAAAGCGCTTACATCCCCGCCTACACTTTCGTGCGGCGGCTCTACAGCGCAGTTCAGCACGCCGGCCTCCTTGTTCATCACTAAAAGATTACGATATTCAGATAGATGGATAAACTCTATATCTTTAAGGATACCGTCACACTGCTTGGCAGCCTGCTGCATCTCCAGCGGCGTCAGTCCCTGCCCGTTGAAGGCAGCAAGACGGCCGTCAGCATCAACAGCAGCCAGATTGCAGCGCAGCACCATTTCATATTCGGAAATATCACGATTGTGCGCCAACAGCTCCAGATAAGCACGGTTGTGCGGTATATCCTTTTTATCTACACCCAGAAGCCGCAGAATACAACTGCAACTTTCGGGAATGATGTCCTTTTCACATATGCTGAGGCTCCCAAGTGTCCCGGAAGCAGCCAGCGCATCCATCGCAGGATGCACTGCGTGCTCAAAGGGAGTCTGTCCCTGCCATGCAGGAATCGGGGAATCGCCTAAGCCATCAATTAATACTAATAAAGAGCGCATGTTTTTATTGCTTCCTTAAGTGCTTTAATTAGACCGCGGTTCTGCACTCTCGTTTTGACCGCGATACGGTAATAGCCTGCCTGCAGATTGTGATAGTTGGCACATGAACGTATCAGATAGCCACGCTCATGCAGCAGCTCCGGAAGATTTTCCGGCTTCGGCAGATAAAAGAAAATATAGTTGGCCTCCGAGCCGTATACCTTGGCACCCAAAGCCACAAGCTGGCTACGCAGATAGCTGCGCTCCTGCTCAATCAGCTTAAAGGATTTAGCCAGATATTCGTGCTCCTTTAAAGCAGCCTTGCCTGCCTCCTGCGCCAGAATGGAAACATTCCAGTCCTGACCGCTCTGATGCAGTGCTGTGTTCAGCTCACTGCTGCCGCTGAGACAGTAGCCTAAGCGGATGCCCGGCATTGCAAAGGTTTTGGTGAAGGCCTTGAGGATAACCAGCTCAGGATAAGTTGCCAGCAGATCACGCATGCTGAAGGCCTTTTCCCCACTGACAAAATCCATAAAGCATTCATCTATCAAAAGATGGGCTCCTACCAGACGGCATTTGTCGAGAATCTGCACCAGCAGCTCACGGCTCGTCAGCTGGCCGGTAGGATTATTGGGATTACAGATAACAACCAGATCTGTATCGGGCGTAATCGCATCGACAATATCATTGTCAGCAGCAAAATCACGCGCCTCCTGCAGATTATAATAGCTTATTTTGCAGTCTACCGTACGCAGAGCCTTTTCATAATCGGCAAAGGTAGGTGCCAATAACAGTGCTCGTCCGGGCTTCAAGGCCAGCGCCAGACGGAACAGCACGTCGGCCGCACCGTTACCGAAGAAAATATACTCCTGCGGCAGCTGCAGATAACTTGCTGTCACCTCTGCCAGCTCGCGGCAGAAGGGATCAGGATAGTTGATACAAAGCTTTAAAGCCTGTTGAACGGCCTGCTTTATACCAAGCGGCAGGCCAAGAGGATTGATATTGGCGGAATAATCTACGAAGGGGCGACCATCCTTGGTCAGCTTTTCCGTATAGATATCTCCACCGTGTTCGTATTTATACATCATCTTCTACCTGCTTCATTTCAAAATAAGACTGCTAACCAGATAAATCAGAGAAAACAGCAACAGGCTGAGAACAGCCGTCATATAAAGTAAATTGTTGGTGGTAACTATATCCTCGGGGCACACCGGGCGGATGTCATCGCCGATGGTTTCCTTGTGGACAAGCTTACCGAAATAAAAATGATCGCCGCCGAGCTGGATGTTCAAGGCACCGGCCGTAACTGATTCCGTCATTGCGGAATTAGGACTGAGATGATGATAGCGGTCGCGCCAGAATGTCTTCCACGCTCTCTTGGCATCAAGATTAAGGAAATAAGATGCCACAATCATTACCAGACCGGTAATACGCGCGGGAATCAGATTGGCCAAATCATCAAGCTTGGCAGCACAGCGTCCAAAATAAAGATACGTGTCATTTTTATAACCGACCATGGAATCCATAGTATTGATGCCTTTATACAAAAAGGCCAGAGGAGCGCCGCCGATAAACATATAGAACATCGGAGCGATGATGCCGTCGGCAGTATTTTCCGCAACGGTTTCTACTGCACCCTTAGTCACCTCTGCAGCATCAAGTTCTTTTGTATCACGCCCAACGATCCAGGAAAGCTTCAGTCTTGCATCCACAAGATCGTTATCCTTCAGGGCTGTGTATACCTTCATGCTTTCGTCACGCAGACATTTTGTAGCAAAGATCTGGTAGCACATAACGGTTTCCAGAGCAAAACGCAGCCAGGGGTTAACCTGTTCCGCCAACGTCAGCACAGCAACCGGCACGGCAAAGGTAAGAACCAGAACGATTATTACCATCAAGGCACCGCCGAGCAGTAATGCTGTCTCGCCGGGAGCAAGCATACGCCGCAGTTTTTTATCCAGAAATCCTATTAAATTGCCAATTAAGCAGATTGGATGCGGCAACCAATGCGGGTCACCGAAAATCAAATCTAAAATAAAACCTGCTACAATTGCGCCTAAGGTCATCATCTAAGCAAACTCCCCTTTTCAGCAGTCTGTCGACTGCTATTTAGCAGCATACGCTGCACATTGTTTGATAAAGCTGCGGGCAAATTCAGGATTGCCCCACAGATGGATGTGCGGATAACCGGCATAAAGTGTCGGTGTTGTATTCGCGCATTCCCAGCTGCCGCGGCCGGAAGCCTTGGCAGCTATAAAGCTTGCACCATTGTTGGTGCTGTCGGAGTAATGGAACTCGTGTCCGTTTATCGTACCGCCGGCAGGACACAGCAGATTATCCTGCTGCGCCGTCAGATGCACATATCCGAAGCGCGTCAGCTTTTTGGTCATGGCCGATTCGCCCTTCAATGCACCTACCCAGCTATACAGCTTATCGCCATCACGATAATGCTCCAGCAGATACATGAAGCCGCCGCATTCCGCAAAACAAGGCATACCGCCGTCGATAGCGGTTTTAAGCTCCTGCAGCAGCGTTTTGTTATCCGCTAATTGCTGTGCGTAAAGCTCGGGATAGCCTCCGCCCAATACAAGGCCGCTGATGTTCTCCGGGAGATGCGCATCAGCTATCGGGCTGAAGGGTACGAGCTCCGCACCCAGCTCAGCTAAGAGGTCTAGTGCGTCCTGATAATAGAAACAGAAGGCTTTGTCCATAGCGACTGCCACACGCATACGTCCGACTGGTTCAAGGCTTACCTCGTCATATGCAAGCGGTGCAGCTTGCGCCGCTACCTGCAGCAGGCCGTCCAAATCGACAGATTTGGCTGCCTGCGCTGCCAGCTTGGCAACTATCTGCTGCAAATCCCCTATTTCTTCGGCTGTAACCAGGCCTAAATGACGGCTTTCAAAGTTACAGTCCTGCATCACCGGGAAGTATCCTAACAGCTTCACACCGGTTTCGCGTTCAATTACATCCTTATAGAAAAGATAGCTCATCGGATTAACATTGTTCAGAATAGCGCCGACGATGTGGCTGTCACTGCGGAATTCCTTAAAGCCCTTGATTGTAGCAGCAATGGATAAGGCGGCTCCCTTGCCGTTGACTACCAATACTACCGGAACATCGCAGGTGCAGGCCAGCTCGTAAGCACTGGCTTCCGTGGTTTTACCCATACCGTCGTAAAAGCCCATCGCTCCTTCAAAGACAGCTACATCTGCCTGGCGTGCATTTTTTGCTACCAGATACCGGGTTGTAGCCTGCCCCAGCATGAACAGATCCAGATTGCGGGATTTTGCTCCGATAACACGAGAATGAAACATCGGGTCAATATAATCAGGTCCTGATTTGAAGGCTGCCACAGACAGCCCTTTTTCCATCAGCGCCTTCAGCAGACCGCAGACGATAGTTGTCTTGCCGCTGCCGCTACCGGGAGCACTGATCATAAAACGTGGAACTTTTACTTCAGCCATGTTAATCTTCCTTCTTCAATGCAGTCATTACATATACAGGGTTTTGTGCCATCATCAGGTTGTAGCTGCCCAGATGCTTGCTGCGCGCTACAAACACATTGACGATTTCCAGACTGTAAGCGGGATGCTCCTTGTAATAAGCAGCAACCTCTGCCAGAGTTTCTACCGTAATGGCATTGATTACAACACGGCAGTCACTGTTCTTGGCATAAATTACATCCAGCATTTCACACAAATCGCCGCCGCTGCCGCCTACGAAAACACAATCGGGAGCAGGCATGGCTTTGATGTTTTCCAAAGCCTCACCGGCAATAACCTCCAGATTGTCAACGCCAAATAAGGCCTTGTTCTTTCCGAGGAGCTCAACGGCAACAGGGTTGCGCTCAAAGGCCCAAACCTTACCTTGGCTGGCAAGCAGAGCCAGCTCAATGGAGCAGGAGCCTGTACCGGCACCGATGTCATAAATAATATCTGTAGCCTTCGGCTGCAGCTTGGACATAGATACGCTGCGTACCTCCTGTTTGGTCATGGGCACCTTGCTGCGCTGGAACAGGTCATCGGCAAGGCCGTGTACGGTAGAAGTAAAACTTTGCGCATCCTCGTTCAAAATCATCATTACGGACAAGGACGGAAAATCCAAGGCACTAATTTCTTCCGCCGTACCGCTGGTAATTTTTTCTTCGGGATACGAAAGGGTTTCACCTACATAGACCTGAACCTGACCAAGACCATGCTCGCACAGCTGTGCGCACAGCTTTTGCGGAGAATTTTCTCCGCCGGTCAAGGAAAATACTTTTTTGTTACGGGCAACTGCCGCTACCAGGTTTTGTGTGCGTCCGTGCATGCTGACGATTTTGGCGTCATCCCAGGACAACTGCAGCTTAGAGGAAAAATACACCAGGCTGCTGATGCCACAGTAGCGGACACATTCACAATCCGGCAGCTTACCGCTGATGGTTTTGGCGAGGCTGAAAAAGCCTACATCACCGGAAACCAGCACCGCCAGCACATCCTTATCAGGCTGTGCCTGCGCTGCAATCTCAGCAATAGCAGCAGTTTTGATTGTATCATATACAGTTTTGCTGCTGTCTGCAAAAGCAGCCAGCATGCGTTTGTCGCCAATCAGGATATTACTTGAAGCAATAGCCTGACGTGCTTCGCCGGTCAGCAAATCGGGGTTACCGGGGCCGATACCGACGATGTTTACGCGCAATTTTTGCGACATAGGAAGCAAGCCTCCTTTTTATTTATATCAATTACCGGCAGCAAAATGCTGCTTTAGGTAATCAACAATCTCACTATAGCCGGCACCGGTTTCCTCCTGTGCACGGCCGATAACTATCAGCTTGGCGCCGGCAGCAGCCGCTGCCTCCACTTTTTCATCAAAGCCGCCGACAGCACCGGAATCCTTGGTCACCATAAACTTGCTGCCATACTTTTTCAGCATAGCAACATTCAGCTCCTTGCTGAACGGTCCCTGCATACAGATAATATGCGCAGGCTTATAACCAAGCTTCAAGGCAATCTGCAGACTGCTTTCCAAGGGCAGGATACGCAGAACGATACGCTCGGCGTAATCATGCACAGCGGTAAAGTCCGGCAGATTCTTGCTTCCGGTAGTCAGGAAGATGCCGCCGTCCAGATGATTCAGAAGCTCAACTGCCTCCGCAAAATCGTGAACGGTAATATAATCGCCGCCCTCGCCCGACGGACGCACCAGACGCAGATATTCAACCTGCTCGGTGCTGCAGGCCTCCTGCACCGTTGCGGTAACAACGGTAGCATAAGGATGCGTAGCGTCGATGACGCAGGCAGGACGATGCTCCCGAATAAAGGCACACATAGCTGCAAGGTCCATACGCTCTGCCATAACGGTCATTCCAGGCTGCGGCTCAATCAAAGACGCACCATAATTCGTAGCAACAGAAACATACAGCTCCACCGGCAGCTTAGCCAGCTCCTTAATCAGGCGGCGTCCCTCACTGGTACCGCCGATAAGCCAGATTACCGGTTTCATGCCAGCTTGTAACCACGCGGGGTTACCATACGGCCATTGATTACTTCGGTCTGGGTGTTGCCGATAATAACAGTAGAGAACATGTCTACCTGTTTATCGCGCAGCTCTGCCAGAGTAGTCAGTTCAAAGTCCTGACCATCACGGCCGATGTTGCGTACAATGCCTGCCGGAATGGTACCAGGCTGATTTTTCAGCATGATATCGCAAGCCTTTTGCAGGTAATCATGACGCTTGTGGCTGGAGGGGTTGTACAGACAGATGCAGAAATCACCTTTGGAAGCGCAGTCAAGACGCTTCTCAATTTTTTCCCACGGAGTCAGCAGATCGCTGAGGGAAATCAGGCAGAAGTCGCTGATTAAAGGTGCGCCCAATACAGCAGCGCCGGAGCATGCTGCGGTAATGCCGGGAACAACCTCAATTTCAATTTCAGGGTGGTCCTTGGCAACCTGGCACATAATGCCGGCCATGCCGTAAACACCTGCGTCACCGCTGGAAATCATAGCAACGGTTTTGCCCTTCAGAGCTTCATCCAAAGCCAGCTTGCAGCGGTCAACTTCTTTACGCATACCGTTGGAGAGGAATTCCTTCTCCTTGAAATCTTCCTTAATCAGGTTAACGTATACATTGTAGCCTGCAATAACATCGCAGGACTTCAGTGCGTCGTAAGCTCTTTTGGTCATTTGCTCTACGCCGCCGGGGCCAAGGCCCACAACAAATAATTTACCCATTATCTCGTCTCCTTAATCAGTCTTCAAGCCTGTTCTGGCAAAGTCCAGAACCAGGTTTTCGGCTGCAACAGCCAGAGTTACACCATTCAGGCTTGTCTTGCGCAGCAGCAGCCTGCCGCCCTTGCTGTCTTTCACAGCACTGCGCTCGCATACGTTGCTTACACCAACTACGCTCTGCACAAAGGACGAAGGCGTAAAATCGCCTGCTACGCTATTTAATTCATCAGCTGAATAGAAATTAGCAGCAAAGTTATATTTTTTGGCAAAGGCCAGTAAACCCTGCTCGTCTTTTTTCAAATCTACGCTTGCAATTGCCACAACGGAACGCTTGTCCAGCTGCAGCTTTTCCAGCTCCGGCAGTACCAGAGCTTCAATATTTTCCAAGGGCGTATTGCGGCGGCAGCCGATTCCCAGATGCACAATCTTGGGAAGCAGGCGCACCGTAGTTGCAAACGGCTGCAAATGTTTTTGCAGCGTAACAGCCATACCTACCGTCAGACTGCTGTCCTCAACTACCAGCTTGGGCAGCGGACCTGTAAGCTGAAATTCCTTGTCATAATACAGGCCTACCTTTTCATCCCCCACCAGTGCTGCAGCAAAATCCTTGGCTGCTGCCAAAGAGCACAGCACCATGCGGTTGCGGGCCGCCCATTCGTCAACAGCAAAAAGACCGTTGACATCTGTCGCTGTGGTCACGCAGGCAGTTGCGCCCAGCGCTGCCGCCAGGCAGCGCGAAAGCTCATTGGCTCCGCCGATGTGACCTGCCAGCAGAGGAATAACAAAGCTGCCGCGTTCATCTACCGAAATAATAGCAGGGTCCGTCAGCTTGCTTTTAATAAAGGGAGCGATAGTGCGCACCGCAATACCGACAGCGCCAACGTATACCAAGGCCTGACATTTGTTGAACAAAGCCGCGCAGGCACCGTTATGGTCCGGCAGCATCGGGGCAATGCCCGTCTGCTCCGCATACTTTGCTACAGTCTGCAGCTCCGTTTCATAACCGATGCTGTGCAGGTATTCGGCAACCTTTTTGCTCAGCTCCGCGCCACGCGCCGAAAAGGAAAATATAGCCGCGCGCATAGCTTATTTAACCTCGGGCTTAACGTCCAGTTTAGTCGGGTCTGCTTCACGGAAGCCGTGAGCGAAGGTCGGGTTGTACAGCTCGCTGCGGTCGTAAGCGTTGCCCAGGAAGCCGCCGACGGTAATCAACGCAGTTTTATTGATGCCGTATTTAGCAGCGTTTTCTGCCAGGGTACCAACGGTGCAGCGGATAACCTTTTCATCCGGCCAGGATGCTTTGTAAACAATAGCAGCCGGAGTATCATTTCTGTAACCGCCTCTTACGAGCTCGGTCTGCAGTTTTTCCAGCATACCGCTGCTCAGGAAGATAACCATGGTTGCCTTGTGGGCAGCATAGTCGGCAATCTTCTGATGGCTCGGAACCGGAGTACGGCCTTCCATACGGGTGATAATAACAGATTGGCTTACGTTCGGCAGAGTGTATTCAGCCTTCAGGCAAGCAGCAGCAGCGCAGAAGGAGCTTACGCCGGGAACAACCTCGTAGTCAAGGTTGTAGCTGCGCAGCAGGTCAATCTGCTCGCGATGTGCACCGTAAACGCTGGGGTCGCCGGTGTGCAGACGTACAACCAATTGGCCAGCCTGAGCGGCGGGAACCATAGCAGCGATAACCTCTTCCAAGGTCATGGTTGCACTGTTCATAATAGTACATTCCGGTTTGCAGTATTTCAGCAGTTCCGGGTTAACAAGGGAGCCTGCGTAAATAACCAGGTCAGCCTTTTCCAAAAGCTCTTTACCTTTTACAGTAATTAAATCAGCTGCACCGGGACCAGCACCAATAAAATAGATCATTATTCATCAAACTCCTTTTCTTTAACCAATATTACAGAGAAATAGCTGCTCTTAGGATCTACTTCTTCAAGGTTACGATAGATTTTTTCACCCGGCAGGCCGCATCTTTCAACCATACCGGAATTTTTAATGAGCTTACGCTCGCGCAGCTCGTCAACTACACGGCCGATTTCACTTGCGGATTTCATCAGCACCTTGTTGCCGGGGCCGTCCAGAAATGCTGCGGACTGTTTATAGCTGCCGGGAAGAACAATCAGCGGTTCCGCTCTTTCGCACAGGGAAGTATTCAGCTTAGCTGCAACAGCGCAGATAGAGGTTACGCCTGCAACAAGCTCTGCATCATAGCCATCCTTCAGCACCAGCTTATGAACGTAAATGCAGGTTGCATATACGGTAGGACAGCCAAGAGTGATGAACACAACGTTTTTGCCTTCATCAAGCAGCTTTTCAATAGCATCGGCACCCTCGCGGTGTGCCTTATCCATTGCTGCCATGTCCTTAGTCATAGGCATATAAATAATAAGCTGGGGTTTTGCATCAAGATCTACTACGTGATTAACGATTTCCTTAGCCGTCATTACGTCGGTATCTCCCTTAGGCAATGCAACAACGTCACATTCCTTCAACAGGCGTACAGCCTTCAGGGTCATTAATTCCGGGTCTCCGGGACCGATACCAACACTATAAAGTTTGCCTCTCATTCTCTCATACTCCTTTTTGCTTATGTAGCTGGATTAATTCGTCTGCGTACTTGGTCTTGCCCAAAATGCCATAGACATTGGAAAACATCAAAGCAGCCGTTTTTATTTTGCCATGCACTCTATGCTGCATGTAAAAATCAATTTTTTCCGTAACCTTGTCCATCACAGGCTCAAAGATTTGCTCCCGTTTCAGAACCTTAGTCACCTCATCGGTAGTAAGGCAGCCGTAAATCTCACGCCCTACCTCCACCGAAGCTCCGTGGAACATTGCCTCCAGAGCAAATAACTCCGTGCGGCAGTCCGCATACTTGGAATGTGTATTCATTACGCCCTGCGCCACCTTTACCAGCTTACCGGAATGGCCGATAAGCAGCAAGGTTTCAAAGCCGCAGTAAACAGCATAATCCAAAAGCTCACCCACAAAGTTACTGCAGGTAACATGACCGTCAAGGTCAAGCTTCATTTCATCGCGGGTAAAATCCTCACCGTAGTTGCCAAAGAACACCAACAGATTTTTATTGCCGCGAGCCTTCTGTGCTCTGATTTCCACATACATCGTTTCAATCAGCGCCTTTTCACTCATCGGCTCTACAATGCCGCTGGTTCCTAAAACCGACAGGCCGCCGATAATACCAAGACGTGGGTTAAAGGTTTTCTTGGCAATTTCTACACCTGCGGGAATAGAAATCGTCAGCTTCATGCCGCCGTTATAACCGGCAGCCTCCATAGCCTTGCCAACCTCCTGCGTAATCATCCTGCGCGGCGTGGGATTAATCGCCGGTCCGCCGACAGCACATGCCAGACCGGGCTTGGTCACCCTGCCTACGCCTACGCCGCCCTCCAGCTCAATACCGCTGCCGTCAGTTCTTTCGGCTCTGGCATAAACCAGAATGCCGTTAGTATCATCAGGATCGTCACCGGAATCCTTGCGGATTGCACAGCTGACGTAATCCGGCGTCATCTCTACATCCATAGGCTCAAGGTCAAGCACAATGCCCTTGGGAGTGTCAATACGCACAGTTTCAACGCGCTCGCCTGTCAGTAGCATGGTTGCTGCTGCCTTGGATGCGGCCGTTGCACAGCTGCCGGTAGTATAACCACAACGCAAAACCTTTCCTTGCGAAAACTGATATTCTTCCAAAGTGCAGCTCCTTCACAATTAATTTTCCCATCTGATAGGGATTATCAATAATAAAAAAAGACTTCTGCCGAATCCGACAAAAGCCATAAAGGCAGAATTAACTAATGACAATTATTCCATGCAATTAGCAAACCCAACTGCCTCCATCACCCGTGGATTCAGAATAAAGCATGGGCTGACTGCTGACTTAGACACAAGGCCTTCACAGCGGCGGGACCGTCAGGAGTTAACCATCTTGTCAATTAAGAATGAATCACCCACACCAATAACCTATTTTATTATATCATAAATAAATAAAATTTCCAATACTTTGCATAAGAAAAAGCAGATAAGCCGAAGCCTATCTGCTTGAAACTCTTAGAGAACACGGCAAGCGCCGTAATAACGTGCGCCCCAATAGCCGGTGAATGCGGAAGAAACCGTTACGCCGGTGCTGGTGCCTGCATGGATGAAGTTGCCGTCGCCAACATAAATACCAACATGGGAAGCACCCGGTTCATATGTGGTGAAGAAAATCAAATCGCCGGGACGAAGCTGGCTCATGGAAATCTGACGGCCGGAGTAGAACTGGCTGTCAGCCATACGCGGCAGATATACACCTGCTCTGGCAAATGCATACTGGGTAAATCCGGAGCAGTCAAAACCATAAGGAGTAGTTCCGCCAAATACATATGGAGTACCGATGACACTGTAAGCAGAACGCAGTACGTTGCGTACAACGGAATTGCTACGGTTAGGAGGCATCTCCCTGTTCATCAGCGCTCTATAGGTAGCTGACCCTACAATACCATCAACCTCTAATCCTTTATCAGCTTGGAAGTTTTTAACAGCTCTTTCAGTTTCAGGACCGAAATCGCCATCTATATTATTAATAGAATAACTTAATTCTACCAATCTCTTTTGAATTGCCACTACTTCCTGTCCATCGTCTCCGCGTTGGAAGGAAGCCAAAGCTGTTACAGCACAGCTTAAACTAAACAAAACTGTCATACAGAAAACTAATACTTTGCGTTTGACCACTGGCACCTACATCCTTTCTTCTTTTCTAAGACATACCTATTATACCACAAAATATCGTTTCTGTAAAATCCTAATTTGTTATAATATTAATGCGCTTATTTAGCTTTATTTTCGTTTATTTTGTTACATTTTTGCAGGTGGCGCGCCACTAAATATAGTGGTCTATGCTTGATTTCTTCAAAGATACGCCCAATATATTCGCCGAGGATACCTATCCCTACAAGCTGAATTCCTCCAAGAAACAAAACACTGACAGTAGTAGTTGCCCACCCCGGAACGGCATCGTTGGTCACAAATTTCACATAAAAAACATGGCCCAAAAGCAGAATACTGCACATACCGAAAACAATGCCTATGTAAAAAGCCCAACGCAAAGGCAGGTTGGAAAAGGCCGTAATACCATCTAGCGCAAAGTGCAGCATCTTGTGCAGGTTGAACTTAGAATGACCGGCAAAGCGCGGCGGTGCCACAAATTCCACTACAGCAACGTGAAAGCCAAGTGTATTTACCAAGCCGCGTATAAAGCGCGCACGCTCACGATACAACTTAAAGGCATCAACCGCAATCCTGTCCATCAGACGGAAGTCACTGCCGCCGGGAGTAATTTCTACTTTAGATAAGGTGTTGATAAGCTTATAGTAGGCTGCAGATGTCAGGTTCTTGAAAAAGCCTGCATCCTCCGTAGCCATGCGCTTAGTCTGCACAATCTCGTTGCCAGCCTCCCAAAGGCGCAAAAGCTCCGGAATCAGCTCTGGCGGATGCTGCAAATCGCCATCCATCGTAATAACCGCATCACCGTCGGCATGATCAAGGCCACAGGTAAGCGCCATCTGGTGACCGTAGTTGCGGCTCAAAAGATAGGCCTCCACATGCTCGTCCTGTGCCGCTAGCTCCGCCAGAATCAGCGCGCTGCTGTCACGCGAACCGTCATCGACAAATATAATATTGTAATCATAGGCTTCCTGCTGCATAACAGCGGTAGCATGCTTGTAAAATTTGTGCAGGTTATCTTCTTCATTAAATACCGGCACTACCAAAGAAACTTTTTTCTTCATTATATTACACCACTTATTCTTCTGCCAAAAAATCTGCTCAAACAAAATCAGACAAAAAAGGCTGCCGTCAGGCAGCCGTTTTGCAAGGTATGAGTACTCAATAAGCCGAGTTCTGTTCCGCGAAGCGGTGATGATCATTTATCTAGTCTTACAGTTACCTGCAAGCTCAAGCGACACAACCCGGAAGGCTCAGCGGGCAGCTTCATCCCTCCCCTATTTGGTCTTGCTCCGGATGGGGTTTACCTAGCCGGCCTGTTACCAGACCGCTGGTGCGCTCTTACCGCACCGTTCCACCCTTACCTGCAAATGCAGGCGGTACACATTTCTGTGGCACTATCCCTGAGGTCACCCTCGCCGGACGTTATCCGGCATCCTGCCCTGTGGAGCTCGGACTTTCCTCATCTGGCTTAAAGCCAGCCGCGATCATCTTTCGTACTCAACTGTAGATTTTAGCATATTTATTCCGCTTAGTCAATACCAACGACTGCAGTATTATTGTCGCAGGCATAACTTAAATGAAGCTGAAACAAAACTTAGTCCAACAGCAAACTGCCGGCTGACTCACGTCAGTCGGCAGCCCCATAAACGCTTTATTCAGTTGTCGCAGGTTTAATTATGCTTCCTTATGTTCAGCGATAATTTTTTCTGCCATCTTAGGCGGAACATCTTCGTAATGGTCAAACTTCATTTCAAAGGTTCCCTGGCCTTGGGTAATTGCGCGGAGGTCTACGGCATATTCCGAAATCTCTGCATAGGGTACCTGAGCATTAACTACGCTCAAGCCGTCTTCTACGCTCTGCATACCGAGAATGCGACCGCGTTTAGAGTTCAAATCGCCGATAACATCGCCCATCATAGAATCGGCACAGGTTACGTTTAAGCTGTAAATAGGCTCAAGCAACACCGGCTTGCATTGTTCCATGGCCTTCTTGAAGGCGATATTGGAAGCAGTTTTAAATGCCATTTCAGAGGAATCGACAGTATGATACGAACCATCAAGCAGGGTGATACGCATATCTACAACCGGATAGCCTGCAAGGATACCCTTTTCCATAGCTTCACGCATGCCCTTTTCAACAGCGGGGATATATTGGCGAGGTACTGCGCCACCGAAAATCTTATCTACAAACTCAAATCCACCTCCGGGCGGCAGGGGTTCCATTTTAATAACTACGTGACCATACTGGCCATGACCGCCGGACTGCTTCTTGTGCTTGCCTTCTACCTCGGCAGAGCCACGAATAGTTTCGCGATATTCGATAATCGGTGCTTTGAGAACAGCCTCAACACCAAATTTACGCTGCATACGCTCCATGATTATATCAATGTGCTGGTCGCCCATACCGCTGATTAAGGTTTCCTTGGTAACAGGGTTCTTAGTAACGATAATCGTCGGGTCTTCATCCATCAGGCGATTCAGAGCGGACATGATCTTGTCCTCATCACCCTTTTTCTTCGGATAAATTGCTCTGGTGTACATCGGCAACGGGAAGTTAATGGGCGGGAATTCAACCTCAGAATTCTTGTCGCAGAGGGTGTCACCGGTAGAGGTATATTGCAGCTTGGCAACTACACCGATATCACCGGCAGGAACCTGCTTCATAGGAATCTGAGTCTTACCACGCATTGTGAAGATGTTAGCAATACGCTCTTCTTCTTCACGGCGGGAATTATAAACTACGCTATCTGCTTTAATTGAGCCTGAGAATACACGGAAATAACTTAGACGTCCAACAAAGGGGTCGGAAGTTGTCTTAAATACCAACGCCGCCATCGGAGCATTGGCGTCACGCACTTCTTCTTCGCCGGTTTCTTTATCCATAACGATATAGTCGTTCAAAATTGCCGGATAGGTAAAGTCGATGATTGCGTTCATCAATCGGCCAAGACCAATGTTCTTGTAGGCACTGCCGCAAAGCATAGGATAGATGATAGCCTGACGAATGCCCTTAATCAGACATTTCATAATTTCCTCGTCGCTAATCTCTTCTCCTTCCAAATAACGCATCATGCAATCGTCATCTGCTTCAACCGCAGCCTCTACCATCTTTTCATGGGCAGCAGCAGCAGCCTCTTTATACTCATCCGGAATCTCTATTTCATCGGAGCCATTACCGTTGGCACGATAGGCCTTCATTTTGTAAAGGTCTATAATACCCTGGAAGTTGTCCTCCTTGCCCAAAGGCAGCTGTAACGGCAGTACATGCTTACCGAACTTACCGCGCAGGTTATCCAAAATGCTATCAAAATCAGCGTTCTCACGATCCATCTTGTTGACAAAAATGATACGCGGCAAACCGGCTTCTTCAGCCAGCTTCCAGCATTGTTCGGTACCAACCTGTACACCGCTGGTTGCGCAAACCACGATCAACGCACTGTCTACTGCTCTAAAAGCTCCTTTAACCTCGGCAACGAAGTCAGCAAAGCCGGGAGTGTCGATGAAGTTAATCTTGGTATCACGCCATTCAACAGGTGCCAAAGTGGCGTTAACGGAGACCTTACGCTTGATTTCCTCGGGTTCATAGTCAGTGGTGGTAGCACCGTCTTCAACCTTGCACATTCTGCTGATTGCTCCGCTGCGATACAGCAGGGCTTCGGTAACAGACGTGGTTCCTGCTCCACCATGACCCACAATGGCCACATTTCTAATCTTATCTCCAGTGTACTCTTTCATGATAAATCCCCCTTTATCAGGCATTTGTTATGACAAGTATTTCGCTGATATTGCCTATTTATCCTGCTTTTTGTGAAAAATTTCTCATAATTTTTTAAATTGACTTAAAATTGTAACGCATATTACAGTTTTCCGGGAGAAGGGGGTGTTAGGCGAAAAAATCCGACGCACTGCTTCTACAGCACGTCGGATTTGCTTTATTCATCCCCCAATATTCACTTTACCATCTCTTGCTGCTGCGCCAGTATTCACCGCGAAGCAATGCCAGCACTGTAAACAGCTCCAAGCGTCCCAAGAGCATAGCCAACGCCAGCGTCAGCTGTCCCATACCGGTAACACCGGCATAGTTACCCGTAGCACCAATGCTGCCAAAGGCAGGACCGACACTGGAAATACAGGAGGCCACGCCGAAAACGGCCTCATCTACGTCCACACCGCTTAAGCAGAGCAGCATAGTCAAAACAGCGATAACCAGAACATAAACGAAAAAGAAACGGCTGACGTTGATAATCGTTTCTGTCGGCAGGCGTCTTTTAGCGTAGTAAACGTTGAGCAGCATCTGCGGATGCATAGTGCGACGCAGCTCCGCCATAACAGTTTTCAGCAGTACGATAAAACGGCAGACCTTAATACCGCCGGCAGTAGAGCCCGCGCAGCCGCCTGTCAGGAAGGTTACAGCCAAAATCAGCTTAGAGAAAGACGGCCACTGGTCGTAGTCCGCCGAAACATAACCCGTAGTACTGCCGAAGGAAGCCACCTGGAAGAAGGCTTCACGCACACCGTCTGCCACACTGTAACCATTCACCATAATAATATTGATGCTGATTAAAACAGTGAAAATAGTCAGCAACACAATGTAGCTTTTGAATTCCAGATCATGCCACAAAACCTTCAGGCCGATTTGCGTAACCTGATAGTATAAGGCGAAGTTACCTGCCGCCAAAATCATGAACAAACCGGTAACAATCTCAATACCCGCACTGTGAAAATGCGCAATGCTGTCATTATAGGTAGAAAAACCGCCGGTAGCAATCGCAGAGCAGGCATGGTTGACAGCATCATAGGTGCTCATGCCCAAAATTGCCAGCATACCGGTAAGAATAATCGTAAACAGCAGATAGATATAGAACAACGCTACTGCAGTTGTACGGATACGCGGCAGAATACGGCTGTTGGAAAAGCCGCTGACCTCCGCATTAAAAAGATACACAGCACCGCCGGCAATCTGCGGCAGGAGCGCTACGAACAGCACGATGATACCGATACCACCAATCCAGTGCGTCAGCGTGCGCCACAAGAGCAAACTGCGCGATACTATGTCAAGATTGGCAATCGCCGTTGCGCCGGTAGTGGTCAGTCCGGACATACTTTCAAAATAGGCAGCGGCGGGGTTCAAAATGCCGTCAAAGCAATATGGCAGTGCACCCAAAGCAGCGGCCAGAAGCCACGAAAAGAATACCGTGCCGATACCCTCGCGCACGGATAAATTACGTGCTCCTCTACCGTCACCATAGTAATCAAAGATTCCGGCCAAAATAACAGCTACCGCTATGGAAAAGATAAAGGTTCTGGAGGTAGCATATTCGCCGTAAACAACAGACATCAAAAGCGGCAACAGCTGTGCAATTGCCAGGCCGGCAGAAATTTTTCCCAGGAGATATATTATAACCTTTGCATTCATCTTCTATACCTCCTGCCGTTACCAGTTCTGCTTATCGCGCCAAAAGTCCGGGCGCATGATAACCAGCAGCGTAAAAATTTCCAGACGTCCCAAAATCATCGCCCAAATGCTGATAAAGCGTGCCCAATCCGAAAGGCAATTATATGTAGATGTCGGGCCTACAATGCCGAAGGCCGGACCTACACTGCTCATACAGGCAGCAATCAAGCCCATTGATTCCATTATCGGTATCCCCGACAGGGCAATCAGGATAGTCAGCACAATAAACACCAAAATATACAGGAAGAAGAAACGCGTAATATTGCCGACGATAATCGGGTTGATTTCGCGCTCACCCATTCTGATGGAATAAACGATGCGCGGGTGCAGAGTACGCAACAGTTCCGCCCAGCCTGCCTTCAGCAGGATAACCAGACGCGTAATCTTAATGCCACCTGCGGTTGAACCGCTGCAGCCGCCGATGAACATCAGCATCAGCAGAACGCTGCGGCTGAAGCTGGGCCAGTTGTTATAGTCGTCCGACGCATAGCCCGTCGTACTGCCGATAGACACAGCCTGGAAAATACTGTGACGAAGAGCGCCGTTAAAATCCATATAACCGGAAAAATACAGATTGCCACAGATAAGTGCAGCCGCTGTTGTGAGTATCAGCAGATAATATCTGTGTTCGCTGTCCTGACGCACTGACGCCCAGTCACCACGCCAGATTTTATAATACAAAGAAAAGTTCATGCTGGCAATCAGCATAAAAACAATAGCAATAATCTCAACATAAACAGACCTAAAGGAAATCAGGCTATCGTGATAATATGAAAAGCCGCCTGTCGCCATAGTTGCCAACGCCAGATTCAGCGCCTGAAATATCGGCAAGCCTGCAATCAACAGCAAAGCAACTTCCACTGCTGTTAAAATAACATAGATTAATAGAATCATCATAGCAGATTCCTTGATTTTCGGCAAAGTACGTTCAGCCGTACCACCAGGAAGCTCTGCGTTGAACAGGTAGCTTGTACCGCTGTTCATCTGCGGCATGATGATAATAAACAGCATGATAACGCCGATGCCGCCGGTCCAGTGCGTTAAGCAGCGCCAAACACGGATGCTAGGCGGAAAATCGTTAAAAGAAAGTGCGGTAGTAACACCGGTAGTAGAAAAACCGGAAACACTTTCAAAAACCGCCGCAATCGGATCCGCCGGATTTAAAAACAAATACGGCAGCGCACCCATCAGGCAGACCAACAGCCAACCGCAGCCTACGACCGCAATGGCTTCACGCACACGCAGGCGCTGACGCGGTCTTCTGCTGCCAAAGAGGTTAAAAAGCGAGGCGATAGTGCTCGTTGTAATCAGCGTAAATATAAAAATCCATATATGCTCCCTATCTGCAAATAACGCAGCAATCAGCGGTACCAGCAATACACTGGAAAATGCTATTGTCAGCTTGGCTAATAAACGGTTAACAAGCCTTGAATCCATAGTTAAGCGCCCCGGCCTTCAAATAACGGTACTGTAGTCTTGGAAAATTCACTTTTGATAAAGAGAATTACGCGGTCATTGGCATGCAAGACAGTATTACCATTAGGAATATAGGCTTCATTACCACGCACAATAGCACACAGCAAGCATTCCGGCGGCAGGTTCATATCACGCACTGCCACACCGTCTACATCGCTGTTTTCGCCGACGATGATTTCCAAAGCCTCGGCCTGTGCGCCCTCCAACAGTGATACGGATACAATACCACCCTTGCGGACGAAACGCAGCACTTCGCCTGCACTCAAAAGACGCGAAGACAGTACGATGTCTACGCCAACTTTTTCCATCAGCTCAATATATTCGTTACGTGCAACACGCACGATGGTCTTACGTGCGCCCAGATGCTTGGCCAGCTGTGCCAGCAAAAGGTTCAGCTTATCATCTTCGGTCAGGCAGATAACAACGTCTGCTTCCGAAACGCCCTCTTCAATCAGAAGGTCAATATCGGTACCGTCACCGCACAAAACCAAACCTCGCTTCAGCTTAGCAGCTAAAAGCTGGCAACGGTCCTTATCCTTTTCGATAACCTTTACCTGAATGCCCTGCTTTTCCAACATGGGAGCCAAAAAGCGACCTGTGCGGCCTGCACCGATGATGAGAACCTTCTCCAGCTTTTCATAAGTATTGGAGAAGGAATTTTCAAACTCACGGATTGCTTCATGCTTGCCTACGAAGTAAACGTTATCGCCCGGAATTACGTAATCATTACCATGAGGAATTATCATCTGATGACGTCTGAAAACCATGGCCATCAGGATATCCTTAGGAATATTCAAATCCTTCAGCGGGATATTAACGATAGGTGAATCCTCCTTCACCTTGGCTTCGAACATACGCACCTTGCCGTCAGCAAAATCATCTACGTTCAAGGCAGATGGTGTCATCAGGATATGATCAATTTCACCTGCGGTAATGCGCTCAGGATTGATTACGAGGTCAATTTTCATATCATTTTTGAGCATTTCCGGCGAATGGATAGCATAATCCACGTTGCGGATACGGGCAACGGTATGCTTAATACCATGATTCTTGGCCATCAGGCAGGTCACCATATTTACTTCATCACTATCTGTGCAGGCGATAAGCACATCGGAAGCACTGATATCAGGATCAGCAAAAGTAGTAGGGCTGCAGGAGTTGCCTTCAATCGCCAGTACGTCCAAAGTATTTTGGATGACGTCCTTGCGCTTGGGGTCGATTTCTACAACTACTACATCAAACTGATCTTCAGCTAAAAGCTGTGCAATACTAAAGCCAAGCTTGCCTGCACCAGCTATTACAATACGCATTTTAGTTACTCCTTTAATACGGGAAATCCGTTAATCTCTATTACTCAAATACTGCTCTATATTATAACACAAATAGCCTTAAACGTCGACAGATGCAATTTTGACGCTGTTGACAAAGTGTTAATAATATATAAGATGGCTGTTATCATAGTAAACTGAGCGAGGGATATATCGTGCAAGGAAGAGCAATTTCAGCGAATAAGTGTCCGGAATCATCGAAGTGTTGCATTCTTGCGTGCGCATCCAAGAAGTGAGTACGCAGGAGGATGCTGATTGGCTGTCACACATAGAACTCTGGTAAATTGAGCGAGATGTATATCGTGTAGGGAATAGCAATTTTAGCGAATGAGCATTTGGAACCATAGAAACAAGGGTACGTAACAAAATGT